>OCTA010003116.1_pt1 | contig 14763 bp, 14 predicted proteins | sample 1538991 | NCBI WGS metagenome assembly OCTA01 (sample SAMEA3539302, study PRJEB22396) | soil metagenome | biome: tundra; feature: field; material: soil | place: USA | collected 2010-05 | depth 0.15 m | reverse complement strand
CCCCCGGCGCGGACCTGCTGCCCGCCATCCTCGCCGCGATCCGCGCCCTGCCAGCCCCCGCCGGCTAGCCCGGCGCCAAGGCGCCACCCGCGCTCACGCAGCCGCCACAGGCACCCAGACCCAAGACCACGGCCTCAAGGCCCCCACCCGCAGGAAGGCCCCGAACTCCCGAACCCGGCGCGACACCGGGCTATCAGCATGCCCGCACACCGGGACCAGCCACCCCATGATCATCTACATGGTTGCGGGTAACGGCCGCCGCCCTACTCGTGGATTCGGGTCTGACCGCCACCGCAGCGCCTCGTCAAGCCTGCGGTGACCGTTGACGGCCAGCACCTCGGCGGCGAGCCGGTAAAGGGAGTCTGGGCCCGTCAGGATGATCCCCTGGTCGGAGGTGAACCGGATCCCGGAAGCGGACGCGGATGTGGCTGCGGCCCGCATCCGAGAACTCGGCCCCTCCCCCGACTGCCGCAACCCTCCGGATCCCTCATGATCTTCCAGGGGCGAACTCAGGACTGAACTGCGGTCGTGGACACCTCCCACGTCATGATCATGCCGCTATGACCGACACGTGAGGTGATTCTCCGCCACATAACGCGATCATGGTAGGGCAAGGCGAAGTCCTCAGAGTTTCCTGGCGCGCCAGCCCTGCTCGCATCGCTCGATGTGACCGGCGGCCGCGAGCAGGCCCAGGCAGCGCAGCGCGGTGTCCAGGTCAGCCCCGGCCAGAGCCGCGATCGCGGCCGGACCGCGGCCGCCGCGCAGCGGCACGGCCTCCAGCACGGCAGTCGTGACCTCGTCCAGGCTTTCCCGCGGGACTGCCGGGCCCAGTCGCGGCGGACGGTGTTCCTCGCCGAGCGGGCAGACGTGCTCGAGGACATCTGCCGCGCCGGTGACGCACACCGCCCCCCACTCCCGGATGAGCTCATGGCAGCCCGCCGACTGCTCGGAGGTCACCGGCCCCGGCACCGCCATCAGCGGACGGCACAGCTCGCGTGCGTGCTTCGCCGTGCTCAGCGCCCCGCTGCGGCGGGCGGCCTCGACCACTACGGTGCCGCGGCTCAGGGCGGCAATCAGCCGATTGCGGACCAGGAATCCGGGCCGGGTGGGCGCACGGCCCGGCGGGCACTCGCTGACGACGACGCCGCCGCGGGCGGCGATCGCGGCGAACAGCTCGTGGTGGCCCTTGGGATATCCGTAGCTCAGGCCGCTGGCCAGGACCGCGATCGTCAGCCCGCTGGCGGCCAGTGCCCCCCGGTGTGCGCAGGCGTCGATGCCGTAGGCACCGCCGGACACGACGGTATAACCGCGCTCAGTCAGCGCCGCGGCCATCTCCGTGCAGACGTGGGTGCCGTACGCGGTCGCGGCGCGGGCGCCGACCAGCGAAACCGAGCGCAGGCATGCGTAGCGAAGGTCCGACGTGCCGCGCAGCCACAGCACGACCGGCCCGGCGTCGCCGAGCGCGCCGAGCTGGGTAGGCCATTCCGGCTCGCCAGGGCACACCAGCCGGATGCCGCTGCTTTCCCAGGCGGCCAGGCGCGCCGCGGTCGGAATCTGGTCAAGCCGTGCCCGCCATCGTTCCATGGCGCAGGCAGCGGCCCAGGCACCAGCACTCCCGGCCGGCCCGAACGCCCGCAGATCGCCGCTGCCCGACAGCGCGCCGACCAGCTCGGCAGGACTGCGGGACCGCAGCAGCACACCCAGAACCGGGTCGCCCGGCTCGGCAACGACGCTGAGCGCTGCGCGGGCGAGCCGCTCGTCGGCACTTACCAGGCTCATATGCCCGCTCCCAGCCATAGCGCCAGCGCATAGCTGATCTCGCCAGCCCCTGGCCGCGGCACATCCGCCAGATCGGCCAGCGTCCAGGAAAGCCGGATGATCCGGTCAGCCCCGCGCGCGCTGACCGTGCCCAGATCCATCGCGCGCTCAAGCGGGGCCAGCGCGCCGGCAGCCGGCACGTACCGCTTGCGCAGCTCGCTGCCGGGGATCTCGGCATTCAGCCTCCAGGGCGTACCGCTGAGCCGGGCCGCGGCCCGCTGCCGAGCCAGCCGGACGCGCTCGGCCACTACCGCGCCCGGCTCGGTCAGCCGCCGGTCGCTGAGCAGCTCCGCCCGGCCGACGGGCAGGAGCTCGACCTTGACGTCGACCCGGTCCAGCAGCGGCCCCGACAGCCGCGCCAGGTACCTGCGGCGCATGACCGGGCTGCAGGTGCATGCCGACCGGGCCGCTGACGCCCGGGCGCAGGGGCACGGATTCGCGGCGAGGACCAGCGTGAACCTGGCCGGAAAGCGAGCGGTCAGGCCGGACCGCGCGATCACCACCTCGCCGGATTCCAGCGGCTGCCGGAGCGCGTCCAGCACATCCCGGCAGAATTCAGGTGCCTCATCGAGGAAGAGGCAGCCGTGATGCGCTAGCGATGCCGCGCCGGGCCTGATGACGGCACTGCCCCCGCCCACCGTCGCCGCCCTGGTCGCCGTATGGTGCGGCGCGCAGAACGGCGGCTCGGTGACCAGCGGCCGGCTGGCCGGCAGCGCGCCTGCTATCGAGTGGATCGCGCTCACTTCGAGCGCGGCAGCAGGTTCCAGCCGGGGCAGCACCGTCGGAAGCCGCTCAGCCAGCATGGTCTTGCCCACGCCAGGCGGCCCCAGCAGCAACAGGTGATGACCGCCCGCGGCGCAGATTTCGGCGGCCCGCCGCGCGGTTGGCTGGCCGACCACTTCGGCAAGATCCCGGACTTGGCCGCCAGCCTGCCCGGCCGCAGGCGGATCGGCCGCTGGCCGCGGCCCCTTGCCCGGCTCGAAGACCTGCACCCCGCCGGTGCCCGGGCGGCCCGGCTCGTCGCGCAGCCAGTCGACCAGCGCTCCCAGACTCGGCACGGCGGCCACGCGCAGCTGCGGCACCAGGCATGCCTCCGGCGCATTCTCGGCCGGAACCGCGGCCATCCGGAATCCGGCAGCCGCCGCCGCGGCAGCGGCCGGCAGCACGCCGGGGACCGGCCGCACCTTGCCGTCCAGCCCGAGCTCGCCGAGCAGCACGACACCGCTGAGCCTCGCGGCCGGCACGGCGCCCGCCGCAGACAAGATCGCAGCGGCGATGCCCAGATCGAAACTGCTGCCGCGCTTAGGCAGGCTGGCGGGCGACAGGCCGACCGTGATCCTGCGCTGCGGCCAGGATTCCCCGCTGCTGACAATCGCCGAGCGGATCCGGTCCCGCGCCTCGCGCAGCGCGGTATCCGGCAGGCCGACCAGCAGCAGTGCAACCAGGCCGTTCTCGATGTCAGCTTCGATTTCCACCGGATGACCCTGCACGCCCACCAGCGAGATGGCGTGCGTGCGGGCGAGGGTCATCAGCCCACCCCCTGGACATGCTCGATGGTGAACTCCCCCGGCGCGGTCTTCAGCACGCCGACGACGTCGATGCGCACTTCGTCGAAGAGCACTCCGTGCGCCACCACCCAGCGGATGGCCAGGCGGCGCAGCCTGGTGCGCTTGCGCCGGTCAACCGCCTCGATCGGCGTGCCGTAACGGGAACCCGACCTGGTCTTCACCTCACAAATCACCAGCACCCGGCGGTCGGCGGCCACGACGTCGATCTCGCCGTCGGCGCAGCGCCAGTTGCGGTCAAGAATCCGCAGGCCGGCTCGCTGAAGGAATTCCACCGCGAGCTGTTCGCCCTGCTTGCCCAGGACATCCTTGGTGTTCACACCCACCACCTCCGACACCGACGGTGACGGAGACGGGCGGTCGCCTGCTGGGCGCAGGTCAGCGCTGTGGAATACCGGCCTCAGCAGCCGGGGCCCTGGGGATACCGGAGCCGGACTGTCGGCCCGGCGTGGTTCAATGCAGCGGCCGCGAGCCGGGCCCGCGGCCAGCTACGTCTCTTCGGGCAGCTGAAGGTCGCTCTTGGCCAGTTCCTCGATATTGACGTCCTTGAACGTCACTACCCGGACGTTCTTGACGAAGCGCGCGGGCCGGTACATGTCCCAGACCCAGGCATCGTGCATCGTGACCTCGAAGAACACTTCGCCGTTGTCAGCGGTGCGCACGTTCAGCTCGACCTGATTGGTGAGATAAAACCGGCGCTCGGTCTCGACCACGTGGGTAAAGAGGCCGACGACGTCGCGGTACTCCCGGTAGAGCTGGAGCTCCATCTCGGTCTCGTACTTCTCGAGATCCTCCGCGCTCATGTTCCTCCCCTCCGATCAGGCGCCACGCGCGTCGTCCGCGAAGCCTTCTTGGTCCGGCCGGGCGTGGTCTCCGGTGAGGTCAACGACGCCACCATTGTCTCCCGCCGGCTGCCCGCCCGTCGCGCCGGCGGCCAGGCCGGCCAGCCCGGCGGCCGACAGCGACGAATCCAGGTCCGCGAACTCGGCACCGGCCGGCAGATTACGCAGGTCCGGGCTGGCTGGCAGATCCGGGCTGGCGAGCAGGTCAGGCAGGCCGGCCGGCTCGCTGTCATTGCCCGCCAGCCTGACGTTGGCGAATGAGCGCCGGTGCTCGTGGCAGGGGCCGTACTCGGCCAGTGCCCGCATGTGGCTTGGCGTCGAGTACCCCTTATGCCGGGCGAATCCGTATTCAGGGTAGCTCGGGTCCAGGGCTCGCATCATCCGGTCCCTGGTCACCTTGGCGATCACCGATGCGGCCGCCACGCATGCTGCGACCTGGTCGCCCTTCCACATCGCGAGGGCAGGGACGGCCAGCCCCCGGACCGGGAAGCCGTCGGTGAGCACGTAGCCGGGCCGGCTCGCCAGGCATGCCAGCGCCCGCCGCATCCCGGTCACGTTGCAGACGTGCAGCCCGAGCCGGTCAATGTCGGCGGCCGGGATGACCACGACACTCCACGCGAGCGCAGCAGACACGATCTGCTGATAGCACGCTTCCCGCACCGGCGCGGTGAGCGCCTTGGAGTCGCCCAGATCCGAGATAGCCGAGATTCCGCGCAGATCGAGCGCAACCGCCGCCACGACGAGCGGGCCGGCACAGGCGCCGCGGCCAGCCTCGTCAATCCCGGCGACTGGTGACAGCCCGGCGCGGGCGAGAACGCGCTCGTATCCGGCTAGGCCCGCGTCGCGCCGCGGAGTATAGCCGGGCGGTCGTTGCATTGCCGCCAGCACGGGGTCACCGGCGCCTCAGCAGCCGACGGCGCCGGGCCACCAGCCAGGCCCTGCGCTGCAGCCACGTCAACGGAACCGCGCCGGCAAAACCCGCGGCCAGCGGCAGATAGGGCGAAGACGGGGCGACCGGCACGCCCCGCGACAGCGCGGCCGCCGAAGCCGCCGAGCCGGCCGCACCGGACTTTCCCGCACCGGACAGCGCCGCCGAGGCGCCGATGCCCCGCTGGGAGAACGTCGAGGGAATCGGCAGCGCCCGCCACCGGCTCGGCGGCCACACGATCAGGAATGCCCGCCCGATTACCCTGTCCTCCGGGATGGTCCCGCTGCCGGGATCAGCGGTGTGCAGTCGTGAGTCAAACGACACGAACCTGTGATCGCCCATGACCCACAGGCGGCCAGGCGGCACAGTGATATGGAAATGAATGTCGGACGGAGCGTTGCCCGGATAGAGGTAGGACTTCTCGTGCAGTGCAACGCCGTTGACCGTCACCAGGCCATCGGCGTTGCAGCACGCCACATGATCACCGGGCACCCCGATGACCCGCTTGATGTAGTCGGTCTGGCCCGGAGCCGTCCCGGACAGCCCGGCAATCGAGTGCAGCAGCGGCTTCACCGCCGAGTCATACAGCCGCACGATCGGATCCGAGCTTGGCCGCACTGGCGCCGGCACGGGGTTCCACGAGCCCGCGCCGTTGAACACGACGATGTCGCCCGGCGCGATCGCGCGGAAGTGATAGACGACCTTGTTCACCAGAACCTTGTCGCCGATCTCGAGCGTGTCCTCCATCGACGACGACGGGATGTAGAACGCCTGCACCACGAATGACTTGACCAGCAGGGCGATCACCAGCGCGATCACGATCAGCACTGGCAGCTCGCGCCAGAACGAGCGGTTCTTGCCGGCCGCCGCCTTCTTCCGCGGCCCGGCCGCACCAGCTTCGCCGACCGACGCGGACGTGGCATCGGCGTCCGCTGGGGGTGCCGACGCAGCGTCGCCAGCTGCCGATGCCGCGGCCAGCGAGCCGCTGCGCGCCGGGCCAGCCCGGGCCGAAGTCCCGGCGCGGGACCAGTCGTCGTCACTGGCCTCGGTGAGCGCGCGATCGCGCATGCTCTGGTCGTCGCTCATCATCGGATCGAGCCTAGCGCCGGGAACAACCGGGAAACGACACCGGCGTCTCGCGGCCGGTAAATCGCCGACGCGGGCAAGCCGCAAGGGTGAGCTAACATGGCAAAGCATGGCAACGCTCTCGTTTCCCTACGGATGGCGCCGGCGATTATCGGCTCGGGTCACGCCGTCAGCTTCTGCGGCGGTGGCGCTGGCGCCGCGGCCGCAGCCGGAACCTGCGCTGCAGCCACCTCACCGGAAACGCACCGGCAAGGCCGGCCGTTAGCGGCAGGTACGGCGCGGATGCAGCCGCCGGCGCCTCGGTGGCCGCGGCACCGCTGCCAATGCCCGGCTGGGAGAACGTGGAGGGGATCGGCAGGATCCGCCATCGGCTCGGCGGCCAGACGATCAGGAACGCCCGGCCGATCACCTTGCTCTCCGGGATTGTCCCGTTGCCGGGATCGCCGCGACGCAGCCGGGAATCGTCGGACACGCTGCGGTGATCACCCATCACCCACAGGCGCCCGGGCGGCACCGTGATGCTGAAATGCCCGGAATAGCCTTCCGGGGCGGCACCGGGCGGGTTGCCGGGGTAGAGATAGGACTTCTCATGCAGCGGGACGCCGTTGACTGTCACCAGGCCCTGAGCGTCGCAGCACGCCACATGATCGCCGGGCACCCCGATGACCCGCTTGACGTAATCGGTCTCGCCGGTGGCTATGCCGAACAGCCCGGCAACCGAGCCCAGCAGCGGCTTTAGCGTCACGTCATACAGCCGCACCGCCGGATCCGAGTTCGCCTTCGCCTTGGCCGGCGCCGGATCCCATGAGCCTGCCCCGCTGAACACCACGATGTCGCCCGGCTCGATCGTGCGGAGGTGATAGACGACCTTGTTCACCAGAACCTTGTCGCCTGTCAGCAGTGTGTCCTCCATCGACGACGACGGGATGTAGAAGGCCTGCACCACGAACGACTTGACCAGCAGGGCGATCACCAGCGCGACCAGGGCGAGCACCGGCACCTCACGGCGGAGCGAGCGCTGCTTGCCCCGGCGTTGCGCCGCCGCGCCAGCTGCCGCCGTCTGCGGCGCGCCGGCCGCACCGGGCCCGCCGTCGCCGTCCGGCCCGGTTACCGCGCGATCGGACATGCCCTTGTCATCGCTCATCATTGAACTCGAGGTCAGCGGTAGCTGTCAGCCGGCAGCGCGCCAGCCGGGCGCCCAGATCGATGCCCGCCAATCGCCTGGGCAGCGCAGTGCGGCACACCGTCGGATGGGCCGGCCGGTCCTAACGGGCCGACAGATCGCGGCGCTCCCGGATCCTGGCCGCCTTGCCGCGCAGCGAGCGGAGATAGTAGAGCTTCGCCCGCCGGACCCGGCCGCGAGTCACGACCTCGATCTTGTCGATCGCAGGGGTGTGCAGGGGGAATGTCCGCTCCACGCCCACACCATAGCTGATCTTGCGCACGGTGAAGGTCTCTCGCACCCCGCCGCCCTGGCGGCGGATGACCACGCCCTGGAAGACCTGGATCCTGGAGCGGCTGCCCTCCACGACCCGCACATGCACCTTCAGGGTGTCACCCGGCCGGAAATCCGGGATATCGGATCGGATCTGCGCCTGTTCCAGCTCGGCAATCGCGGTGTGCATCGCTGCGGTTTCCTCGGTAGTCATCACGCGCACGCCTGCGAACGCGTTGCATCGGTCTGGTCTGATCTGAGCCGGGCCTGAGCGCCCGGCAGTGCCCCGGCGGAGTAATCCTGCGACGGGGCGGCTTTCAGTGTGCCATATCTTCGCCGCTAACCGGAAAGCCAGCGTCAGATAGCACCTCGCGATCGCGTGCGTCGAGCCTGCCTGCCGCGCTGCCAGGGACTGCCGCGCTGCCAGGCACTGCCGCGCTGCCAGGGACCATCCTGGCGACGAGGTCGGGCCGGCTGCGCGCGGTTTCGCGCAGCGCGCAGTCGCGCCGCCACCTGGCGATCGCCGCATGGTCGCCCGACAGCAGGACCGCCGGTACCTCCCGGTCACGCCATACCCGCGGCCGGGTGTAGGCGGGCCCCTCGACAAGGCCGGCCATCGGGCCGGTGCTGCCGCCGAAGGAATCGTCGGCAGCCGACTCGGCATTGCCCAGCACGCCGGGAAGCAGCCGGCAGATCGCCTCGGTCATCACCAGCACCGCCGGCTCGCCGCCTGCCAGGACGTAATCGCCGATGCTGACCTCGTCGACGGCCATCCTGGTGCGGGCGTAGTCGACGACGCGTGCGTCGATGCCCTCATACCGCCCGCAGGCGAACACAAGGTGCGGCTCGGCGGCAAACTCAGCCGCCATTGCCTGCGTAAACGGCGCCCCGGCGGGCGTGGGCACGACCAGCCGCGCCCGGCCGCCGGAAGCAACGACCGCATCCAGCGCCTCGCCCCACGGCTCGGGCTTCATCACCATTCCGGGCCCGCCGCCGAACGGCGCGTCATCGACCGTGCGGTGCACGTCTCGCGCCCAGCAGCGCAAATCATGAACGCCGAAAACGATCTCGCCGCGCTGCGCTGCCTTGCCGATCAGCGAGACCTCGAGCGGGGCGAAATATTCGGGAAAGATGGTGATGATGTCGATTCGCACGCCGCGTCCCTTGCCTACCCGGGGCCGGGGCCGGCGGGATCGATCAGCCCGGGCGGCGGATCGATGACGATCTTCCCGGCCGGCACGTCCACCTCGGGCACCAAGGCGGCGACGAATGGCACCATGATCTCCGCTCCGCGGCGGCCGCCCTCTGGCGTGACAACCAGCAGGTCCTGGCCGTAATGCAGGACGTCGGTGACGACGCCCACCCGCTCCCCGCCGACCGTTATGACCGGCAGGCCGATGAGCTGGTGATCATGGAATTCGTCCGGGTCGTCCGGGTCAGGCAGCTCGGCCGAGTCCACCACGAGCAGAGTCCCGGCGAGTTCCTCGGCCCCGGTCCGGTCTGTATAGCCGTCGAACCGGACAAGCAGCCGCCCCGAATGCCAGCGGACGGCGGCTACGGCCAGCGGGCCGGCTGCTGCGGGCTCCGTCGCGAGGACGCAGCCCGCTGCGAGCCTGCGCTCAGGGTCGTCGGTCCGCACGACCACGGTCACCTCGCCGCGGATCCCGTGCGGCCGTCCCACCCGGCCGACGACCAGCTGCATGCTCTGCTAACGGATCTCGTCGGTGTCCAGCAGGTCGACCCGGACGTAAGAGTTCCCGGCCAGCGAGCCGATGACGGTTCGCAGCGCCTTGGCGGTCCGGCCGCCCCGGCCGATCACCTTGCCCAGATCCTCGGGGTGCACGCGCACCTCGAGGACGCGGCCCCGGCGCAGCCCGCGACTGTCGACCCGGACGTCGTCCGGGAATTCGACGATCCCCTTGACCAGGTGCTCCAGGGCCTCCTCGAGCACGTCAGCTCCCGCTCTGCGCTGCGGCGCTTCCGGCGCCCTCTGCGGCACCTGCCGCGGTGTCGGGCTCAGCGCCGACCGCGTTGTCGGCCTCGGGCGCGCCGGCAGGCTGAGCGGCCGGCTCGGCAGTCTCAGCCGCGGCGGCCGGCTCGGCCGCGGCTGCGGCGGTGACCGCATTGGCAGCCTTCAGCTCGCGGGCGACCTTGTCAGCCGGACCGGCCTTCGCCTGACCGGCCTTGGCCGACCCAGACTTCGCATCGCCGGATTTCGCATCCGGCTTTGCCTCGGCGGCCTTCGCCTTTGCCCTGCCCTTCGGTGCGGCATCGCTGCCGTCCAGGGTCTCCTTCAGCGCGGCGGCGAAGATTTCCTTCCTGTCTTCCTTCGGGGCCGCCGTCCGCAGCGTCCCCTCGGTCCCCGGCAGGCCCTTGAACTTCTGCCAGTCACCGGTGATCTCCAGGAGCTTCCTGACCGGGTCGGTCGGCTGCGCGCCGACCGAGAGCCAGTGCTGTGCCCGCTCCGAGTTCACCTCGATAAAGGACGGCTCGGTCTTCGGGTGGTACTTGCCGATCTCCTCGATCGCGCGGCCGTCCCGCTTGGTGCGGGCGTCGGCGACGATGATGCGGTAGTAGGGCTCGCGGATCTTGCCCAGGCGCTTAAGTTTGATCTTGACAGCCACGGCTGTGGTCTTCTCCCAGCGGATTCGGTGCGGGCGTCACATCAGCCGGGTGGGGTCCGGCGCGCGCTGCCCAGATGGGTCCGGCTGCGGTGGGTTAGAGAGGGCCCCGCGCAGCCGAGTGCTACCACATTGTGCCAGACGCCGCGCGCCCAGGCGTAATCACTGGCCAGTGCCCGCCCTGAGGCCGGCTACCAGCCGGGCCGGGAACCGCGGCCGGGAACCGGGCTAGCGGCCCTTCTTGCCCTGGCGGCCGCGCCGGTTCGGCACTGGCCCGCGCAAGCCAGGCGGAAGTTTCGGCTGGGACGGCGCAGGAAAGCCCTGCCCGAGGCCCGGCGGAAGCCGCAGCGAGCCATCGCCGCCCAGCCCGTCGGGCAGCCCGCCCGGGCCGCGGTTGCCGGCGCCGGGAACACCACCGGGACCGTCCTGGCTGCCCTGGCCGAAACCGGCGGGCAGGCCAGCCGGGCCCCCGGAGCCCCGGCCGCCGGGAGCATTCGCCGGCCGGCCGCCGCCGCGGCCCTTCTTCTTGCCCTTGGCCTTGGCTTTCTGCCCGCCGCGCCGCATCCCGCCCATGCCAGGGATGCCGCCCATCATCTGGCGCATCATCTTCTGGCCCTCTTGGAACCGGACGATGAGGTTGTTGACCTCGCCCACGGTCACGCCCGAGCCTGCGGCTATCCGCGCCCGGCGCGACCCGTTAATAATCTTCGGGTTTCTCCGCTCCTCCACCGTCATCGAGCTGACGATGGCCGCTGCCCGGTCCAGGTCCTTGTCGCTTACCTGGCTCAGCAGCTCGCGGTTCTGCGCCGCGCCCGGCAGCATTCCCAGCACGTTGCCGATCGGGCCGAGCTTGCGGACCATGGCCAGCTGCTCGACGAAGTCCTCGAGCGTGAAGCCGTCGCCCGAGGCCAGCTTGCCGGCCATCGCGGCGGCCTGGTCCTGGTCGAACGTGCGCTCCGCCTGCTCGATCAGCGTGAGGATGTCGCCCAGATCCAGGATGCGCGAGGCCATCCGGTCGGGGTGGAAGATGTCGAAGTCCTCGAGCTTCTCCCCGGCCGAGGCGAACATAACCGGCCGCCCGGTGAGCTGCGCGATCGACAGCGCCGCGCCGCCTCGGGCGTCGCCGTCAAGCTTGGTCAGGACCACGCCGTCGTAGCCGACCCCGTCCAGGAAGGCCTGCGCGGTCTGCACGGCGTCCTGGCCGATCATGGCGTCGACCACGAAGAGGATCTCGTCCGGGTCGACGGCATCCCTGATGTCGGCGGCCTGCCGCATCAGCTCCTCGTCGATGCCCAGCCGCCCGGCGGTGTCGACGATGACGATGTTGTAGAGGCGGCGCCGTGCCTCCGCCAGCGACTCGCGTGCCGCCTGCACCGGGTCGCCGACGCCGTTGCCGGGATAGGGGGCGAACACCGGGACCCCAGCGCGCTCGCCCAGCACCTGCAGCTGCTGCACGGCGTTGGGCCGCTGCAAGTCGGCGGCCACCAGCACCGGGGTGTTCCCCTGGGCCTTCAGCCACAGCGCGAGCTTGCCCGCGAGCGTGGTCTTGCCGGAGCCCTGCAGCCCGGCCAGCATGATCACGGTCGGCGGCACCTTGGCAAAACGCAGCCGCCTGGCCTCACCGCCCAGGATCTCGATGAGCTCTTCGTTGACGATCTTGATAACCTGCTGGGCCGGATTCAGCGCCTCGGAGACCTCGGCGCCCGAGGCCCGTTCCCGCACCCTGGCGATGAACTGCCGGACCACGGGCAGCGCGACATCGGCCTCGAGCAGGGCGATCCGGATCTCGCGGGCGGTCGCGTCAATGTCGGCCTGCGACAGCCGTCCGCGCCCGCGCAGCGCGGAGAAGACCTGAGTCAGCCGGTCGGAGAGAGTCTCGAACACGCCTTCAGGCTATCGGGTCAGCCGCCCAGGATCGCATCGACGAAAGCTTCCGGCTCGAACGGCGCGAGGTCGTCGGGGCCCTCGCCCAGGCCGACCAGCTTCACCGGCACGCCGAGCTCGCGCTGCACCGCGATCACGATCCCGCCCTTGGCCGTGCCGTCCAGCTTGGTCAGGATGATCCCAGTGACGTCGACTACCTCGGCGAACACCCTGGCCTGCCGCAGCCCGTTCTGCCCGGTGGTCGCGTCCAGGACGAGCAGCACCTCGTCCACGGTGGCGTGCTTGGAGATCACCCGCTTGATCTTGCCGAGCTCATCCATCAGCCCGGTCTTGGTGTGCAGCCGGCCCGCGGTGTCCACGATCACGGTGTCAACCCCGCGCTCGATTCCCCTGTTGACCGCGTCGAAGGCGACGCTGGCCGGGTCGGCGCCCTCGATGTCGGAGCGCACCACCTCCGCGCCCACCCGCTGCGCCCAGGTCTGCAGCTGATCGGCGGCGGCGGCCCGGAACGTGTCAGCGGCGCCGAGCAGCACGGTCTGGCCATCGCCGATCAGCGCCCTGGCGAGCTTGCCGCAGGCCGTGGTCTTGCCGGTGCCGTTGACGCCGACGACAAGCACCACGGCGGGCCGGTCACCGTGCGGCCTGGTATGCAGCGTCCGGTCCATCTCCGGGTTGATCTGGGCGATCAGGTCGGCCCGCAGCAGCTCCCTGACCTGCGCGGGGTCACGTGCGCCGGCCACCTTGACCTCGGTCCGCAGCTGCCCGACAAGCTGCCGGGCCGGGCCGACGCCCATGTCGGCCGTGATCAGGGTGTCCTCGATCTCCTCCCAGGTCTCCTCGTCCAGCCGGTCCGAGGACAGCAGGCTGAGCAGCGCCGACCCGAAGGCCGACTGGGACCTGGCGAGCCTGCTGCGCAGCCGGACCGTCCGCCCGGCCAACGGCGGCGGCTTCTCCGTCTCGGTGGGCGGCGCAACCGGGGGCAGGACCGGCGCGTCCTGCGGCGGCGCTGTGCCGGTACCGGTGCCGGCTGCGCCGGGCGCGGCAGGCCGCTCCAGCGTGGCGGTGCCGCCCTGCTGCTCGCCACCGGGCTGGCTGGCACCGGGCTGGCCAGCACCAGGCTGGCTGCTGCCAGGCTGATCACCCAGCGCCTGTGGCCGGCGGCGCGAGCGGACGAGGGGCGAGACGAGCACCGCGGCGCCGCCACCGCCGACGACGACGACTACGGCGACGACGATGAGCACGTGTTCCATAACGGGCACCAGTCTGGCAGACCGCGGCGACCACCCGGGACCCCCGCCGCGGCAGGAGCGGCCGTCAGCGCCGGTTCAGGCGCTCTCGCGCTCGCGCAGCCGCTGGCTGACCACCGCCGAGACGCCGTCCCCGCGCATGGTGACGCCATACAGCGAGTCCGCGACTTCCATGGTGCGCTTCTGGTGCGTCACGATGATCAGCTGGGAGCTCTCCCGCAGCTCGGCGAAGATCCCCAGCAGCCGCTGCAGGTTGACGTCGTCCAGCGCGGCCTCGACCTCGTCGAGCACGTAGAACGGGGACGGCCGGGCCTTGAAGATCGCCAGCAGGAAGGCGATCGCGGTCAGCGCCCGCTCGCCGCCGGACAGCAGCGACAGCCGCTTGACCTTCTTGCCGGGCGGCCGGGCCTCGAAGTCGATGCCGGTGGTCAGCAGGTCATCGGGCTCGGTGAGCAGCAGCCTGCCGTCGCCGCCGGGGAACAGCTGCGCGAAGATCCGCTCGAATTCCCGCGCGGTGTCCTCGTAGGCCGAGCTGAACACCTGCTGCACCCGGTCGTCGACCTCTTTGATCACCGTCAGCAGGTCACGCCGGGTGTTCTTCAGGTCCTCGAGCTGGGTGACCAGGAACGCATGCCGTTCCTCCAGCGCCGCGAACTCCTCCAGGGCCAGCGGGTTCACCTTGCCGAGCTGGTCCAGCAGCCGCTGCGCCTGCTGGGCCCGTCGCTCGGTCGCCTGCCGGTCGTATGGCGACGGGCTCTGCCCTTCCTCGGCCGCCGGGACGGGCACATCGGGCCCGTACTCGGCCACCAGCGCCGCCCTGTCGACGGCGTATTCCTCCGCCGCGCGGCCCGCTATCTGGTCCAGGCGCAGCCGGTGGCTCTCCCGCGCGATCTGCGCGCCGTGCGCGCCGTCGACCACCTTGTCGAGTTCGTCGGCCAGCTCCCGGATCGTGGCGCGGACGGCCTTGAGCTCGGCGTCGCGTGCCCGGCTGGCCTGCTCGGCTGACTGGCGCTCGGAGTCGGCGATGCCGCTGGATCGGTCGATGGCGGTCAGCGCGATTCGCGCGCCCCGCGCCACGGCCGATGCCACGGCCGCGTCCGCCGCGCGGCACCTGCTGCGGATGAGCGCCCGCTGGATGGCCTGGCGCTCGGCTGTCGCGGTGGCGGCCAGGGCGTCGGCCCGGCCGGTGATGGCCCGCAGTCGCTCCTCCACCGTCCTGACCTCGAGCCGGGCCTCCATCTCCGCGTTCCGCGCCGCCACTGTCCGCTCGGTCAGCGGCTGCTTGCCGGCCTGCTCGTCTGCGTGCGCGTCAGCCTGCGCGCCGGCCGGCCCGGAGA
>OCTA010003114.1_pt1 | contig 14765 bp, 10 predicted proteins | sample 1538991 | NCBI WGS metagenome assembly OCTA01 (sample SAMEA3539302, study PRJEB22396) | soil metagenome | biome: tundra; feature: field; material: soil | place: USA | collected 2010-05 | depth 0.15 m | reverse complement strand
GCGGCCGTCGCGTCAGTTACCAACCGTGGCGGCGCCGTCACTGGCGGTGATGGTCATTGATTTGGTAATGGTCATGGTTTCCGCGCTCGATCCACCGGTGATGATGAAAACCGTTCCGCCGAAGGTGACCGCACTGGTTCCTTGGGCCAGGGTTTTGAAAGGATACAGATAGGTTCCGTTCTGGATCGCGCCCGTGTAGTTGAAATTGACAAAAACAGATCCGCCGAATCCCACGAGCGCGTTGATCATGTTGGCTCCTTTTGGCGATCCCCAGCCCGTGCAAAGATCGAAGCCGGGTTGGGCAAAATACAACGAGGGACTGCGGCTGTTGGTGTTGTTGCCGGAAGTGATGTCGTTAAAGCAGGAGGCATACAAAGGTCCCTCGCCAATGCTGTAAAGGGCGGGATTCATGAACCCTACCGGCGGTTTTCCAACTGCGGCCGCCTGCTGATTCACGAGCGCGGTAAAGCCGGCCCACAGCGGAGCCGCACAGCTTGTGCCGACAACCCCGGAGTAATGCTGCACGCCGTTGTTTCCAGTATAGACGACCAGAATATAGTTGGCGGGCATGGCCACATCGGGAACATTGCAAAGCGTGGTGGAGCCGCCTTTGGCAGCCATGTTGATCGGCTTTTGATAATACGGAATCGGCACCGGGGTCAAAATCCCGCCGGAGCTGCCGGGCCAGACCGTTTCCGATTGCCAGGACGCCCCCGTTCCATTCATTGCCAAATCCGTTCCGCCAACACAGGTCATATAGGGTTCCAAGTCACCTGGACTTGCGCCACCTACATAAGTTCCGCCGGGACCATTGGGATCCACTGGCAGCGAACCCTCATCACCCTCCGCATACAAGTAAGACTGGCCCTGCAACGCCAACTGCATCATGGCATTGGAGGTTCCGCTGTCCGTGTTGTAACCCCAGGAGGAGCTAAGTTGCAGTGGTCGCGGCTCTCCGTGAGTGGGGCTGGCCATTTCGGTTAAAATGGTGTCAATGTTGTTACCATAATAAAAAACGATCTTGGACAAACCGGGGGCCATGGCAATGGCCATTTGAATATCCAGCGGCGGCTCGGCATCGCCATTGTTGGGATCGTTGGAAAGACCATTCAAAAGCACCTCCTGCACCGGCACATTCGGCAATCCGGCCGTCGCCTCATAGGCGGTAATGTCGGCCGGAGTATAACCATCAAACTCCTGCAGGCCGACCACTTGTCCCGATCCGGTCAGCGAAGTGTCCGAGGCAAACGCATGTCTGAAATCGTAACCCATAAACAAGGTTCCACTGCCGGTGTTATAGGAACCGTCGCGTGGCAAGGCCGTCATCTCTTTAGAGCTAAGAACCCGATGTTTTGCGTGCGGAATGATATAGTCGTTTAGACCGCTGATGCAAAGAACCGGAACCGCCAGGTCCAGTGACGGTTCAACATCCGGCGCAAAAAAGGTGCGCGCCTCGGTCGGGTGCTGATAGCGAAGCAGCTTCACATGCAGCGCCTTTTCAATGTCCGCCACGGCCGCGTCCACCTCCACCAACGTGCGGCCGGGAACCGTGCTGGCCACGGTCAAGCCGTTGGTTTTTGCAAAATTGATGACGGCGGCATAGTCCGCCTCGGTTGGGCCAAACCGCTCGGTAAATTCCTCGGGAGTCAGGTAATGATGGAAATTGGTGCTGGCCGGGTTTTGGATCTCTTGAAGCAATTGTCCAAGCGCCTCGTTGTTGCGCAGCGGCAGAATGATGGTGATTCTCAAATGATTCGCGGCTGGCAACCGATCCGTTGGTTGCAACTTGAGCCGTGAGACTTCAGTTGGCACATGACCTTTCAGCATTTGTCTTTCCGCCGCCGGAACTGGAGTGGCGAGCAGAAGAATCAGCGCCACAGCGGCCAGCGTTTCAAATAGTTTCTTGGTCATAATTCCTGTTCCGACTATTGCAAAGTCACTCCCGCCAAAGCCATCCCCCTGCCCTCGCTCACGCCCGCCACCGCGCCGTGATGAGCGCCATCACGGTTTGGCGAAGCTGCGGACTTAATCACTGCTTCAGGCGGTAGAACAGATTGTTCGGCGGCGGCACATTGGTGACGCTGTTGTTGACGACGGTGCCTTGGTAGTTCCCCCACGTCGCCGTGACGAGATTCACGTTGGTCTGGAGCGTCCAGCCGCTGATGGTTGGATCCCACGACACGATGGCCTTGTTGCCGATGTGCGTGATGGTCAGCAGCGGTGCGCCGGAGGTCTGGACCGCGTAGATCGCCCAGAAGCCGCCGGTGAGGGAATAATTGCCGCCGGTCATCGCCCCGCTGGCATCCGGCTGGCCGATGGTGCCGGTGACGGTATAGACGCCGCCAGTGCTGGTGCCGCCGCCGCCGGCGACCTTATACCAATCTATGTTGTAACTCTGGGCCAGTGCGCCTGCGGGCAACAGCAACGCGGCAGCCACGGCAAACAGTGAGAGATAATTTTTCATGGCAAATTGAATTGATTTAAGGGTTGCGCATTGAGGTCGTCCCGTCAATGACCAATCGTGGACGGACCATAGACGGAGGAGATGGTCATGGGTTTTGAAATCGTCATGGTCTCGTGCGAGTTGCTGGATTTGATGACAATGCTGCCGCCGCTGGCGACGGCGCTGACCCCGCCAGCAAGAGTGTTGTAAGGATAAGGATACCAGCCTAACTGGAACGGGAAACCGCTGTAGTTAAAATCCACCCAGACCGGGCTGTAAAAGGTCACCGCCGCCGAAGCGTTCCCGTTGGCAATAACCTGAAGCGAGAAAGAATTCGGGAAGTCGAGAACTGCGTCCGGAACGGTCACTTCCGTGGACATTACTTGCCCGCCCGTTTTGATGCTGGTGCTGCTCCAGTCGTGGGTGCGGCCATAATAGACATTGCCGCTGCCATCCGTGAAACGAACGATGGGGAAGTCCGTGGCCATTTGTTGGTCATCGCCATAGGCGGCGCCTTCGGAAATGCCATCGAACAAAGTGCCGGTTATGTGCAATGAAGCATCACTATTCCACGAGACTTTGTTGATGGTTGGCTGGCCGGCCGCGAGCGGCGCGCTGTCGGTTTGGAAAATATAGAGCTGGGAGCCGCCATCGGTGAACAGCACGTTGCCGCTCGGCAATACCAGCATCCGGCAGTAGTAGGTTTGATCGCTTCGAGTAAAGCTGGCGTTGTCCGGACCAAGCAGATGCGTGTATCCACCAATGCTGCCGACGCTGTAGTCATACTCATAGAAGGAGATCGGAGACGGCCAATCACTGGGACTATTGGGATTGGCATTATCTGATAACGCTGAGGATACGCAAAGCAAAATCTTTCCGTTGGGCATCATGGCGCCGGGCGCGTCGGCGCAGACTTGTCCGCCGGGAATGTCCGGCCCTTGAATCCAGGTGCCAGACGCAGTCTGATAAATGGCCGTGTGTCCGTTGCCCCCGAAGAAGATCGCGTTTCCGTTCGGCAAGAGAAACCCCTGCCCGGTTTCAGCCACAACACTTCCATTGGGTAAAGGAACCCAAATGGATACCGGCAGGGTGCCGGCGCTGATCCAGCCGGTTCCAGGCACATATCTTTCCGCGGTTAATGCGCCATACACAGACTGATCGGAGTCCACGGTTAGGATGCTGTCGTCAGCCAGTTTGACCCAACAATCTTCGGTCAGCGAATGCAGGGGGGAAATTGATCCCGAGAACGTGCCACCGGACGGATTAAAGATGAAGGTTTTGTTTCCGTAACTGCCGGAGGCGGCTTGGGGCGCAATGAGAACTTGTCCATCATTCAATACCACACTGTTGGCATCGGCCATGCCTCCAAAATACGCCGGGCCATAATCCGCCCAAGAATTGGCGACCGGATCGTATATTTCAACGTAACTGCTTCCGTTGCCAAGCTCCCCGCCGGCCACAAACACCTTGCCATTCTGGAGCATATCCGATGCAAAGTAGGTCCGGGAATAGGTCATGGAGTTGATGTCGTTGGTCCACCTTCCGCTGGAATAGTTGCCGGAGCTATCGGGAACCAACCTGCGCCAGCCCGTGCCGCCGTTGTTTTGGCACATGACGGTGCCATCGGAGAGCAACATCATGGTGGAGACATTGATCGGGGCGGCGGTCACCGCCGACCACCCTGCGGCGGCTCGATCCGGCAGCCAGACGACGCACATCACCAGCATCGCGGCGAGAATTATTCTTATTTTCATGGCATCTCTCTCGAAATTTATTTCCAGAGCGTTTACTTTGGCGCCGGGCTTGACTTACTGCAAGGTTACCAGCACCAGAACCATGCCTTTGCCCTCGCTCAAACCGGTCATGGCTTTGCCGAGGATTGCGCCGGCCGCCCGTGCGCGATCGGTGACTTTCATCGCATGACCGGGAGTGATGGAAGTGGTCAGCAGATCACCCGGTTTAATGGCCCCATTCGCGGTGTCAGCCTGGACATAAACCCGGCCGGTGAGCGCCACATTTTTCCCACCTTCCAGCACGCCCTGTTGTTGCATCTGAATGCCGGGATTAATCCCGTTGGCGCCGCTGACCACGCCCGCAACGTGCGTGTCGTAGCCCTGGTCGCTCATTTTCAAATGCCCCGGATTCTGCTCGTCAATCACCACCACCGCACCCTCTGGAATCGCTTCCTTCCCGGCAGTAATCTTGAATGGCTCCGCCAAATCCGCGCCGCCTTCGATGGTGATGGAACTGCAATAAATATGCATGTATGTGCTCTTTGTGGCGTTGTAAAACGCGACATTATCAATACTGGAATTCAGGCTCCCAAACTGGACATCGCCGCCCGAGCCGTCGCCACCCATGTAGGCCTGCTCGTTGCCCAGGCCGTTGACCACCGAAAATTCGCCCAGCACGGTCAGTCGCTTGTTCACGGCAACATCGCCACTAGCGTCCCAACTCAAGGCGACTATATTCGGCGAAAGCGCACCCAGCGCCCCGCCTTCGTAACCGGCAAGCCACGGGCCGTTGCCGAGGTAGTTGATTCCACCGGCCAGGTTACCGTCGCCAAAAACCAGCCCGTCATTGGCATAGACGCCGGCGGTGGATGGCTCCAATAAAAGCGTGTTGCCATTTATTGTCATGTTGCCATTTTGCAGAATGGACATGCGCTGCACGAAGCCGGTGTAGAAATCCAAACCATACCGGTTGGCCAGCCCCGCTTGGCGCTGCGAGGCGATGCCTTCGCCGCTGCCAACGCCGAAAGTAAGGCCGGAACTGTTGGTGTTGCCGTTGTTGAGAAAGCCGGAATTCATGCCCATCGGATCAATATTCACGTTGCCATCGCCGAAAACCGTGAACGCCTTGGTGCCGCTTTGTCCGATCCCATAATAGAGATTTCCCACGCTGAAGTAACCCTGGCCGTTGTATCCCATGATCATTGAACCGATATTTTGTCCCGCTGCTCCCGCTCCGTAATTGAAGTTGATGCCGTGTTCTTCGCCGGAATAATAAGTATTCGGCCCGATGTTTTCATCCACATGAGATCCCGCGCCTGAAGCACCGGTGATCTGTTCCGAGCCATTGACTTGCACCGTCCCGTTCACCGTCTGGTTCCCCGTAAAATTATTCCCGCCTGCCAGCAGCGCCACGCCACTAAGGTCGCCGACGGGAATTGTGCCGGTCAAGCCCGCCGCATTCGCGGTTTCGGCGAAGATGGCATACGGCGTCGGCGTCACCTGCTCGCGCGGTGACAGCGCGGAGAACCCGGCACCGCCAGTGAGGCGCACCTGGATGTGCAGCCAGTTGCTGCCGCCGGTGAACACCCCGGCGCCGAAATCCACCTGCACCGTGAACAACCCATTGGTCACGGGCACCGCCGTATTGGTGACCGGGCCGCCGAGGATGTTCCCGGCGGTGATGGCGTCGTAGAGCTGAAACTTCAAATCATAGAGGCCGGTGACGGGGTTGGTGCCGTTATTCAACCGGCCTTGATAGGTGAACACCGTGCCTTGGGCGAAGGCGGTGGCGAGTGGCGAGTTGAGGGCCGCCAGCAAAGCCAGCGTGGCGAACAGACAATAGAAGCGATGGAGTTTGGTGTTCATATTAAAATCGTGAATTTATTTATTTTACCTCGTAATAGCTGCTTTTAAAACTGCTAATAGCCTTTTTACGTCACGGGCAAATTAAAGTCAAATAAAACTTTGCATTAATTTTTCTCCGGCAACTTTCCGCCGCATTCCGGCTCCAATCCGGCTGGCGCATGAGGCGCTCACTTGCAGTTTGCGGGCCGGGAATTCTCCAGAGATACTTGCGGACTGAATGAGCGCGGGACGAACAAACATTTTTGACGTGGCGGTGATCGGCGCGGGGCCGGCGGGCGCTTCCGCCGCACTGGCACTGGCGCGCAATGGCTTTGATGTTGTCCTGCTGGAAAAGGCCGCCCTGCCCCGTTACAAAACGTGTGGCGGCGGCGTGCTGCACCGCGCTTTCAAACTTCTGCCGCCGGGAGCCGAGGCCGTCGTCGAGCGCAGTTTCAATTCCGTCGCCCTCAATTTTCTCGGCACGGAGATGAATTTTGTTCCGACGCGGGAGCAGCCCATCGTCCACATGACGATGCGGGCGGATCTGGATTGTCTGCTGACGCGGGCGGCGGAAAAAGCGGGCGTTCAACTGGTTCAATCCTGTCCGGTGAAGCAAGTGAACGTGCAAGATGATTTTGTTGAACTTATTTCCGACCGGGAAAAATTCCGGGCGAAATTTGTCATCGCCGCCGACGGCGTTCACAGTGCGACAGCCAAGGCCGCCGGCTGGTCGGAGTTGCCCGCCCTCGCGCCGGCATTGGAACATGAAATTTATCCGGCGGACGAAGATTTTGCGCGCTTCAGCCAGATGCCGCGATTTGATTTCAACGCGATTGACGGCGGCTACGCCTGGGTCTTTCCCAAGCGCACGCATCTTTCGGTGGGCATTTTGAGCACGCACCGCAAATGCGCCGACCTGCAAACCAAGCTCGCGGAGTATCTGCAACTGCTGGGCATCACGCACATCCAAAAAACTGAAAAGCACGGCTGGTTGATTCCGCTCGCTCCGCGCCGTGAACCGCTGGCGCGCGATCGCGTGTTGCTGGTCGGCGATGCCGCCGGCTTGGTGGACCCGGTGTTGGCAGAAGGCATTTCTTACGCAATTCAAAGCGGACAACTCGCCGCCGCCGCGCTGTCGGATTGCCGGTTGGAAGTAGCCAAAGTCAGTCATTGCTACCAGTCGTTGCTGGAGAAACATATTCTGCGCGAACTTCGCGCCGGCAGATTTTTGGCGGAATTTCTTTATCATCATCCGCGCATCCGCGACGGCGCTTTCCGGCTGGGCGGGCAACGCCTTTGTGAATTCGTCACCGACGTGGTGATGGGCGGGCGTTCCTATAGCGATGCCGTAAACCAGCCATCGAGTTATTTGAAATGGCTCGGCCTGTGGCCGTCTCGTCCCCGCGCCTAACCTGGCAACTCTGCGCCAATTTTTGTTCAAGCCGGCCCGCGAGAACGGCAACGGCACTACCACCCCTGACCGGGCGCTGAAAACAATAAGGTTCATACGGGACCTCCGGAAAAAGTGGTTTGACTGGGTTTGACTGGGTTTGACTCGCCGCCGGCGGGAGCGTCCGCCCGTGACGACTCCGGCGGCTTCGGCGGCAGGCCGAAAATTTCACGCAGCCGGCATTGACGCCCATCCGGGCTGAGGTAATCCTGGGAAATCAAGGCGCGCAGCGTGCGGCGGAATTCATCCGTCACCTCGCCATCCCAGCGGCAACTGTCAGGCCGGCGTTGAAATATTTTCCTCGCGTTAAGCGAATCCATCCGAACATAAGCGAACATAGGCGAATATTTTTGCATTCAATTCCCGTTGGTGGAAGTGTGCTGTCCGTTTACGCCTGATTTTGAACGATCCCAGCCAAAGAGAATCGCCTGGACCCGCTTGATCTTCTCGTCATGATTCAGGCTCGTATCATCTCCAACCACTTTCAGATAAGCTCGTAATTGTGGTAATTCCGTCAAGGATGCCGCCGTCGCTTCATAATCAAAATACTGTTGCGCCAGCTTTAGCCGCGACCGCCGGAGGTCATTGTCCTCGCTCTCCAGCAGCAGCTTGGTGAATGACACCAAATGCTCCAATTCCTGTGGTTTTTCACCGACCAGTTTCAGCGCGGCCTTGCCCACCAGTTTTACCGCCGCCCCGCGCAAGCTCGCCACGCTCACCGGCAGATCATTCAATTCACTGGCCGCTGCGTGGGCTTCCATCAATTCTTCCACCTGCCGTTCCCGCGCGCGGCGACGATAAAACCGGCCCAGGCTTGCGATGGTGGCTTCCAAGCCAAATTCCTCTTGCACCCGCGCCAGAGTTTTCGCGTAACCCAGGTTCTCGTCAAACAACCAGCTTTCCAGCAGCTCACGCTGCTCGGGCGTGAGCTGGTTCCAGGTCGAATCGTCGCGCATCTTTCTCATCGGGAAATTTTCCGGCAGGAATACCGTTTCTTGATATGGGCATGGAAATAACTGCCGTGAGAACTCGCGTCCATCAGGCCGCCGTATTCCGAGGGCGGCACATGGTAGTATTCATACACGCCGCCGCTATGGAAGGCGATTGTGAGCGTGCCGCTCCAATCATAATCAATCGCCGCCAAATTTGAGGATTGAACTGTTGTCATCTTGCCGTGAATTAAAACACGGTCAGGAATTCAACGTAAGACTGGCAAACACCGTGACATTTGCCGGGTAGCCGGGAAATGCCGTGTTATTTACCGGGTGATTGACGTTCCCACGAGATCGGTTTCTCGTCCTTGGGAAGAAATGGGAACAATGCATGAAACATCTTTCCGGCCTCGCGCCGCGCATCGTGCCACTTGGCCGGGTCTCCCCACTTGTCAGAAGCAAACTGTTTTGTGCGGTGAATTGGCTGGCATTCAATGACCGGCGTGGCGCTCCGGGTTCCGAGAATCTCCTTCAATGTGAAACGCGACATCAGACGCATCACGCCCAGCCTGGTGAGAAGAGCGCGCCAGTCACCCGGCTTGTGGCCCTTGCCACTCGGTGCTTTTATCTGTTTTGGTCGGGCGTGCTTTACCCATTGCCTGAAGTAATTCGCAATCTCGTCGTTGGTAAAGTCCTCCCATGCGATGTTGATCAGGATTGTTTCCACGCCGGCGATGAATAGTCCGGGGCGAATCGGTTTGTGCGTGGGTGGTTCCGGCGCATTCGGCAGTGCGGATAGATGGCCTTCCTCATCGCATCGCGTATATTTCCGCTCCCAAGCATTCCACTCATCCGATTCGCGCTGAAGCAGCCCTTCGCAGAAGCGCACGATTTCTCGTGCGTCATGCCATTGTCCCACGCTCACCGGAACGATGTGGCAATCTTCAACGACGGTTTTGATCCGGGCGCGATGTTTCTTCTCCGCATCCGCCATGGATTGCCACGGGCCGGGAAAACTTCCCGACAAGGGTGGTGCATCCGGGTGGCGAAAATTCGGCTTCCGGGGATCAATGCTCTGCCTGACAGCGCCCGGCTCGAAAAGGCTGCCGCGCACGAAAACATCTGCCACATAGCCAAGGCTCTGGATTCGACTGAGCTTGACACACCAATCTGGCCGCTTGGAATTCTCCAAATTCTTTTCCGTTTTCACCGATTCCAACACGTCAGCCCGCATTTCCAGCAGCGTGTCCCGAATAAATGCCGATTCGCGCGCGTATTCCCAATAACAGCAGGCCACCAGTTCTTTATCCGCAACGGCGTCGAAGTTCCAATCCAGTTCGGACAGTGTTCTCATTTCCGTAGTCGCATTATCCACGTCAGTATTTGATTTTGGGGATACGACCAAGGCGGATGTGCTCCTGCCGCTTGAGGTTCCAAGTCATTCCCAATTTGTTCAGAGTTCGGAGACGATCCGGGGAGAGGGTGCCGCGCTGGTGGCTTTTTCTCAAGTTGGCCAAGAACTTGGCCAATGACTGATCCCGATAACTGACCGGAACATTGGGATGTCCGAATTCCTTTTTGAACCGGCGCAGTTGTTTAATCCGCTCCCGCCACTGATGCTCGTCACCGTGCCAGACAAAGCCAATTCTTTCCAGGCGGGCGATGCGTTCGGGACTAAGTAGTCCGGCACGATAGTCTTGCCGCAAACTGGCCACCCAGGCGCCCAGTCCGCGCCGGCCATATTTCCGCTCCGAAACCCGGGTGTGGCCGTGTTTGCGCTTGAACTGGAGCAGCGCTTTGAAGTTGCGCGCCCACGCCGCCTCCAGTTTGGGTCCCGTGCGGCGGCCTTTGGTCCATTCAAACCCGATGGCGTCCAAACGCCGAACTATGCCGACGGGCAGAATGCCCCGCCGATGCTTCAAGCGATGCTGCTGCACCCATCTGAAAAACGCATCACCAAAGGGCACATTGTAGTGGCCGTGGCGCTGCTGAAATTCAAGCAAGCGCAGGTAGTTATTCTCCCAAGCAACATTGATGACCTCCCATTCAAAGCCAATGCCCTTCAACTGGCGTCTTTGTTCAGGAGCAAGCTTTCCCTGCCGGGCATTCCGACGCACTTCCTGCACCCACTGGCCCAGCCAGGAAGTGGAGGCCACGCGGAAATGGCCCGCCTTCTTCTTGAAATCTGCCAGACGTTGAAAGCCGTCGTGCCAACGGATTGCCGCGCGGTCTTTGGCGAGATCATTGGTGACGCCGACGGACTGGAATAACTCAAGTTGTTCGGCGGAGAGCCGGCCTTGCTTCAGGCGCTGCCGCTGGCGACGCAACCACAAACCCAGTGCCGGATTTTCCGGGTAACGAGTGGGCACGCGGCAATGGCCGTGTTGTTCCTTGAATTTCCTTAGCGCGGTGAAATGTTCACCCCAAGGAACTGTTCTGGATGCACCACTCATACGCAAGTCATTGTGCTATTGTCGGCAACTCCTTTACCACCTTCAACGTTTCCAGACTCACGGTGATGACTTGGCCGATCAAACGCACAATGTATTCCTCGTCGTCCATGCGGTTCGGGTCGCTGGCGATGTTGCCCTGCGCGTCGCGGGTGACGCGGTATTGATCTATCACCCAATCCAGCGCGCTGCGATTGCCGAGCTTGTAGTCGAAGACTTCCGGCGGGATGCCGCTCAAGGTGAGGAAATCATTGTAAAATAAATCCACTGTAGGAGCCGACGTGAGGAGGCTCTGATCTTTCTTTTTAGAAGTTAGAGACTCGTCACCTCGTCTCCTACCGATGAGTTTCATCGCCTCCACGCGCCAGTCCAGTTTGACTTCCTTGTTTTCCTGACGCTTCAATTTGAATTCCTTGGCGGATTCGTAATTGACGTGGAGGGTGGCGAGTTGCTTGCCCGCGTCGGCGAAGGCGTGGAAGACCTTGGCGCTGGCGGCGGGATGGTGCGCGGGCGTGGCGTCGCCCTGCATGGTGGCGATGGCGGACAGCGGGAAAAATTTATTCTCGTAGCAGCCGATGTCAGGAGGCTCTGACTTTTTTTGTGAACCACTGGCAGGAGATTTGAGCCTCCTAACGTCGGCTGCTACACCGATGAAGGGCATGCGCGGCAGGTCGCGTTTCAGGTTCTCGGCGTAGCGGGTGCGGTAGGCGGGATGATGCAGCACGGCATAGACGTAATGGAAAATCTCCTCCCGCGTGATGCCCGCATCACCATAGAAAATCTGGAACAACGTCAGCGCCTTGGGCGTGATATTGTCTTGCTTGTGCTTGCCATCTTTGGAATAGGTGAAAAGAGGGAAACATTGTGCGGAATCAATGGAAACAAAATTGAGATTTGGAATTTGGTTTGTGGAATAACTCCAAAATGGACTCCGTCCGCCGCCACTCGGACAGAGAATCAACCGATTTTCTTTTTCAGACTTAACCGATGGAAAAAATTCGTCCGTTGATCCGAATTCGTCCACAAACATTCGTGCGTAATGCAGTTTTAGCCGAGTGAATGGCCTGTAAGCAGTAACGCGAGCATCCGAAGCCTTGAACTTCAACTCATCTCCCTGTCGAAACCAGCGTTTCAAATTCCGACTCCATTTGAGTTTGTCATAGCTGACAAAGCTGTCAATGTAGCTAATCAATTCCTTCGGGTCTTTCGGTGGCTTGGCTTTGGTTTTCCAGCGGTTTAATTCGGCGTTGTAATCGTCGGCGAATTGTTCAACGCGTTTGGCGAGCCGCTTCGCATCGAAATCATAAACCACGTCATCGCGGTTGGTGGAGACGCCGAGCGAGTAGGTGCGGAAAATGGTCGGGACACTGGCACCAGCTTTTGCATCTTTGCTCCCAATGGGCAGGAAGGCGTCAAACTCCTCGTCGTTGTCGTTGGTAATCCAGTTGCCCCGGTCATCCGGCTTGAGCTTTTTCCATTTCACGCCGCTGATGCTGCCCTTCTGGTCGAGGAAATCATATTTCTCCTCCTTGCGCCAATCCTGGCCAACCGCATGGTAATAAATCGCACAGCGACGGCTCTTGGTGTAGTCCGAACTGCCACGCCGGACGAAGAGATTGATGCTCACGCCAACTTGAATGCCAAAGACATTGTGTGTGGTGCCCGAAAGTTTCGGGTTCTTCCGCACGTTGCCGCCGAGGTCGAGGACATAAATTTCATCGAAATCCTTCGCCAGCTCCTTGCGCATCCCGTCAAACGTTTTCTCCGTGACAAAACTATTATTGTTCACGAAACAAACGATGCCACCGCCGACCAATCTGTCCGTTGCGTAACGAATTGCTTTCACATAAGGATCAGCCAGCTTGCGTAACAATGTGGCATCCGATGCTTCGCCGTAAGTGGCACTGACGCGCCGCTCCAATTCGGGATACTTGCGGTTTTTGTTGTTGTCGTTTTCATCCGTCTGCCCCGCGTTGTAAGGCGGATTGGCGATGATCACGCGAATGGGTGAATCTTTTTGCCGCTTGATGCGCTTGGTGTTTTCAGGATTAAACCCAATGGCCATTTCTTCCTGCTCATGCCTCTCGTTAAACCCGTAATACGCCATTTTGCCGTTTATCGTTTGAAACGTGTCCACGAGGCAGATGCCTTCAAACGCCTCGTATTTGCCAGTGGCCTCATAGTAGGCGTGCTCGATGTTCATCGAGGCGACGTAATACGGCAGAAGCATGATCTCATTGCAGTGCAGTTCGTGCGCGTATTTGTGGGGCAGCGCGGACTTGGGAATGTGCCGCATGAGGTTGACAATGAAATTGCCGGTGCCGGTAAAAGGGTCGAGGATGTGGACCTCCTTGTCGGCGAGCGTTTTCTTGAACTCGGCCTGCAAGACATGCTCCACGCTGGCGACCATGAAGTTCACGAGCGGCTGCGGGGTATAGACAATGCCGTGAGTGTCCGCCACCTTCACGCAGAAGCCCTGAAAGAACTTCTCATAAACGGTATTGAGAAACTTCTGCTTCTCGCTGTAATCGGTGAAATGCTCGGCGGCATTTTCCAGCGCGCCGTAAAAATGCTTCAGGCTTTTGCTGAAATCGTCGCGGCTGAACACGCGGGAATTGAGGGCGGTGATGACTTTCTCAATCTCCTGCGCGATGACGTTGCGGGAGATGAAATCGGCGGCGTCAAACACCTTGCGGAAAATGCGCTCGGTGAGGATGTGCTGGATGATCATCTCCTCGACGGCGGCCACGGAGATGTTGGGATTCAACGAACCCCGGCAGAGCGAGCAAAAGTCGTCAAACGCGGCGATGAACGGCTTGTTGGTCTGGCGCTCGGTCTCGATGAGGACTTTGAGGCTCTCGCCGATTTTAGGAACCTTGTCCTTGAACTCCTCGGCGGCCTTTTCCCATTCCACAATGGGCGTGTCAAGGAATTCAAGGAAGAGGGTGAGAATGTGAACGAGGTTTTCCGGCGCGCTCAAATCCGCCTCGTAACTCCGCTCGCCGTTCTGGATGAGCACGGCCTTGTCCGGCTGCCAGAACAGGATGTTTTTTCGGGGATAGCCGTCGGCGAACTTGATTTTGATCTGTTTTTCCAAGTCGTCATCGGCGTCCTTGGCTTCCCAGATGCCACGGTCAATGTTGTAGTTGTCAATCAACGCGCCGTCGGCCTTGGCATCGGCGCGGCCCTTGCGCTTGATGGGATATTCGGGAACGAGTTTCCAATCGAACTGGCGGGCGCAGTGTTCCAGCAGTTCGTGAAAGGCGGAGCGGACGGCGGTTTCGTATTTGATGCCGAGCTTGGCAAATTTGGCCAAGCTGTCGTAATAAACGACAACGGCCTTGTGCGTGGGCTTGAGGGTCAGACTCGGCATGGGCGGAAGATTAAACGCAAATTCTTTTGCCGGCAAGCGGAAGCGACCCGGAAGCATACCGGCACGAATTCTCGCCAGCAGAAACAGCCGAATGACTTGGCGTTGTTCTTCCAGCGCCATCCCTCAAAAACCTTCAGCTTGGAATTTGATTCCCGATTCCAATCCGGCGCAACCGCATTCATCTTTTTACTGCTTCAACCGGAAAAACAGATTTCCCTTGGGCGGCGAATTGGTGACGCTGTTGTTGACGACGGGGCCGAGATAGTTGCCCCAGGTCGGCGTGGCGAGATTGGCGTTGGTTTGCAATGTCCAGCCGGTCACGGAGGGCGACCACGACACAATGGCCTGATTGCCGGCACGGGTGATGGTCAGCAACGGTGCGCCCGGCGTCTGCACGGCGTAGAGCGACCAGAAACCGCCGGTAACGGAATAATTGCCGCCGGTCATCGCGCCGCTGGCATCCGGCTGGCCGATGGTGCCGCTCACGGAAAAAACGCCGCCGGTGCTGGTGCCGCCGCCACCGGAGACTTTATACCAGT
>OCTA010003113.1_pt1 | contig 14768 bp, 10 predicted proteins | sample 1538991 | NCBI WGS metagenome assembly OCTA01 (sample SAMEA3539302, study PRJEB22396) | soil metagenome | biome: tundra; feature: field; material: soil | place: USA | collected 2010-05 | depth 0.15 m | reverse complement strand
GCGGTCGGCCAAGCAGATCGGCATCGAGCGCTTCGGCGCCCGCGATCTGCGCCGCACCTGCGCCAAGCTCTGCCGCAAGAATGGCGGCGATCTCGAGCAGATCAAGTTCCTGCTCGGGCACTCCTCGATCCAGACCACGGAACGATATCTCGGCTCGGAGCAGGAAATCGCGATTGCGGTGAACGATAGCTTGGGGCTTTGAGCAGGCAGGGCAGGGCAATCAGGAGTTCAGTGACGTAGTAAAAGGATAAGGATGACGGAACCAGAGCTGGAATGGAAGGGCAGGGAATCCCGAGAGCTGCTGATCGAGATCCGTAGCTTGATCGAAGAGGCTCGTCGGTAGACGGCCGCAGCCGTCAACATCGGACTGACTGCCCTCTACTGGCGGATCGGCAATCGAATCCATCCATCGCGAGATTTTGGGAAAGGAACGAGCTGCTTACGGCGAGATTGTCGCCACACTGCGTTTTGCCTCATTCAGAAATGTTATCGAAGATTGGCATACGTTTCTAGCCACAATTCACTCGATCGGCAAAGCGGTTTGCGGGATACTGGACTTGGTTGGCGAAGCGGAGGCGGGCAATGGTGGAGACCAACCCGCCACGGAATAACCAGCCGGAAACTCATCCAGACGATGAACGGGGGCGTTGGCCTGAGCGGTTTTCGCCCGCACCGGATGGAAAAATTTCCCCATGTTTAGGAAACTCATTCAGATGCGCGCGTCCTGTAGCGCTCCCTTGGTTCGCTGCGAGTTGGCCTCGCGTTCGTGTTCGGCGACGACGGCGAGGATGTGAATGGTGAGCCAGTTGGCCTGGGGCATATCCGCCGCGACGAACTCGACGCCTGTCCCCATGAGGCCGGAGATGCAAATGTATTTTGCGGGCCAGACGGTCGAGCTTGGCAATAACGAGCGTGGCCTTTTGCCGCCGACTCAGATCGATGGCTATCAGCAGCTCCGGTCGGTTGGTATGCCACTTACCGCTCTCGATCTCGGTGAACTCGGGGTCTGGGGAGCAACCGAACAGCAAACAGAGTTAGGCTGTTCACTCCGCTGAACGATTGAGGTGCCGATAGGGGTTCAATGGGGCTGGGAGTCCAGCTTTCTGGAGTCGGTTTTCATAATTCTCCCAGGCTTTGCGGCCTTGCAGAATGCTCGTGCCCCGTCGGGAGAGTTCAATCGGAGGTTCTGCCAGACGATGACGCAGGCGCATACGGGGGTCAGCATCGTTTCCGCTTGAAGACAGATCCGCCACCCGCCGGGCACGGGCCAGTTCCTCCAGATCATGAGCGATCCGCCGGAGACCTCTGATCACACGACTCTGATCCACGGCAACATAATCGGTCTCTGGATAGTCATCTTCCGGTCTGAGATTTACCACTGGCGTCTCCTGAGTTGAGAGTGACTCCAGCCATTCAACACAGGAGACGAGCGCAGCGGCTTCTTCGATGAGGCGATCCGCAACCTGCTCCTCAGCTGCGGGGCGGCTGTCCTCTGGCGCTGGCCATCCCACTTCCCGGAGTACAGATTGAGCGTGTTCCACGGAATCCGCCTGCGGACTGGTAACAAGCTGATGGACACGGGTGGGACCTAGCCCCACATGGCGGGCGATGTCTCGAACAGATAGCCCCTCACGGTGGGCCGACACAATAGCCCAGATTCGTTCCAGCTCCGCCATTTCGAGCCGAAAGGATGCCCGCGCAAGCCTGATCCTGATTCGCTTTTGGCGTCGAAATTCTTCTCGGCCCTTGGGGTTCATTCTTCAATCCTACCCCGCATCGTTCACCATAGTGAACAGCTTAACTCGGTTTGCTGTTCGGTTACACCTCAAACCCCTATTGCGCTCCGGTCGGGCTGGAGGTGATGGCCGCGGTCAGCGCCACGCTGCCGGTGACGCCGCCGCTCCAGAATTACTACCTGATTGCCTATCTTGACAGTACCGAACGACCGCGCCAGCCCTCCGCAACCACCCAAATTGAGTGGCTGTATAAGACCGCGCCAGGGCGGAAACCGGAGCTGGTTTGGGCTTACAACCCCCTCTTCGTCAGTCCATTCGAGGCAACGTCAGCAAGAGCCTCACCATCTCCGCCTGCTTGGCTGTTCCCATCTTTGCCAGTATCGACTTCACTTGATCCCGCACTGTCCCGATCTTGACCTTCCGGAGCGCCGCGAGCTCTTCCAGTGAGTAACCGGTTAGAAGCCCATTTGCGACCTCGGTTTCGGCTTCTGTGAGCCTGTAGTGCTCCCGTAATACGTCATCCCGCAGTACAACGGGTTTCTCCGGATCGGTTGCAAGCAGCAGGATGCCGCCAATTCCATGTCCTGAGACGGGAGACGCTAGTAACTGTAGCGGCCTGCGGCCCGATGGCCGTTCGAGCGCCAATGGCTTCGCTGCACGAAAGCCTGCAAATGCTCCCGTGCTAGCGGGCGCTCTGAACATCAGCGCCCTTAAAGGCTTTCGCATGGCGCTCTTGGCGGCACACAAAATCCCTTCCTTGACGATCAGGCCGTCTCCTTCGCAGAGGAGTTTGCGAGCTGCAGCGTTTGCATGAAGAATCTCACCGTCGCCACCCAGCAGAAAGATTGGCGTCGCGCTTGCATCCGCCATCGCCTCAGCTCCCGCTACTAGAGCTTCCGCCGTGCCCAACGCCTGCCGTATCTCCATCGCAGACTGTAAATGTGGCACCAGCAGCTGCAGCAGCCGCACCGAATCGCCGTCCAGATATCCCTCGTCGCCTGAACGCCAGAAGCTGATGACCTCAAGCCTCCGTAGGGTACACGTCAGCGCCACAAGCCCAGGATACCGATAGCCCCTCGGATAGTGCAGATAGCGGTACATATCCGACTCTTCGAGCGCCGCCCTTGGCAGCAACTCCTCGCAATCAATCACCCCTGTCTCGGCCGACCGAATCAGCGGAAGCATGAAAGGGTCACGCGCGGTGTAATTCGCAGCATACTCGGCAATGGCGGCCGGGCTGTGATGCACACCGCCTTGAGCCCGCACTGAAAGGCTCTGGCAACTGTCCGCACACAGTAGGAAGCTGCTCCGCGACTGCGTGTGCTCGCATAATAGATCGAGGAAGCGCTCCCACCGCTCAGGTTGCAGCGGAGCGGAGTACAGAACGGCAAGAAGCTCGGAGAATGCCTCAAGGGAAATCATAGTCATCTGGGGCGTCAAGGGGCGAGCCTTCCAGTTAAGCAAAAAAAATGGAATTTAAACTAGGATACCCCCCATTTGAGTGATGCGAAACCTTACGCCCTTTGACAATATCAGGTTGAGTCTAACAATACTCAATAAACCTCGCAGGTCAAGAATTCAATTTGCTTTGACCAGGAGATGGTATGCCAAATCTGAATCGGTTGGTGCTAGTCGTTAAGTCGTGGTGCTTGGTGCTGGTCGTGCTTGCTCCGGGCAAGTTGATGGTGGACCCCATCCACCGATGAGGTCTATCATGCCGATTCATTATCGCAATATTCCATCGCCACTCCTGTTTCTGTTCGCCGTCTGCTGCATCATGCCGTGCGTTGCGCAGAGACGGCCGGCAGCTGTTACTGCAACGAGTTCCACCTCGGGCAGCGACGGTCATACGTGGCACCTGAGGCGCGAAGAGCGCTCCGCTCCATTGACAGATTGGCAGACGCACCAGACGCGCACCTTCAAGATGATGAGCATGCTGCTGCCCGTGGGCTGGCAACTCGATGTCCGTCCCGGCCCGAACTTCGCCACGATCGATTGCGCTGACACGTCGGGCCGCATCATGATCTCGGCTACCAGCACGGACAAAGGCAACGGCATCTTCGTCATTCCCGCGAACGCAAGCATGTCCTCGAACAGCCCGGCTTTCCTGCAGCAGAAGGAAGGCATCATGCGCAACTTCAAAGGGGTTTTCAACTGCACCATCGAGCAGCCGAAGACGCTCTCGGTGGCATTGCTTGAGGGCGCGGAAAAGATCATACCCGGGGCGCACATCGTCGGCCAGGTGGAACCTGTCCCCGGGCTCAGCGAGGAGATTCCACAGATCGTTGCCGCCGCCAACCAGCACGGCAACTCGCACATTACCGCCGAAGCCGGACGACTGCGTCTGACCGGCTCCTTTCAAGGCAAGCAGGTGGAGATGTGGCTGGTTGCGCTAGCCACGCATAGGACCGAGGCCGCGCCCGGTAGAGGCACCGTGACCTACAACGATCTGCCGCTCGCCGCGGTGATCTATGCACCGCCCGGCCAGCTCGACCGCAACGACAAACTGCTGATGACGCTGCTTTCGTCCGTGCAGATCGACCCGGAGTGGATCCGCAACGCACAGTCCTTCGTCGCGGCGTCGTACGAGAAGATCAACGGCGCCTATGCGCAGGTCAACAGGATCCATCAGCAGATGGCCCAGGACAACGCGAATGCGGCCGCGCAGCAGGCGGCCATTCGCAGCGACACCGCGAACTACCGCAGCAACGTTATGTCCAGTGTGGCCCGCAATCGCTCCGCCGCGCTCGACCACAGCTCCCAGCAATTCGCTCTTTACATGGGCGACCAGGCCATCTATAAGGACCCTTCCACCGGTCAACGGGTACAGATGTCCAGCGGCTACGATCACGTGTGGGCCTCTACGACGGGCAATACCAATGACTACATCATGACCGACTCTGCCTCTTACGATCCCAATGGTCACGCGGGCAGCGCCGGTTGGACCCAGATGCAGATGGAGCATTAGAAAACCTGTCGCTGACGTTTCTTAAACAAACCAGCCGGAGTCCCAACACATTCTGTCCGCGATTGTCGCGTTCCATAACAAGAGGCCCTGCCATGATTCTGAAGTCTTCGCTGTTCGCCGTATGCGCTATCACGATTCTCTGTGTCAGTACGTCTGCGCAGACAGCAACCGTCACCAGCTTCGGGACTTACCATGGCGACAGCTATGCGGGCCAGATATTGGCCAGTGACGGCAACTTCTACGCTGTCTCAGCGGGTGGTGCAGCGGCCGACGCTGGCAGCTCCGATAAGGACCAACGATGAGTCTCGTCCCGCGCTTTACTGCCCTCAGGCCCTCTTTCTCCCTCTGCTTCTATCCGCTGCTGTTGGCATGGTTCCTGCTCGTGGCCCTGTCCCCTGCCGCCTGGTCGCAGACCACCTATACCGGGACCGTCGACTTCGGTACAGTGAATGTGGGTAGCGCCAGCGGGACACAGACCCTGACCTTCAGCTTCTTCTCTCCCACTTCGCTCAATGTCACCACTCCGGTGCAGGTGTTGACCCAGGGCACTCCCGGGCTGGACTTCAAGAGTGCGGGCACCGGAAGCTGCGGGGGCAGCACCTACAGTACATGCACCGTGGATGTGACGTTCTCCCCCACGGCGCCCGGCCTGCGAATGGGCGCGGTCGTTCTCGAAGACACATCCGGTAACGTTCTTGCCACGGCATATATCCACGGAATAGGACAGGGCCCGCAAATCACCTTCAATACCGGCACCCAGACCACCGTGGGGGCCAACTTCCTCGGTCCTGGAGCCTCTGCCGTGGATGCAGCGGGCAACGTGTATGTCGCGGACACTGGAAGCAACGAAATCTGGAAGGTTGCGCCCGGTGGCATTCAGACCCGCCTTCCACCTTTTAGCGGATACAGTGGCCCGGTCGGCATCGCTGTCGATGGCGCGGGCAATCTCTATATCGCATTCTCGGGGACTACCGGCGAGATCCTGAAGGAAACGCCGGCCGGCGTCATGACCACCGTCGGAAGCGGCTTCGGCGGTCTCGACGGTCTCGCTACCGACGGACTGGGCAACCTCTATGTTGTGATTCCGGGCAACCAAAGCGTCATAACGGTATTTACGCCCGCCGGAACTCAGAGCAACATCGGTACCGGTCTCTTAAACGCGTCAGGTGTCGCAGTAGACGCGGTCGGCAATGTTTACATCTCGGACACCCAAAACTACAGGATTGTAAAAGTGGCACCGGGCGGCGCGCAGACCACGCTCGTCAGCGGCAGTCCCTTATGGCCTGAGGCTATTGCTGTAGACGCGGCAGGGAATATCTATGTCGCCGACGCGGGCACCAATAAAGCGTTTGAGTATTCGCCCACCGGCGCACTGATCCGCACATTGGCAAGTGGCCTCAACTATCCCGTCGGCATCACCGTGGACAGCCTCGGCAACGTGTACATCGCCCAGGGCAGAACCCTCGTGGAGCTCGACCGCAGCACTCCACCAACGGTAGGCTTCGTAACAGGCACCGTTGGCACCACCACGTCGGACAGCCCAAGGGCCGTCGCCGTCGAAAATGATGGCAACGCGACATTGACTTTCCCAGTGCCCGTCTCAGGTACCAATCCGGCGATTACGCCGACTGACTTCTCCCTCCACAGCACGACAACATGCCCCAATCTGACGCCATCCTCCCCCGCGGCGGGTACGTTGGCTGGCGGCGCATCCTGCATCTACGCCATCGATTACAAGCCGAGCACCACCGCATCGGTTGGTGGTTCGTTGATCATCACCGACAACACCCTGAACACCGCCAACGCGACGCAAAGCATCACGCTGAACAACCAGGGTACGCCGGTGATTATCGTGGCGACAGTCACGGTCGTGCAGCAATTTGGTGTGCCCTTCGACGGAAACCCACATCCCTTGACGGTGACGACCGCCCCGGCGGGTCTGACCGTTACGGTGACGTATCAATTGCTCGGCAGCAGCAATCCGGCGACAACCACGGCGCCGAGTCAGCCTGGCATCTATATGGTCACCGCCGTCGTTACTCAAACGGGCTACTCCGGCGGCGGTTCGGGATATTTGCAAATCGTATCGCCTCCAACGCCGACCATCACCTGGGCCACTCCTGCGCCCATCATGGTGGGCACACCACTTAGCGCCACGCAATTGAATGCCACGGCGAATACTCCTGGGACATTCACATACAGCATTCCCTCCGGAACCCTGCTGGCGTCCGGCTCCTACCCCATCACCGTAAATTTCGTGGCAACGGATACGGTAGATTTTTCTCCAAACGCCAGCGCAACGGTGACTTTGGTCGTGCAGCAGAATACGCAGCCCGTGACGCCAGTTAATTTCGGCTCCCTCCTGGTTGGCTTAACCACCGCTCCGCAGACAGTAACCTTCACTTTTGCGAGTCCTGTCACACTAGGTAGTACACCTGTGCAGGTATTGACGCAGGGCATCGCCGGTCTGAACTTTCAAAATACCAACGCCGGCACATGCGCTACAGGCGCCTACATCGCAGGTGCCATATGCACAGTGACAGCCGCCTTCAGTCCTACATTACCCGGACCACGTTCGGGTTCCGTCGTCCTGCTGGATGCCTCCGGCAATATCGTTGCGACGGCGTTCCTCGGTGGCGTCGGACAAGGCCCTCAGATCGTTTACGACCCCGGCGTAAAGAGCATTTTTGCCCCCAACATCGCGACCTACGGCTTGGCGATCGACGCAGCCGGAAACGCCTATCTCAACGACCTCGATGCGATCGTGAAGGTTACTCCCGGAGGCGTGCAGACCACCGTCGCGTCCGGACCCGGTTCCACTTCGCTGCACGTTAGTGGTATCACGGCAATCGACGGCGCCGGCAACCTCTATACGCTGAATCTGGCGAACAGCGTCGTCTATGAAATCACCCCGTCCGGCGCACAGTACCAAGTGGGCTCCGGCTGGGTATTCCCCACCGACCTCGCCGTCGATACCGCAGGAAACCTGTACGTCACCGACAGGGGTTACAACCCACCCCCCGACACGACCGGCGGCCGTCTCACCAAGATCTCTGCCGCAGGCATTCAAACCACAATGGCAGGACCGTTCGTCATGCCTGACGGCGTCGCAGTCGATGGCGCCGGCAACGTCTACGTCACGGACAACGCGGGCCTGGGCATCATCAATCCCGGCTTGATCGGCGTCGTCTACAAGGTCACCCCCGGCGGCACGCTGAGCACTGTGGCATCAGGATTGTTCAGCCCGAATGGCATCGCCGTAGATGCTGCCGGAAACCTTTTCGTTACTACCGCCTCATCCAATACGTCGATCGACAGGATCACTCAGGCTGGAGCTCGGACCAAGATTTACGATGGTCAAGTCTCCTTCCCGGAGACGGTGAAGATCGCTCCTTCCGGCGATGTTTACATTACCCAGGCCGTTACCGGCGCGCAACTGGTGAAATTCGATCGCAGCACCGTGCCCAGCTTCGCTTTTGCAAACACCGCCGTTGGCTCGGTCAGTTCGGACAGCCCGCAGGCATTCACGCTTGAGAACGTAGGCAACGCGACCCTCAGCTTTCCCAGGCTCAGCACAGGATCGAATGCCAGTATCTCGGCCAACTTCTTCCTCACCCACGCCACGACCTGCCCGCAGTCGACGGCCGCATCGACCCTGGCCAGTGGCGCCTCGTGCGTCTATTCCGCCGAATTCCTGCCCTCAGCGTCCGGCCCGCTCACCGGATCATTGACGCTGACCGACAATGCACTCAACGTCAATGGCACTACGCAGGTCATCGCTCTCAGTGGCACGGGGACCGCGGCAACGATCGCAGCCACCGTGACGCTCGGCAGCCTCAATCAGACCTATACCGGATCGCCGTTGTCCGTGACCGCGACCACCACGCCTACCGGTCTCGCCGTGGCGTTCACGTATAACGGCAGCGCCACGCCGCCTACGGCCGCCGGGACGTACACGGTTGTCGGGACCGTCACCACCACCGGCTACACGGGTTCAGCAACCGGCAGCCTCATCATCGCCAAGGCCACGCCCGTCCTTACCTGGGCGATACCGACCGGGATCTCCGCTGGAACAGCGTTGAGCGCGACCCAGTTGAATGCGACCGCTTCGGTTGCAGGCTCATTCGTTTATACCCCGGCGATCGGCGCGATTCCGGCCACCGGAACCGACACATTGAGCGTCACCTTTACCCCCACCGACACGACCGACTACACGACCGCGACCACGACCGTCTCGCTCGCAGTGGGGCAGACGACGCCGGTCCTTACCTGGGCGACGCCTGCGGCCATCGCTTACGGAACGGCCCTGAACGGGATACAACTTAATGCGACTGCCTCTGTGGCCGGGAGCTTTTCTTACAGTCCCGCGACGGGCGCCATACCGGCAGCCGGATTCGACTCGCTGACTGTCACCTTCACTCCTACCGACACAACCGACTACACCACGGCAACGAAGACTGTCTCGCTAGTCGTGAATCAGGCTACGCCTGTTCTTACCTGGGCGACTCCAGCGGCCATATCCTTCGGCACGGCCTTGAGTGCGACGCAGTTGAATGCGACCGCGTCCGTCTCCGGCACATTCCTGTATAGCCCCGCGGCGGGCGCCACTCCGGCCACCGGGACCGACACATTGAGCGTTACCTTCACCCCCACCGACGCGACCGACTACACCACGGCAACGAAGACTGTCTCGTTAGTCGTGAATCAGGCCGCGCCTGTCCTTACCTGGGCGACTCCAGCGGCCATCCCATACGGAACGGTCTTGAGCGCGACGCAGTTGAATGCAACCGCGTCCGTTCCGGGCACCTTCCTGTATAGCCCCGCGGCGGACGCCACTCCGACCACCGGGACCGACACATTGAGCGTCACCTTTACGCCCAACGATGCGACCGACTACACAACCGCAACCAAGACGGTTTCGCTTGCAGTGAACCAGGCCACGCCGACGATCACCTGGGCAACACCCGCTGCGATCTCTTACGGTACGACCTTAAGCGCAACGCAGCTCAACGCAACCGCCTCCGTCGCCGGGGCCTTCGTCTATACTCCCGCAATTGGAGCGACACTCGCGGCCGGGACTGACACCCTTAGCGTGACCTTCACGCCGACCGACACGACCGACTACATCGCAGTGACCAAGACCGTGTCGCTCGTGGTGAGTCAGGCCGCGCCTGTGATTACCTGGGCCACACCGGCCTCCATCCCCTACGGAACAACCCTGAGCGCGGCCCAGTTGAACGCTACCGCTTCCGTCCCCGGCACGTTCTCGTATAACCCAGCGGCAGGAACTACCCCCGTGGCCGGGACCGACAGTTTGAGCGTGACCTTCACCCCCGCCGATGCGACCGACTATGCGGTGGCAACCAAGACCGTCTCGCTCGTGGTGGGCCAGGCCACGCCGGTCATTACCTGGGCGACACCAGCTTCGATCTCCTTTGGGACCGCGCTCAGCACGACGCAACTCAATGCGACCGCCTCCGTCCCCGGCACATTTGTCTACACTCCAGCAGCGGGTGCGACGCCTGCAATGGGAACGGACCCGCTCTCCGTCACCTTCACCCCGACGGATGCGGTGGACTACACCATGGCGACCAAGACTGTCTCTCTCGTGGTCGCCGCTGCCGCACCAGTCATCACTTGGGCGACGCCGGCGGCCATCACGTTCGGTACAGCTTTGAGTGCGACGCAGTTGAATGCAACAGCCTCCGTCCCCGGCACATTCCTGTATGGCCCGACAGCAGGGACCACTCCGTTCGTGGGGACAGACACATTGAGCGTGACCTTCACTCCCACCGACGCGGTCGACTACTCGACGGCGACGAAGACCGTTTCGCTGGTGGTTAACCAGGCCACGCCGACGGTCACCTGGGCATCACCCGCGGCGATCTCCTACGGAACAGCTCTGAGCGCAACGCAACTCAACGCAACCGCCTCCGTTGCCGGCGCATTTGTCTATACTCCCGCAGTTGGGGCGACTCCTGCGGCCGGGACTGACACGTTGAGCGTGACCTTCACGCCGACCGACACGACCGACTACACCGCAGTGACGAAGACCGTGTCGCTCGTGGTGGGCCAGGTCGCACCAGTGATTTCGTGGGCCACGCCGGCCTCGATCTCCTACGGAACAGCCCTGAGCGCGACCCAGTTGAACGCTACCGCCTCCGTCCCCGGCACGTTTGTCTACAGCCCGGCGGCGGGAACGACCCCAACAGCTGGGACTGACACGCTGAGCGTCACCTTCACCCCGACCGATACAACTGACTACACGACTGCGACCAAGACGGTTTCGCTGCTGGTGGCCCAGGCCGCACCGGTCATCACCTGGTCAACGCCGGCTTCGATCGCCTTTGGGGCCACGCTTAGCGCCACGCAATTGAACGCGACCGCCTCCGTTCCCGGTACGTTCCTCTACACTCCAGCCGCGGGTACGACACCCGCGATCGGAACGGACACACTCTCCGTCACCTTCACTCCAACGGACACCACGGACTATACCTCAGCGACGAAGACCGTCTCTCTCGTGGTCGCCGCCGCCGCACCATTCATCACGTGGACGACGCCTGTAGCAATAACTTATGGAACGGCACTGAGCGCAACCCAGTTGAACGCAACTGCCTCTGTTGCGGGAAGCTTCACGTATAACCCAGCCGCTGGGACCATCTTGACGGCCGGGGCCTATACGCTGAACACAACCTTCACTCCCACCGATACGACCGACTACAGTACGGCCACAAAGACCGTCAGCCTCACCGTTAATCCTGCGCCCCTCTCCCTTACCGCAAATAATGCGACCCGCATCTTCGGCACGGTCAACCCGGTCTTCACCGGAACAGTAACCGGCGCCCAGACCGGCGATACGTTCACCGAGGCCTTTACCACCACCGCAACCTCGCTCTCGAACGTCGGGACCTACCCGATCGTACCGAGCGTGACCGGAAGCAACCTTGCCTCCTACACCCAGACGGCGACCAACGGATCGCTTAGCATTACTCAGGCCGGTTCGACCACGGCGCTGACCCTGAGCAGCACTTCCATCTTGCCGGGCCAGAGTGTCACACTCACGGCGCAAGTGGCCTCCGCCACCACCGGAACGCCCACCGGCACGGTGCAGTTCTTCGACGGCACAACGCTGCTGAACACGGCAACGCTGAGCAGCGGTACCGCAACTTACGCGACATCCACACTTTCACTTGGCACGACGCATGCGATCACGGCGGTCTATCCAGGTGACACAAACTTCACCGGCTCCAATGGTGGAGCGGCGAAGACCGTCACGGTCAGCGGTTCGCTGGACTTCAGCATTACCCCAATCATTCTCACCAACACAGTGCTTCCCGGAGTTTCCGCCATCTATAGCTTCCAGATAGCGCCAGCCAGCGGCGTCTATCCCGCGAGCGTCACCTTTGCGGCGACCGGCCTCCCCGCCGGTGCGACGGCAACCTTCTCACCCGCCACGATCCCTGCCAGCGGCGGGGCTCAGACCGTGACCGTTAGCATCCAGACAGCCGCGGCAACGGCAGCAACATCATTCCCAGGCCAAGCTCTCGGTACTATCTCGCTCGGCCTGATACTACTTCCATTCGCTGGAGCGCGCCGTCTGCGGCAATCAGGAAAACGCCTGGCGCTCTTCGGGTGTCTTGTTCTGTTGCTCGCTGCGGGGACTGTCACGACCGCGGGCCTTACCGGCTGCGGCGCGAGTAACGGCTTTTTCGGAGAGGCCCAGAGGACTTACACCGTCATCCTCACCGCTACCAGCGGGACCGTACAGCACACAACTACAGTCACCCTCGACGTGCAGTAAATGACAGGAAGAAGTGAGACACGTATGCGTATTTCGATTTGCAGCTTGCTTTTCCTGGCCGTAGTCGTTTCCAGGTCAGCCGCACAGACCCAGCAGCCGGCCCCACAGGAGGGCCATCTTGACCTTTCCCTGACCTACGATGCGGACCGGACGAACCTGACGACCGGCAACTCGTTCTGGATGCAGGGTGGCAGCGCAGAGGCCGTAGGGGTCTTTCCGCATGGGCTCGGCTTGGTCGCCGAGTTGACGGGCCTTCACGCGGGGAGCATCAGTTCCACCCAGGTTCCGCTCAGCCTAGTAGCGATCACCTTTGGCCCCCGCTATACCTGGCGCACGCCGTGGCACCCGAGAAAGCGTAACCTGTCTCTCTTCGGACAGGCATTGCTGGGCGAAGCTCACGGCTTCGACGGCCTCTTCCCCTCATCCAGCGGTGTGAATAACTCTGCTACAAGCTTGGCACTGCAAGCCGGCGGCGGGGTGAATCTTGGCCTCTCACATCGCGTCTCTTTGCAACTGCTGCAAGTCAATTGGCTCCGTACCCAACTGCCGAACAGCAGTACCGGCGTGCAAAACCATCTCGGCATCAACACTGGCGTCGTCTTTCACTTCTGAGAAAAGCGATGGCCTGGTTAGATTCTTCCGAGTAAGGCATCATAAGCCGGCGTCCGGCAAGAGTAACTGCTGAGGATCAGCAGTTCTAAATGGGCGGTGCTTTTCCAGAGGCGACCGTATATATGAGGCTTTTCCATGAGGGGAAGAGGACGTAGGCCGTGATGGTGTATAGGTCCTGAAAGAATCGCACGCGCGTGCCGACCGCCTCGCGGGCTTGTTGCCAGAGGATTTCTATGCAATCGCATGCGGTGTGAAAGGCAAAGGCCAGCAAGTTCATGGCGGCAAAGGTTCTGGCCAGATATTTTTTCCCGTGCCCGAAGTTGTGGGTCAGGTTATAACCGTTGTTTTTCAACACGTTGAAGCTCTCGTTCTCGATTTTCCAGCGGGATCGTGCGCAGGCGGCAATCTCCACCACGTTGTCCTCAGTCAGCGGCAAACTGGTCACGAAAGCGCCGTCGTAGGTTGCTTTTCCCTTTTCATCGAGGATGGTAACTGCCAACCAGTTGACGGGGAGCGCATCCTTGCCGTCGCGCAGCGGAAGCGCTTCGATCCAGCGGTAGCGATAGGTGAGGCTGCGTTTGCCGGGCTTTCGCTCGATTACCGTGCGCTCGTCTAGCGATGCGCCATCGACATATTCGTACAACGTCTTGTGTCCGTCTTTCTTGCACACGAACAGAAAATCCGCGCCGGTTGCGAGTACGGCTTCGGCCAGTGGCTGGCAACTGAACAGAGCATCGCCCAGATAGATCGGGCGCAGGTTCTGAACCCGCTTGCCATGCGCGATCAGCCAGCGTTTGGCGGCATTGCGCTCGCAATCCTGCTTCTCGGCTCCATCCTGTGTGTAGCTTGGATCGCAATGTGGCGTAAGTCTTTGGGCACTATGTGGCGTAAACGGAGCCACTGCGGCTGTGTGAGACTTCGACGTGGTGTAATGTTCTTCAGAGAGCATCCCGCAAGTGCTTCATTCTAAGACTCAAGTTTAGCCTGGAGTTCTTTGGAGCTTTGACTGACCACCAGCGCTCTTACGCCATATATCTCCCAAATATTTACGCCAGATAATTCCCAAAGCAACAATTCGGTGTCCCTTCCAATAGTGCAGCAGCCTGTGGCACTATTGGTCCGCGCCCGAGGCAAATCTGCCATGCCCAGGTCCACCAGTATCCAGATCGGCGTCCCTACGGGCCTCGCACAACGGCTTTCGGAGCGCAAAACCCGCGTCCGGTCGCCTGCCGCCTTCGCGGTCGAGGGTTTCGGTCGCCGCCGCCTGCGTTCTATGCGAAGTCTCGCCGAGGCCTGGCCGCAGTTCGAGATTTTGCAATGGCTCAGTGCCAAATTGCTCTGGGGGAATAATACGCGGGTCCTTGCCCGGGTCAAGGGCCGGCACACGCGCGACTGGCATCTTCGCGCCTCGCTCGAACATGGCTGGAGCCAGAATGTCCTGGCTCCCAGAATCGCCGCCCGCAAAGAGGCGGACAGCGGAGAGAACTCATGAGCACGGTCGCGCTGGCTGCGATCTCTCCGGCGGCGACGGAGCCGGTCTATCTTCGTCTGGCCCAACTCAGGCAGATGGTGCTCGACTCGGTCGTCGCCGAGAACTCGAAGCGCAACTATGCCAAGGCGCTCGACGATCTCTTCCTCTTCGCTGCCAGCC
>OCTA010003112.1_pt1 | contig 14774 bp, 13 predicted proteins | sample 1538991 | NCBI WGS metagenome assembly OCTA01 (sample SAMEA3539302, study PRJEB22396) | soil metagenome | biome: tundra; feature: field; material: soil | place: USA | collected 2010-05 | depth 0.15 m | reverse complement strand
ATGCGGGGCAGGTGGCGGACCACTTCCGTGATGCCCATGACTGCCATATCTTCAGACCGTACAACGACTTCGAGACCGGCGGTGGCCATGCGCGCGCCGCCCATGCCGAAGAATTGGGCGGTTTGGCCAGCGGCGGCGAGGCGCTTTTGGAGCGCGTCGACCAAGAGGGCGCCGTAGTGTTCGCCGCTGGCCTCGCCTGCCGAAATGAAGATATCGGGACCGGACATGCATGCGCCCTTCGTGCTGCGCTGGCAACATCATAGCGGGTCTGGGATCGCTCGCCGGATGGGGGGCGGTCTTACAGATTTATAGCCGTACAGTTTCACAGTCGCGTTTTCGCGGGGCCAGGGATGTTGGATTCCTCTTTTTAATGAGCAACTTAGATTGATTACGAGGGCATTTTTGCCACTTTTTGCTCGAATTTGGTGGTCGTTTTTGGCACATTTTGGCAGATTTTGGTGCTTTTGCTGTGTAAATGGGGAGGTCCGGGGCAGTTCGCGGGAAGCGGGAATCTGATCCGAATCAGTTACATCCCGCCCTAGCGGAGCTAGGACTGATGGGCACCCCCGATTGGTGTGCGGTCTGCAGGAATGATCCAGGGCTGATGAAGCGGTACCCGCTGAATCGCGAGAAGCTTTGGTGGATGAATTGATTTTAGCGCGATGCGGGAAATACTCTGCAAGGGTGTGAGCCAGTCAACATGCGGATTGCAAGAGGGTTGGGTTGGCGGGCGCAGGAAATCGAATTGACATGGGTGCGAAGGAGGGCAAGCGTGAGGGGCACCCCCTTGTAGCAGTCACTCCGGAGTGTCCTTGAATCAGGACTGTGAGTCGCGGTCACTGGACAAGTTCAGAACGCGTTTCGGGCGCGCCAGTGGGGGACCATACTCGCGGTGCAGTCACTGATCGCAGAAGCTCTTTTTTGCGGGGCTGTCATGCTGTATTCAAGATGGGCTATAGTGTCTATCTGCCGAAGGGCGGCTGCCTGCAAGGATGTTCGTTTGCACGTTACCGCGAAGTCAGGAGGGTCCGATGAAGATTTCCGACACGATTGGGATGCTGCTGAAGGAAAAGAACAAGGGCAAAGTCCTTTCGATAGCACCCGAGCAATCGGTATATGAAGCGCTCGAATTGATGGCCGAGTACGACATCGGCGCGCTGCTGGTCCTCTCCGGAGATCGACTGGTCGGCATTCTGTCAGAGCGCGATTATGCGCGCAAGGGAGTCTTGATGGGCCACTATTCGAAAGAGACGCGGGTTGATCAGATTATGACCAGCCATGTTGTCTTCGTGAGCCCGTCGCACACCGTGGACGAGTGCATGACAATGATGACCGGACATCATTTTCGCCATCTGCCAGTGCTGCAGAATGACAAGGTGGTGGGGCTTGTTTCGATTGGCGACCTTGTGAAGTGGGTGATCTCGGGCCAGGAGCAGACGATTCAGGCGTTGGAAGGCTACGTTACGGGAGCGTATCCGGGGTAGGCGAAGCGGGAAGGATGCGCGAGGTTGAGCCGAAGCGGTGATAGCTGGTGAAGGTGACCTCGTTGATACGCGTGACTTGCGTGTCGCCGCCGGGAACCGAGGTTCCCGGGCGGTCGCGATCCGCGGAGATGGCGACGCTGCGGACAGGGCATGTGATCGTCGAGTGTGATGGCTCGAAAAAATGCAGACAATTCCTCAAAGAGGCTGCGGCGCGGCCACACCTCGAACAGGTTTGAATCAAGCTACTCCGATCCGGCGGGCTTGGCGGGCTGTGCAGTGTTTGCGGCTTTGGGCTTGGCTAGAGTTGCGTCCACGCGCTTCTTGAAATCCCCCTGGTCCTCGTGTCCCCATCCGCTCCAGTTGGAGACGACCTGCATCTCGCAGTTCGTACCCTTCGGGACCAAGGCGACGTGGTTCATTCGCTGCATGAGCGTTCCGGTGATGTCGACATGAACAGAGTGCTTGGGCTGGTAGTCAGCTCTCATGTCCGCGTCGAAGATTTTGACTTGCGCGTATTCATCCTTGTTGCCCAAGGTGTCTTTGACCGCGGGCCACAGGTCGCTGCAAGTGTTTGGATAAGTGGTTTTGTAGGTTTTGCCGAACGCCGGAAGGGCAAGGATTAGCGTCAGCAGAGTCACAACCAAAGATCTTGCCATGGCATGCCTCGTGATCGTTTCGTGATCCGTGGAGCTTCAATGCCTGAGAAGGAATGACAGGATCGGCTCCGCGATTTGGCTGGAATTATACCCCGGGCCGGATATCGAAATATGTGACAGCCTTCAAGGACCCGGGCAATGGCATGAACAGATTACGAGTGCGGCTGAAGAGTTTCGTTCCGGCCCTACGGGACGGTGCATTCTTGCCTGAACGGATTCTCAGGGGTACGCTTCCCAGGGGTGCGCTTCGCTTCCCCTGGGCTATTTTCTCTTCCTCCCTCCGGGAGGAGAATTCATTGGGCCAACTTGTGGGGCGGATGGTACACTCGGCGAACCTGCCACGGGATGCCAAAACAACTTCCCCAAATTGATTGATTTCCCTCACGCAAGGTACCAAATGGAGGGTGTATGCACGACGGAAATGGTGCAGCGGCGCCATTGAATCCTGGACTTGTTTTCGAAATGGTGCAGGCGCAACAGCGGACTGCGGCACTGAAGGCGGCCATCGATCTGGATGTGTTCCGGGCAGTCGGCGAAGGGCCGGGAGACGTTGCGTCTATCGCGCGGCATTGCAAGGCCTCGGAGCGGGGCATTCGCATCCTGTGCGATTTCCTCACGATCTGCGGTGTGCTGGCGAAGGAGGATGGGCGCTATGAACATACGCCATCGAGCGCTGCGTTTCTCGACCCGCGCTCACCGGCATGCATGGCGTCAGTCGCGCAGTTCCTGTGCAACCCGGCTTTGCGTGAGCCTCTAGACCACCTGGCGGATGTTGTGCGCAATGGACGCACCAATCTTCCGGGTCAGGGGACCGTTGAGCCGGAGAATCCGGTCTGGGTTCAGTTTGCCGAGCAAATGGCGCCGATGATGGGGCCGATGGCTGGGCCGCTGGGTGCGGTCGTTCTGGAAGGACATACAGGGCCGATGCGGGTGCTGGACATTGCGGCGGGACATGGGCTGTTTGGGATTGAGATCGCCAAACAGAACCCGGAGGCGCATGTCACGGGACTGGACTGGGCTCCGGTGCTGCGGGTGGCACTGGACAACGCGCAAAAAGCGGGCGTGCACGAGCGCTACGACATGCTTGCGGGCAGCGCGTTCGAAGTGGATTTCGGCGGGCCGTATGACGCCGTGCTGCTGACGAACTTTCTGCACCACTTCGACAAGGCAACATGCGTGGGACTGTTGAAGAAGGTTCGCGGCGCGTTGCGGCCGGGGGGACGGGCGGCCACGCTGGAGTTTGTACCCAACGACGATCGGGTATCACCGCCGATGCCGGCAGCCTTCAGCTTGACAATGCTGACGACCACCGAATCCGGCGACGCGTATACGCTGAAGGAACTGACGGCCATGTATCGCGATGCGGGCTTCTCGGTGATCAGCGGACACCCTATCCCGATGAGCCCTCACACGATCGTGATGGGACACGCCTGAGGCACACGCCTGACGCCTGAGGCAATGGAGTGGGCGCCGCAGCTTACGCGTTCACGGTTTCCACTCCGGCTCGGCGGCAGCGGGCAGCGTTGGCGAGTTCTCCGAGCAACGTGTAGGTTTCAGCCCAGTCCATGCAGCCGTCGGTGATGCTCTGCCCATAGACCAGCGGCTGGCCGGGAACGAGCCGCTGAGCGCCGGCCACCAGATTGCTTTCGAGCATCACGCCGATGATGTTGCGATTGCCGGCGGCTACCTGGCTTGCAACGTCGCGGCAAACCAGCCCCTGGCGTTTGTAATCCTTGTTGCTGTTGGCGTGGCTGCAGTCGATCATGATGCGCGGCTTTACGCCCGCCTTTTCCATCTGCATGGTTGTCTGCGCAACGCTCTCAGCCGTGTAATTCACCGAGGTTCGCCCGCCACGCAGGATGATGTGGCAATCGGAGTTGCCAGTGGTGACGAAGATGGCGGACTGCCCGTGCTTGGTGTGTCCGAGGAACGTGTGAGAGTGTGCGGCGGAGAGGATTGCGTCGATTGCCACCTGCACGTCGCCGGATGTGGCGTTTTTGAAGCCGACCGGACAGGAGACGCCGGAGACCAGCTGACGATGCACCTGGCTCTCGGTAGTGCGCGCCCCGATCGCGCCCCAACTTACCAGGCCGGCGACGTACTGGGGCGAAATCATGTCGAGAAATTCTGTTCCTGTGGGAACACCCATCTCGGCCAGGTCGAGGAGCAGATGCCGCGCAAGACGCAGACCGTCGTTGATCTTGTAGGACTGATCGAGATAGGGGTCGTTGATCAGGCCCTTCCAGCCGATGGTGGTGCGGGGCTTCTCAAAATAGACGCGCATGACGATATGGAGATCGGCAGAGAACTCTGTGACCGCGGACCTGAGCAGAGTGGCATATTCGCGTGCGGCCCTGGTGTCGTGAATGGAGCAAGGGCCGACGAGGACGAGCAATCGCGGATCGCGCTGCCCCAGTATGCGGGAGATATCGAGGCGGGCATTGAAGATGGTGGCGACGGCCGCTTCACTGATGGGAAGCTCTTCCTCGAGGAACACGGGTGGCAGGACGACTTTCGTCCATTGGATACGAACGTCTTCTATGGCTTGGAGCATGGGCCTTTCCTGAATGTGCAGATGGCGGGCCCGGCGAACAGGCACAGCGCATGTTTTCTTGAAATCGTCTCATTCTAAAAATACCAGCATGCGCAGTGAAGGCGAAAAGAATGCAGCTTTTTCGAGCGTGTGCGCTAGCGGCGACTCTTGCGTCGGGCATCGACTTTGGGCCAGTATTGGAATTCGTCAGCGTAGAGTTCGCCGCTGAGATCGGCCAAGCGTTGCTGCAGGCGTGTCTGCGCGTCTGAGATTGCCTGGTTGTAGATCACGGGTGCCACATCCTCCAGAAAGAAATTGAGCAACAAGCCCGCGGGGAGATCGCCGATGGGCTCGGGCAGATTTTCTTCAAAATAGCGCTGAATCGAAGCGATCGCTGCGGCGCGTGCCTGCTTGGAGAGTTCGAGCGTGATCATAGGCGGGCTCCAGCTTAAGGATTCATCCTGGTTCCGGTACACCTTAATTATGACTGCGCCGGGGGACGGGATTAGACTCTCAGCGGATAGCCTGTGAGGGGGATGCGGAGTTGAAATCGCTGAGCAGATCGGGCTTTGGTCTTGTCTTGCTTTTGGGTCTTGCGGCCGGAGTCTGCGCACAACAAACTGCTGCGCCCCAAGCCGCTGCGGGAGTCACGCAGCAACCGGATAACCCCAGGCTTCAGCATCGTCCCCCGCCAGGCGCGCCCAGTGCGCCGGTTGCTCCGAGTGCGGTGACCCCTGCGGGGCGCATCTGGCTGGACGTGGTGGTGACCGATGCTGCGGGGAAGGCTGTGACCGGTTTGCAGCCGTGGAATTTCAAGCTGCTGGATGATGGGCAACCGCGGAAGATTCTGTCGTTTCGCGCTTATGACGGCGCGACGGTCAAACCGGAGCCGCCGGTAGAAGTGATTCTGGTGATGGACACGGCGAATTTGCCATTCCAGCAGGTGGCCGTTGTGCGGCAGCAAATTACTCAGTTTCTGCGCGAGAATGGCGGCCATTTGAAGCAGCCGGTTTCGCTGATTCTGCTGAGCGATGCAGGGATAAGGATACAGCCGCGGCCATCACTGGATGGGAACGCAGTGGCGGCAGTCGTGAAGCAGATCAAGGGCAGCATCAGCACGATCAACGCGGCTATGGGCGGGGAGGGCCTGTTGGAGCGCTTTCAGTTGTCGGTTAGGGAAGTGTCGGCTATCGCAGAGAATGAAGCGTTGAAGCCGGGGAGGAAGCTGTTGATCTGGGTGGGTCCCGGATGGCCGATGCTGACGAGGCCAGAGCTTGGATCCTATTCGGAAAAGTATCAGCGGCGCTACTTCGACGGGATCGTGGAACTCTCGACCAAACTGCGCGAGGCGCGCATGGTTGTGTACAGCGTGGCCCCTATGAACGCGGGTGGCGGCAGTGATTCGAACTATGCGCTCCGTTATCAGGATTATTTGAAAGGGGTGACTTCGCCCAAGAATGCGGACACAGGAGACCTGGCGCTGAAGGTGCTGGCGATCCAGAGCGGCGGCGCGATTCTGGGGCCGGACAACGACCTTGCAGAACAGATCGATCGCTGCGCTGCGGACGCGAATGTGTTTTACACCATCTCTTTTAATCCTCCGCGCGCGGAGCACGCGGACGAGTACCACGAATTGAGAGTAACGATTGACCAGGCGGGAATGAAGGTCCGGACGAACACGGGGTATTACGACGAGCCGGAGGGGAAGTAGGCAGCATTGCACCGACATAAGTCGAGAGAAGAAAGACGGATGAAGGAGTTATGAGCAGGACGTTCGGTGTATGTCTTCTGATTGCTTTTTGCATGCCGGTTTTGGCAGCCGGGCAGCAGAGCGCTCCAGTCGGGTCGAAATCGACGGCCCCGGAATCAAGGCCGAAACCAGGAAAAAGAGTGCGTCCTGACTATGTTCGCAGGGATCGTGTGGTGACGTTTGGAGCCACGCCGGTGAGCGTCGCGCAGTTGGAGGAAGTTGTTGGAGAGGCCCACGGAGGCCGTGATAAAGATGTGGCACGCAGGCTGTCAGGTCTGGAACTGACGGAACGCTTGAGCGCCGCCCGCCTGCAGTTGTGGGAGACGGCTTTGCCGGGCAAGAAGGCGCGGGCGGAACTGGCCGCAATGGCGGATGCATCTGTATTTCTGGAGCCGCCCGCGGTGGAGATTCCTGCGCTCGAAGCTCCGGATATGACGACGCAGCAACACATGTTGGCGCAGACGGTCGACTACCTGGACAAATCAATCCCAAAGCTGCCGAGCTTCTCTATCTTGGAGAGGGTCGCTCGCTACGAAGACGCAATGGAAGAGCCTGATCTTGACGGAGAAGCCGAGCCGAGTGTGCAGCCGTGGCACGCGACGGGCAGCTTCAAAAACGTTGGTCATTACAGCAAGAGCACGGAAGCTGCGCGTACGGGAGATGCGAAAGGGTCGCCTCAAAACGTGGATCAGAGCGACCAGGAAACGAACAGCGTGTTTGGACCTCTTCTCTCGACTGTGGTTGTGGATGCAGCACGGGGCAAGATTACATGGAGCCGCTGGGAGCAGAGTGAAGCGGGACCAAGGGGAGTGTTCCGTTACGAGGTACCTGAGCCGATGTCACACTATAAGGTTACCAGCCACAGTCGTTCAGAGAACGGACACGATGTTGTTGTTCAGAAGCGAACGAGTTATCACGGCGAAATTGCGATCGATCCAACCAGTGGAATCATCTCTCGCATCACGCTGCTAGCAGATATTGTGCCTGGCACCGCAATCGACCGTTCGGACATGATGCTGGAATACGGGCCGGTGCAGATGGGCGCCACCACTTACAACGTTCCAGTAAGGAGTATCACGATTTCGACTGAACACAGCGAACTCCAGGATGACAGCGGCGCACCCATTGCAGTCGAGGAGACAACTTTGCTGGATGTAACGTTTGGGAAATATGAAATGAAGGGCTCGGAACTAACTTCATCGACCGGACCGGCGGCGCCTTAGGAACTCGCGCGGGGGCAGAGAATGTTCGGAAAGGCTTGTCAGCAGGGAGGTTCGAGCTAGTTTAAGACGCGCGCAGTGTCTTGACATTGGCCAACCGAGCTTCATACAATCAAATAGGGAAACCCCATTTATTTTAAGTTAAATCCAAGCGGAATTTGGAGTTTGTGGCCGCGGCCGGGAACTGCGCGGGACTGGTAAGGGGTGCCGGGGAAGGCCGCCGGGGCAGGGGAGATGATGTCAGAGGGGCGAGTCAGTCCGCGCGAACGGCTGGTGCTTACCGCGATCATCGAGCTATACATTGCCACCGGGGAACCTGTTGCGTCTCAGGCGGTTGCGCAGGTTTTTGCCAGCAAAGAAGGTTTGAGTTCGGCCACGATACGCAACGTGATGGCGACGTTGGGCGACGCGGGCCTGTTGGACCAACCGCATACCTCGGCGGGACGAGTGCCGACGGCGGCGGCATTTCGCTACTACGTGGAACAGATTACACGATCGGATGCGCCGATGGGGCGAGGCGGTATCTCAGTTTCAACCCTGGGCGCCGAGGTGCAGGACATTTCGACTTTGAGCGAGGAGCGGCGCGGGCAGATCGAGGAAAGCTTCTCGGGGGTTTCGAGCAGCAACGACTATCTGGAGCGCACTTCGCACGTGCTGGCGTTGATATCGAGCGGGCTGGGCGTGGCGCTGGCCAGCGCAGCGTCGGCGCAGGTGCTGGAACACATACACTTCTCAAGGCTTTCGGCTGGCCGGGTGCTGGCCGTGCTGGTGACGCAGGCCGGCGCGGTATTGGATCGGGTATTGACGCTGGACCATGAGCTGACGCATCTGGAACTTGAGACGGCGGCACGGTATCTGAATGAGAGCTTTCGTGGATGGCCCATCGAGCGAATCCGGGCAGAAATCGCGCGGCGCATGGAGGCGGAACGAGAGGCGTATCACCAGATGCTGGCCTCGGTGGAGGAACTCTGCCGCAAAGGCGCATTGGCCGGGGGCGAGATGGGGCCGGCGATCTTTGTGGACGGGATGTCGAACCTGATTGCCGCCGAGGTGGACCGCGAGCGGCTGCGCCAGATGCTGCTGGCGCTGGAAGCCAAGCAGCGGCTGGTGGAACTGCTGACTGCGTACGTGGACGGACGGCAGCAGGAAGTGCGCGTGGTAGTGGGACTGGATGCGGCATCACCGGCGATGCAGGATTTGGTGCTAATTGGCGCTCCGGCGAGGCTGGGAGGGACGAATCTGGGAACCGTTGCATTGATCGCACCCACCCGCATCCAATATCAGGAGATGATTCACGCGGTGCGGTACGTAGCAATGCTCTCCGAGCGTCTTTTTGAGGCGCCGCCCGATTAGGCACAATCAACATTTGGGATTAGAACGGCTTGAGCGGGCGATAGATGAAGCCTGCGTTTCCCCGTATCATCTAAGAATGGTGCGCGCCGAGGAATTTATCATTGAATACGAAGAAGGGTATTTGGAGATCACGTAGAGCTATGCCAGAACAGGAAACAGAGCTGGCGGCGGAAGCCGCAGCGCAACAAAATGAAGCATCTCCATCCGAGGAGGCGGCTGCACAGAGTGCAGCGCCTGAACCGGCCGAGGTGAGCCGGGAAGAGTTTGACCGGCTCAAGGCGGCGAATCAACTGGTGAAGGAGGAACGCGACCAACTGCTGGATCGACTTGCGCGGTTGCAGGCGGAGTTTGAGAATGCGCGCAAACGGGCGGAGCGCGAACGGCTGGAGTTTCGCGAATATGCGACAGGCAGTGTGGTGGAGCAGTTTTTGCCGGTCCTGGATAACTTCGAACTCGCACTCAAGTCTGCGGGGACTGCAGAGCAATTGCGGTCCGGCGTTGAGCTGATCGTGAAGCAGATGGAAGATATACTGCGGCAGATGCAGGTGCATCCGATACCGGCCCTGGGCGAGGCATTCGATCCGCGTCAACACGAGGCGCTGGGGTCGGTGGAGCGCGAGGACCTGCCCGATCAGCACGTGGCGGAGGAGATTCGCCGCGGCTACAAGCTGCGCGACCGGCTGTTGCGGCCTGCGCTGGTGCGCGTTGCCTCAAATCCGAAACAGACAAATGAGTAACTAACAAATAAGCAAGAGAATATGGATACTAATGAATGGGTGCTAGCACAAGAGTGAGCAAAGCCGATTACTACGAAGTTCTGGGCGTTTCGCGCGATGTTACCGACCAGGAACTGAAAAGTGCCTACCGCAAACAGGCGCTGAAATATCATCCTGATCGCAATCCCGGAGATCACACCGCGGAGGAGAAGTTCAAGCAAGCGAGTGAGGCCTACCAAGTGTTGAGCGACGCGGACAAACGCGCCGCTTACGACCGCTTTGGTCACGCGGGTGTGGGCGCGGCCGGGGCAGGCGGTTTTGGGGGCTTCAACGGGAACGTTGACCTGGGGGACATCTTCGGCGACCTGTTCGGCGAGATGTTCAACATGGGAGGAAGCCAGCAGCGGGCTTCGCGACAGCGGCGCGGCGAAGATCTGCGCTTCGATCTGGCGATTGACTTTGAGGATGCGGTCTTCGGTACGGAGACAGAGATCAGGGTTCGCCGCTTCGAGGCGTGCGGGACCTGTCATGGAAGCGGCAGTTCCTCAGGCAAAGGACCCGTAACGTGTCCGCAGTGCCAGGGACGCGGTCAGATACGGTACCAGCAGGGGTTTTTCTCTGTGGCTCGCACATGCAGCGCCTGCGGAGGCGCGGGCACGATTATCAGCGATCCGTGCGGGACGTGCCGCGGGGACACGCGCGTGGCGAAGGAGATGAAGCTGAATGTGAAAGTGCCCGCGGGGGTCGACGATGGGACGCGCATTCGCTATGGCGGCGAGGGCGACGCGGGTCGCTTTGGCGGTCCGGGGGGAGACTTGTATGTGGTGCTCTCGGTGCGCAAGCATGACTTTTTTGAACGCCAGGGGTACGACCTGCATTGCGTGATTCCCATCAGCTTTCCGCAGGCGGCGCTGGGTGCTGAGATCGAGATGGACGGCATTGACGGCCCAGTCAGCCTGAAGATTCCCGAAGGCACGCAGAACGGCAAAGAACTGCGCATCCGCACGCGAGGCGTTCCTCACCTGAACGAAAAGGGGCGCGGCGATCTGATCGTCAAGGTCATGATTCAGATTCCCAAGAAGCTGAGCCGCGCACAACGAGAGCTGGTAGAGAAGCTCTCGGAGACGATGACGGTGGAGAACAAGCCGACGTCGCCGGGACTGCTGGACAAGATGAAGGATCTGTTCAGCTAAAGACCCACAACGAAATCAGAGGCGCAAGGCCAAGCTTTTGCGCGCTAGCTAGTTGATGCCGCGAGCGTCTCCGTGGGCGCAGACGAAGCGCGCAGCGCAGCGTGGCTCGGGACTGCGAGCCCGGCCAACAGATAGAGAGCGCAGCCGGTAAGTGCGCAGACTGCGATGCTGGTTTCGATCGACAGCAGCATGGCGACGAAGCCGCCCAGGGTTCCCGCAGCGCCATTCAATGCCCACATCCACGGCATGTTGTGTTCCTGGGCGAGCGCCTTCATCCAACGCAGGCCAATGGGAAAACAGAATCCAAGCGCAAAGCCCGTGGGGGCGATGAGCAGGAGGCACAAGGCCACGCGTTGCCAGAACAGCGCGGCAATGAAGCCGTGCACTACGGGCAATACGAGTTGGCAATAGATGAGTATCAGCAGGGCCGCGGCGAAGGGCGGGACGCGACGCTGCCACGAGGATCGCGCGGGCCAGCGATCGGAGACGAGGCTTCCGATTCCCGTGGATAGAATCAGGCCGGCAAGCACCACGACCATGGCGTATACCGGTTGCCCGAGGAAGATGGAGAGCTGCTGCATCATGGCCATTTCGACGCACATGAATCCCAGGCCGATGGCGATGAAGTAGCAGATGGCCCCGGCTGGCGCAGGCGAGCTTTGTTGCTGGCGGCGGAAGGCTGTCCACCCTGGCAAGACGATCGTCGTCAGCACAAGGATGATTGCGGCAAGCAGGAAACCAAACAGGAAAAATGTGGCCTGCAGGTTGAAACCGCTGCCGCCATGGGCCAGGAATTTGGGCAGCGCGCGGAGATGGACGGCGTTGAAGAAGTAGGGAGAGCTGTCGAACGTCGGCGAGTAGTCGCGTCCGACGCTGTCCTGAAGCGAAGCCATGTCGGCCAAGGTTCTGGACTGCGCGATTCTACGCAATTCAGGGACGGCGATCGGGGTGCCGGGCAGTGCGACGGGCGTGAAGCCCATCTCGTTGACGATGCCGAGGAGCTTTTGAATGTCCTGCGCGGTGTAGGGCTGATTACTGGCGAGGAGAGTGGCGACGTCTCTGGATTGAATGAGGGCGAGGTTCCGGGTGGGATCGGCGACGCCTTCGGAGAGCAGCATCGCGTAGGCGACGGAATACAGACGATAGGTCTCGCTTGTCTCAGGCCCACCATACCAGCGGCTGAATGTGACGATGCCGCCGGGCTTCAAATGCTGATAGAAGATGCGCCACGCGTCAACGGTATAGAGCGAGTTCTCCGATAGAGCGAGCGCGCCTGCCGAAGTGGCGGCCCAGGTGTCAACGAGCGATGCCTGAATCAGGTCAAAGCGCTCTCCGGAGCGGGTGAGGTAACTGCGGCCCTCATCGGTGTGCAGTTCAAAGCCATGAATTTTTGAGAAGCCGGAGTACCAATCCATGCGATGCGAGGTCATGTCGGCGATCTTGCTGTTGACCTCGATGCCGACGATGCGCGTGAATCCGTTTTGAGCGCAATTGAGCACGTCGCGGCCGCCGCCTACGCCGATGATGGCCCCGGTGCCGCCGTGGCGCAGTTGGGCACCGAGGGCCGTTACGTCATACCGCAAAAACGGAAGTGTAGAGAGGTCGCCGTTGAAGCGGACCATCTGGGTTCCGGCGAAGTTGTCGATGTCGAGGTACACGGCATCGATTGGCTTGAAAGCCGGCATGTGCGGGCTGGGTCCCCACATCAGGGGGTACATGGGTTTGGGATTGCTGAAGCGAACCTTGGAGATCGGGTTCCAAACTTCTGCATAGATATCGTTGCGCAGATCAATGTGTCCTTTGGCCCAAATTGGCTGAATGCCGCTCACGGTAGAGGAATTGAGGGCGGCGATCACCACGAGGGAGATGGCAGCGATGAGGCAGTTCCGCTGCGAGCGCGGCCGCAGTGCGTAGTCGGCAAAGGCGCCGGCGCTGAGAAACAACACCGCGGACACTTCAAAGATGCCGCTGGGCGCGTCGATCATGTTCAGCAAGAGGACTGCGGCGAGGCAGCCGAGAGCGGCGCCGGCAAGGTCGACGAAATAGACACGGCCCATGGGAAAGGGCGTCCGCGTGAGCGAAAGGCAAACGGCGACGCCGGAGAAGAAGAACGGCGCGGCGATCACACAGGAAAACAGCACGAAGGAGACCAGGGTCTGCAGGGCCAGCGAGATATCGAGCGGGATGGCCAGCATGATGAGCAGAGTGAGCGGCATGGAAATGGCCATAGCCAGCGCAGACTGATAAAGCCGGAGGGGCAGCACTTCTTTGGTGAAGAACTGGGGGCGAAGCTGAACGAAAAGCGCGCCGGCCGTCATGCCGAACATGCCCATGGAGACAGAGACAAAGGCAAGGTAATACCAGCAGACGGTGCTCAGCAGGCGCGTCAGGATGACTTCATACATCAGGGTGCTCGCGCTGAGCGATAGAAGACCGACAAAAAAGGCATTCGCGAGTGCTGGTTGTTTGGTTTGAAGCGTCATTTATTATTCCCGCCGTTTTCCGACAAGCGCGACTCAATCGAGGCGATTCCTGCAGCACCGTGCAAGGACCCGCGGGTCGCGTAGGAATCAGAAGAGCCCCTGAGTCCCTGCATATCTTGAAAAGCTAGTGCAACGATACCAGTGCAGGGAACGGCAAAAAAGAAGAAATCGCATGCCGGATGGATTGAAGTAATCAGTCAAGAACGGGACGAGGGGCGGGTTTGCGGAGAAAGAGACAGATTCCTGCTGCGCGGAAACGAAAAACGGGCTCGAGAAACTACGGCTGAGAAGAGAGCAAAGCGGGTGTCACGAAACAAACAATACCGCCCTTCGAGCGCTGGGATGGGAAGGATGCCGCGAGCGGTTATTTTGAATGGTGGAGCTGAGCGGGATCGAACCGCTGGCCTCCTCGTTGCGAACGAGGCGCTCTCCCAGCTGAGCTACAGCCCCACATGACTTCTTTATCTTACCAGCGGCTCGCGGTTCCGGAAAGGCCCGGCGCTGCAAGGCTAAAGAACTGATGCCAGGCGGCCGGGGTCAACTCGTCCCCGGGGTCACCGGACGTAGGTGTACGTGCCGCAAAGGTCGGTGGAGTGGGCCAGCGCATCCATCGTAAACACGGGCGCGGCCGATCCTGAGAAGAACGCGATCTGCAGGGTCCGGTCGGAAACGTAGGTTGCCATCCACTGTGTGTCTTCGGTGCCGCAGAGAGTGTTGTGGTGGAGGAAGCGCTTGGACCCGGGCACAGTCAGGTGGTACAGGGCGCCGGTGCCGCCGGCGTTGACGTCCGCATCGAAGGCTGCACTGACTTCGGCCGGCGCGAGCTGGCGTGCCTGCGCAATCAGAAATCCGGTGAAGTTGATCATGATCTTGGATCCGGAGATTTCGATGTCGCCGGTGATGGAGTTCGCCGTGTTGCTGGCGGCACGCCAGTAGCCCTTGTCCTGTGCGGCGCAGGAGATGGAGCAGGCGAAGGCCAGGGTGGCGACGATGCGGAGAAATGTTGGTGTCTTCACTGTTCAAGGATGCCATACAAAAGGCCGGGGACAATGCCCCGGCCTTTGTACCAGCCACCGAGCGCTAGACCACCTAGACCCCAGAGCTGGAATTTCGTTAGAGCTGATTCATGTTCTGCAGGAACTCGGCATTGTTGCGGACCTTTTCGAGGCGGCTGATGAGCAGCTCCATGGCTTCGACCGGTGACAACGGGTTGAGCACTTTGCGCAAAACCCAGATGCGGGAGAGGTCCTCCTTAGGAATGAGCAGCTCTTCCTTGCGGGTGCCGGAGCGCTGGATGTCGATGGCCGGGAAGACGCGCTTATCGACCAGCTTGCGGTCGAGAATGATTTCCATGTTGCCGGTGCCCTTGAACTCTTCGAAGATGAC
>OCTA010003110.1_pt1 | contig 14786 bp, 14 predicted proteins | sample 1538991 | NCBI WGS metagenome assembly OCTA01 (sample SAMEA3539302, study PRJEB22396) | soil metagenome | biome: tundra; feature: field; material: soil | place: USA | collected 2010-05 | depth 0.15 m | reverse complement strand
ACGCCACCCAAACCCGGTACCCCGGCACCAGCCTCATCCTGCGCTACGAGATCAATAACCACCCCAGCACTGCATAAACGATCTCCTATGTCAGGAGCCCTGTGGCCTGGGCGCTCCAGCGTCGGCCCTCCATGTCGGGCATCGGGTGCGGTCATGATCCAGCCTTCGCGGCAATGGTCACCTTGGAGGTGCTGGGACGCCCCTTTGGCGGCGACGGGTAGACCATGGCCGTAATCACATCCTCGTCGAAGATGTCTTCGACCGTGTATTGCCCGAATGGGGGATGTAGGAGGTATCGGTTGACCTTGGTCAGCCCGGTCGGGCTCAGTGGCGCCTTCTTCAGCCGGGTGGTATGGGTCAACAGCTCAAGCTGTTCAAGGGTGGCGAGGCCGCGCTCAGCAGTGTCTGCCGACCATCCGTACCACCCGGGAACCCGCTCAGTCGGCAGCTCGAAATTGTGTTTCTCGTGCAGGGCGACCAGCAGCATGGCGGTGGCTGGCAAGTCGAGCCGGTCATACCAGCCGTCGCGCCAGAAGGAGTGCTGGAGCCGCAGAAATCGGTCGGGGTTGCCTTTGCCGGGCCGGGTATAGACCTGGCCTGAGCCGTCCTCGCGCAGCAGCGTCACCCTGATCTTGCGCTCGCGCCCGCGGCGCTCCCGGACGACCAGATGCCGTTGTTCAAGTCGCGCGAGAACCTTGGAGACCGCGGTGGCGGCCGAGGCCGGGGTAGCGTCGCGGGTGGTGCCGAAGGCGCGCGCCCATACCCCGATTGGCAGTGTCGTGCTCCAGCCGTCCTCGCTGTCGCCGCTGCTAGTGATACCCAGTAGCAGCAGGTAGGCATGCAGGCCGCGTAGATCTCCGTTGCGCACGAAGGCGGCCAGCGGCCCATGCCGACACGTACTGCCCGGTGCAGCCTGGACGAACAGCTTGTTGATCGGAGCGAAGTCCCGCTTGGATCTGGCCAGCAGCGCAGTGCGTGTCTCATCTTCGGTGGCGGCAGGCTCATCGCCGCTGTGCTTGTTCACGCCGTTATTATGCGCCATTCGACCGACTGGAAGCTAATGATCGGGCTGTCGAAGATTAGACGTTCCAGCGGGTGTAATGGGAGGCCCCATGAGATAGCCGATGCGATAACCCGCTGAGAGCACAGTGCTAGGCCAACCGCCAACTGCCGATCCTCGCCATCCATACACGGCGGTCGGCTGCGGTTCCGTGGCCACGATCGACCCCGGTTCCCAGCAATTGACCACTGGTCAGAACATCGACGATCGCTGCTCTCTAGACGCGGCTGGAGTGTCGGCTGGTGCAGAACAAAGCCAACGTGCCTCAGACGGGCTAGCGTTCGCGCCTACCGGTGCCGAAGGGCGACTGTTGGGGTAGCACGTCGGACAGCAGGGGCAGTGAGCAGGCGTAAGCAAATGGTTACCAGTTGTGGTACCTGCACGGCCGGGATGCCGGGCTGGTCATGGTGGCGCCCCGACATCGGGAGGGCTGGTGATGCCGGGGCACCTTCTCGACCCGTTGACCCTGGCTTGCCCGAGATCAGAGCAACGGGGAGCCCAGCTGGGGGCTGCGGCCGGTCCTGGCGGCGCACAGAAGGTGTCAGGGGCTGGCGGCGAATTGTTCCAGCAGGCCGCGTTCGGCGGTTCCGGGCTGGTATCCGGCTGCGCAGATGCCGGCGGCGTACCGGAGCACGTCCATATGGCCTGTCTTCCCGGCGACGCGACCGTAGGCCGCGCGGTTCTGCTGGCCGTCGTGCAGGTTGTACCGCCAGGTTCCCGGGGCCGGGCCTTCGCTGGCGGACAGGGCCATGTGCACGGGCCCGGCGCTGAGCGTGACGCGGGCGTTGACCAGGACGAGCACGGTGGCGCCGTCGACGCGGGTGTTCATCGGCGGGCCGTCCGGTGACCGGGTTGCGCCGGGCGGTGCCGTGCCGGACCCGTGTCGTCACCATGACAGCTGCGCCCAGGTCAGGCGTCCGGTGCCGGTGGCCTGGGTTCCCCACCCGCCGGGACCGGTGAGGGCTTGGACGATGTCCAGCCCGTGCGGCCGGTCATCAGGCTTTCGGGGCCGCCACGGGCCGCCCGTGTCCTCGACCTCGACCCGCGCCACCCCGGGGGACACCTGGCAGCGGACGGCGAAGGACCCGCTCCGGGACCGGGAGTGCACGATGGCATTGGCGGCCAGCTCGTGGGCGATGAGCACGATGTCCTCGGTGACCGGGCAGTCGCCGAGGTAGCCGGTAATCTCGCGGCGGACCCGGGCGGCCTCGCCGACCCGGCCGCCGAAGGTGCCCTGGTAGGTGGCTGCCATCGCGGTGCTCACGTGTCCTTCCCTTGCTCATCTGGCGGGATGTCCTAGCGGGACTCCGCGCGGCCTGGCCAAAGCGCGGCCGGGTGCGCGGTTCGCAGTACCAACCGTGGCAGGCCGGGCGTACGGTGGGGAAGTACGTGAAAGCGCACAGTGAACGGGTGCGTTCGCGGGCCGGACGGTCAAGAACGGAAGGTTCCGGTGAAGTGCCATGGCAAAGGCGAGGGCGTCCCGGTCGGAAGTGAAAACCACGTCGCTGGCCGCGTTCGCCTCGCAGCTGCGGGCCTGGCGGCAGCGGTCGGGCTGGACACAGGTGGAGCTGGGCACCAAGATGGGGTACTCCGCGTCGCTGATCAGCGGGGTGGAGAGCATGGACAAGCCGCCCACGGCCGAGTTCGCCGTAGCCTGCGACCAGACCTTCGCCACCCCGGGGTTTGATGAGGCCGCGGGGGAGCCCGGGACGTTCATGACGTTGTATGAGCTGGTGGCGCGGGAGGCGTATCCGGCATTCTTCGCCCCGGTGGTCCCGTTCGAGCGGGAGGCGGCCCGGATCCACGGGTGGGAGCTGGGCGCCATCCCGGGGCTCCTGCAGACCGAGGACTACGCGCGGGCGATGATCAGCTCCGGGCGGCCCAATGACACCGCCGAGGCGGTGGACAAGCTGGTGACAGCCCGGATGGACCGCCAGGTGATCCTGGGCGGCGAGCATCCCCCGATGCTGTGGTACGTCATCGATGAGGGTGTGCTGCGGCACGTGGTCGGCAGCCGGACGGTCATGGCCGGGCAGGTGGACAGGGTCATCGAGGCGGCCGGGACGCCGGGTACGGTGATCCAGGTGCTGCCGTTTACCGGAGACAACCACGCGGGATCGGACGGACCGATCACGATCTTCGAGTTCGCCGCCGCCCCCACCGTTTGCTATACGGAGTGCTACGCGGGCGGGCGGATCGTCGAGACCCCTGCCGAGGTGGCGCACCTGATGACGGTGCTGAACCTGATCCGGGCCTCGTCGCTGTCTCCCCGCGAATCCCTTGAGCTGATCCGGCAGATACGGAGTGAGATCACATGACGATCAGGGTGACGGGCTGGCGGACGTCCAGCTTCTCGGGTTCCCAGGGCGGCAACTGCGTGCAGGTAGCCGGGCAGGACCGCCGCGTACTGGTACGCGACACCAAGCAGACCGGGACCGGCCCGGTGCTCAGGTTCTCCGCCCAGGCCTGGCGCACGTTCGCAGACCAGGTCAAGCGCTCATGATGGCCTGGCAGCGGCCGCGCCGAACCAGCGATTCCTCGCGGGCCGGGGCCGGCCAGCACCACCCGGCTGCTCAGTGGGCGTGCCCGGGTCCCAGGACCAATCACGTTACGTGAGCAGACGCATCACGCGGCCGAGTTTCCGATCGACTATGAATTATTCGGTGATGAGGGTTTCTGCTGCGGATTGCCGCGCGCATATTGGTCAGATATGCAGGGTTTGGTGTCGAGGTGCCGCGCGCATACTGTGGCGCGCCAGAATTACCCGCTCTGCATCGGTCGGCCTGAGCGTGCTGGCTGAGGGGCGTCGTCGGGGAGGCGCGCGAACGGTACCCGGCCGTGCCGCCAGCTGGCGTGCGGGGTTCGGAACTGCTGGCCGCTCCCGGCTGTTCAGGTGCCGGTGGGGTGTGGCGGCTGATCCGCCGACTTGCTGGTGGCCTGGGCTTTGATGAAGGCGGCGATTCGGTCGTTCGGTTCGTTGATCCGGTTGAAACCGCCGTGGCTGCCGGGGACGATGGCGACCTGCGCGTGCGGTGAGGCTGCCGCGGGCGCGGGCCTCCTGCGGGGTAAGCAGGGCGCTGCGCACGCCGGTGATCAGCAGGGCGGGCACGGTAATCGCGCGGAGTTCGTCGTCGGTGAGGATGGCGAGGGACTCGGCTCCGCCCGGTAACCGCGGATGCCTGCCCACATGAGCGTCATCAACTCCGGTTCCGGCACGACCGGGCTGTCGACTGATGGAGAGCCACAGCCAGAAGCGGGCGTCCAGCCTGGTGAGCCCGGCGGGGTTGAGCAGCGCGATGGAGGCGACCCGCCCGGGCGTGCGGATCGCCTGGTTCATGGCGACCGAGCCGCCGTAGGACGCGCCGACCACAGCGTGCCGCCCTCACCGTGGGATGCGACCAGCAGCAACGGCTGAGCCGGATGGCAAACGATCCTTTACGGCCTCGCTGGCGAGGGCAGCATCGAACATGCCGGTGATCTTCGAGGGGGCGAGCGAGATCCAGCGGATGCTGATCAGCCGGGCCGTCACCGGGCTGGACGTCCGCTAGGTCTGACCTGCGGTTTTACCGAGGTAACTCGCCGAGACGGTCCGTCCCGCTTCGAAGTGGGGCGGGCCCCTTCTCATGTCCTTATTGTCTGAATCGTGCCGGTTATTTCCCATCGTTCCGGAACCCGTACTGAATCCGTGCTGATACCTGCAAGGTTATGGCCTAGACCAATCGTGATATTGATCTGGGCCAATTGGTATAGCTTGGGTCGGCTCCGGGTTATGCGGGGCCCGGGCAGCCCCGTCGGAGGCGCTCCGCGGCTTGAGGCGGCGGGCGAGTTGAAGGGTGCATCCGGTCCTACGCCCGGTGCCCCGTCTGAGGTCAGGGCGGGCTGCGAGGATCGGTGTCCTTTATGTCAGTGGCAGCCAGTCCACCCACCGGTAAGAACCATGAAGTCGAAAAACAGACCCAAGCACGCTCAGTAAGCACATCCGAGACCGCTGAACGATTGAGGTCAATCACAGCAGCATCAATCTTTCCCTCACTCTTCTCCATTCACCATTCACGGAGTACGCAATGTTGTAGAATTACGCACTTTTTAGCCAGGTCCGTTTGAGCCGTAAAATGTCACTGCCCCCACGTAAAGTGTGATCCCGGAGCGATCGGCGGCAGACGCCCTTTCCTGCTCAGTAGCTCACCGTTGCCCCCTGGGGAGGATCATGTGGAATATTCGGCCGACCTGCTCACTGCGAACCAGTCGCCGGCCAGGTTTCACGACACGCTGAAGGCATTCGTCGCGCCCGTCGCCAAGGCGACCGACGCCGTGGCGAGCGACCCGGTCGCGCTCCGCGTCGCGCAGGCCGTCTGCGCCGCCTTCGGGGACTCCGGTGGATCTAACGGCATGACGCGCAGCGAACTTGCCGCTGCGTGCTCGAACGCAGTATCCGTCGCCGCCTTCGAGAGGCGGTTTGACCTCTTCGTGGAGATGGGACTGCTGCGCAGGTACGCGGAGAAGCCGCACCAGCAGCGGTACATGATCAACCCGGTCAGCGTCACTGCCCTGCTGGTCTACGGGCGGCTGGAGGAGACGAACGGCGTCGAGGAGATCATGCTTCTCCTCGACCGCGCACACCGCGACCTCGATGCCGGCACGATGACGCGAGAGGCGCTCATCGAGCAGATCACCACGGTCAGGAGAAATCTGTCGATCATGGCTGATCATCTGCTCTACCTGGCCGAGGACCGGCCATGGGAAGAGCTGGTCGCCGAGCAGTCGCAGCACCGCTCAGCAAAAGCCCTGTTGGACAAGGCAAGCAGCCTCGTCGGAGCCGCTGGCGAAAGGTTCCCTGAACTGCTGTCGTCGGGAACAGGACGTCGTCTGGTCGATGAGGCGCTGCGCTACTTCAACGCGGTGAACGCGTTCTACAGCCGCCTGCTTGCGCAGGTCAGCGCATCCCGCGACTTCTCCATGCTCTCCCCGGAGCAGTACCTGAGCGCCGCCTCGTACCGGAGCAAGGGCGAACTGGCGGTTCCCCTGGCGCGTACGGTCTTCGACCCGGCCTCCATGCTGCTCCCCGCGGAGCGGCTGGTCTCTGCCGTGGAGAAGTACCGCCCTTCTCCTCCCCGGCGCCGCCCGCCACGGCCGCCGGACTCCTCCTCCGACCGGGATCCCGTGGCGGCGGCCAGGGAACGAGAGCAGACCAAGCGGGTCGTCATGGAGGCAGAGATGGAGCTGCACCTGCAGGGCGGGGACGAGGCTGATCTCACCAGCCGCATCCGGGGCGCCGGATGGCGAGGCGCGGCGCGCATCGTGACAGACGCGCTGCTGGCGAACGCCGATCCAGGCATTCCCGTCACGGTTGACCTGTCGGACGCCCTGATCGTGGACGCCGCCGGGCCTGTCAGCCACGTTACCCCGATGACCCTGCGCAGGAGCCCGGCTGCATCCGTCCGCGATGACGACGCTACCTTCGCGGAGGCGCCCCGTGCCTGATCCGCTGCCGCTGGCCCGGATGCGCGCGCTCCGCCTGGTCGCGGTCCCGTGGGCAGAAGAGGAGCTGGCCCTGCTGCAGGAGACGGCCGCGACCGCGGGCCGGCGTCTCATCGACGTGGCGGGAGATCACGGTGCCCGCGCCCTGATGCTTGGCTGGCCAGCCGACGTAGACCCGATGGCGGTGCTCGGCGCCGATGGCGAGGACCTGCCAGGTGCCACTCCGACCACCTGCCTGGTGCTCGCCGCCTGCATCGGCTGCTGCTGGCCCGACCCCGACGCCCCCTTGCTGCCCGGCATTCCGGTTCCCGAAAACCAGGTCCTGGACGCGCTCGCCAGCTTCACCCGGCCCGGGCGCCCCGCCAGCGAGTCGCTCCGGACCCGTCAGGCGCACTGGAAGTCAGCGATCAGACGGCTGCGCGCCTGCGGGTTCCTGGTGCCCGAGGAGCAAGACTCCCTGATCCGGCTTGGCCCCGCCCTCGCCGGATGGGGTGACGCCGATGTCCGGTACCTGCGAGACCGGCACGCCGACCTGCCCCGGCTGGCTGGAGAGCCGGCATGACCGCCGGGTTGGACGCCCTGCCGCAGCAGAGGCAGGCCGATGTGCTGGCCGCGCTCTGCGCCCTTGAGACGGACAGCAGGCCCTTGCCTGCCGCCTCCTACCGGGCGCTGGCCGAGCCTGCCCTCCGGGAGGTTGTCAGAGAGATGCTGGCGACCGCCGGGCGCGTTCTCGTCGAGACGGGAACAGGGTATACATCCGGTTACGACGACGGCATCGCGGATCGTCTCGCCGAAGAGGGCATCGGCGTTCTCCCCCCGGACGACCGGGCCATCCTCGCGCTGGTGCTGCTGTTCTCTGTCGCCATCCCGCGCGCCGAGGGCAAGCTGGCTCCCGAGGCCCCATGGACTCTCGGTCACCCCGTTCCACGGCAGCGCCTGAACGGAACGAAGGTTCCCAAAGGCGTCGTCAAGGCCGGACTCCAGCGCCTGCAGGACGCCGGGATCACCCGCAATATCGGCGACAGCGTGCGCCCGGGCCCCCAGTTCGACCGGCTCACCCCGGCGATGAGCACCACGATCTTCGAGGAGCTCCTGCTGCTCGCCGACCCCCGAGGACCACTGGCCGATGCAATCCGGCGACGCCGCGCCTCGTCCACACTCGCCTCCGCTGAATCTCCCGTCCCCGGGGAGGAGCACCATGGACATTAGTCCTGGAACCGATCTCGGCATCGTCGCCGACCGCCACCTCGTCGCGATCCAGACCTTTGACATCTCCCGGCTCACCACGCATCCCGTGGAAATCGTGCCGGGTATCCTCGTCGCCGTCTCTGGTGTCGGTCCCGATGGGGATTCCAACGGATCAGGGAAGACCAGCTTCCAGGCCGCAGTCTCGGTCCTGCTCGGGGACCCCCAGTGGCGTCTGGAGACCAACGGAGGAAGCTTCGCCAGGGAGCTGCTCTTCCGGCCCGACGCCGCCGGGCTCTCTGCTGCGGAGAGGGCCACGCCTGCGCCGCACGGATACATTGTTGGCGTATTCGCCGATCCCGAGAGTCCTCTCGACTCTGCCCTCACCGTCTGGGTGAAGATCTCCTCCACCGCGCCCTACCTGCAGGCCCGCTATGTCCCCGGACTTCACGTCGCAGACGCGGACGGCGACGAGGAGCGCGTCCTGCAGGCTGACACGCTCTGGCAGCAACTGCCCAGGGACCAGACGATCAGCGCCCGTAACCTCGCCCGGACCCTCTACGGGGAGGCACCCCGGTGCCTCTCCTACCTGGACACCAGCATGCGTCCGAGCGCCCCGTCGCTGCTCAGCCAGGAGATGACGAAGATGCGCCCCGACGAGATCGGCCTGGCGCTGATCGCACTCTCGGGGCTGTCTGGGCAGCTGGAGGAGGAAAACACGGCGCGCAACAAGCGGATCGAGATTCGGGCCCAGCATGCGGAGGCCGTGGAGAAGGACAAGGAGGAGTGCGTCAAGGAGAACGCCCAGCTGGCGGCCATCGACGCGCGCGACACGGCCCGTAGCCTGTTGAGCGGGGCTGGAGAGAAGTGGCGCCTCTACGCTGCCTGGCAGTACCGCGATGCCCTCGACCGAGAACGAGAGGCCGCGGTGACAGTTTACAAGCTGACACTGAGCCTCCAGGAAACGGCTGGTGTGGCATCGGAGGCGAGGCAGGCCCTCGCCCGACTGGGAGACGGGAGCGACCTCGCTAGCCGTGAATCCCGATCCCGCTCGGTGCTCACCCAAGCGGACAAGCACCTCGAAGACCTGAAACGCGAGCTTGCCATCGCAGAGACCCAGAAGAGCGAACGCACCAGCGAGAAGAACAAGCTGAGGCATGTCGCGGAGCACTGGGACGGCAGGACCGCAGCCGAGACGGCGGTCGCTCTTGAGACGGCCGTCACCGCCCGTGCGGACGCGCAAGCAGCGGCAAACTTGGCAGATGGCTCCGTCAGAGTGGCCACGGCCGCCGTGGCGAACGCGCGGAAGGGACGCGGCGGCGCGGCAGGCCTACTCGTTGAACTGCTTCTCGCTAGCCCGGAAATCCCTGCGGCGGCCGCCTTCGCCGACATCATCGACGTAGATGACGATGCTCGAGGCAGGTGGGAGCCAATGCTTCACGCTCTGCGCGACGCCGTTGTAGTCCCCCGCGCCGCCGCCGAGCGGGCACGCATCGCTCTGGCTGGCCAGCCTGGCGCCCAGGTCATCGCGGCGGACTCCCTGGATCTAGCGTCGCCCCCCGTTTCCGCGAATGGCATCCACTACCCCTCCGGTCTCGAGTCCCTGGTCAACGCGTTGCAGGAGCGATTCGTCGAGCGCCGCGTTCCCACACGGGCCGACGATGATGCACTAGGGCTCTCTGTTCTCGGCGACTTCCCCGAACCACTGGTCGGCCGGGACTCACTCATCCGACGCGCGGAGCGGGAACTCGCCGCTGCCGAAGCCACGAGGACTGCAGCCGCATCGGCACTGCAAGCCGCCCAGGCCGAATGGAAACTGGCAGGCGTGAGGCACGGGGCCGCCGAGGCCCAGGCCCGATTCGTCGCAATCGACGAGGAGCTGCGGAAACTCGACGGGACCATAACTAGCCTCGCTGGGAAGATCGGGTCAGCAACGGATGCCCAGCAGGTCGCCCGCAAGACGCACGAGGATGCCCTCGTGACGCTAAGGACCCACGAAGGCAGCGTGGAGCAGCACAAGCAGCAACTCAAAGCCGCAGCCGACGACGAAGACAGTGCCCGCCAGAAGCTGGCCGCGGCCATAGAGGATCGCAAGAAGATCCCCGTCGAAGCCTGGAGCGGGGAGTTCGGCGGTACCGAGGAGGAAGCGGTCCTGCTCTGGGAGGCGAACGATGGCTCCCCGAATGCGCAGAAGCAGCCGGGGTCCCTCCTGCGCCAGACGGCCGAGGAACTCCGCGAGGCCCTCACGGCGTTCGAGGCGGGTGGCGGCCCCCATGACTACATCGCCGCCGCGAGCGGAGAACGGGCTTTTTTCGCGGACCAGAAGGCCGGCAAGCCCATTCCGTTCGAGCGGATCGCTGGCCCGCTACGGACCAGACTGCAGGGCTTCGCCGATCACGACCGGGCTACCCGAGGGCGCATTGAGTCCATGCAGGCGCACCGCGGACAGGCCCTCGTAACGCTCCGGGACGACCTGGGCAAGTCCAGCGACGACCTCACCAAGATTCAAGACATGGTCGAGAAGACGATCGAGTCGACCCTGGGGCTTGTGAGCAGGGCACTGGGGCCGATGACCAAGCACGGAGCCGAACTGGAGATACGGAACGTGCGCCCGGAGGGGGTCGAGCCCTGGCGGTGCGAGGTCACTCCGCGCTGGAAGCGCTCTCCCAGCGGCAGCATGATCTCCTACAAGGAGATCGCCAACGGCGCGCAGGTGAAGGTATTCGCCATCCAACTCGTGCTGGCCGCGGTTGTCGCGGACTCCAGGACGAAGGGACGGGTTCTCATCCTCGATGAGCTGGGGAACAGCCTCGGCGACGTCAACCGGCGCGACGTGCTCAAGGCACTGAGCGAGGTAGCCGAGCAGCGGCAGGTCACTATCTTCGGGACCTGCCAGGACTCGGTGCTGAGCGACGCCGCCGACTTCTTCGGGGAGCTCATCTGGTTCACTCACGCCACGGACACCGACGCCTACAACCAGCCCACCCGCGTCTGGGGGCACGACTCCCTACACGAACGCGTCCAGCTCACCGCCGAGTGGCTCATGACGGGACGCAGCCATGGCTGACGACCGGTCTCCCCGGGCCGTCACTGTTCCGCTGCTGCTCGGGGAAGCAGCGGGACGCATCCGCATCCCGCTCGCCGGCCTACCCGATGGCGTTATCGCCGTCACGGTGCCGCGCAAGGATCCAGAAGGAGCGGTCCGCGTCCCCGTTGACCGCAAGGGCCGACCCGGCTGGCGGGAAGCAGACCTCGTGGCGGAGCAACCCACGCAGGCGTTCACTCCTCCGGCTGAGCTGAACCCCGGCGAACTCGCCTGGTTCCTCGAAACAAAGGACCACCGGCGCTGGCAGGCCATCGAGACGAAGTTCGGCGACCGTGCCTGGTCCCTCGTCACCGCCCTCATTCGGGACGGCGGAGCGGTGGTGCGCGTTTCCGTCAGCGACATCAAGAGCTGGAAGCCGCGCACGCTGCGGCTTACCCATGCCTGGGCTGGACAGGCCGTGGACCTGCTCCGCGAGATGCGCGGCCAGCCCGTCCCCGGCGAAGCCCGTGCCGCGTTGCTGGAGATCATGGTCGGCGTCCGGGAGCTCTCCGATGAAGCCACACTCTTGGCTGTCGTTCCCCGCGACGCTCCGTTGCGCGGGCCGGGCGGGTCCCGGACCGGTACCTCCGTGTGGTCGGTCTATGACGCCGCGATCCGGACGGCAGCGTACTTCCTCCAGCACCAGCGTCCGGACAGCCCTCTCACTGAGCGCGAGGTGGCGGCGCATGCACTGCCGGACTCGAAGGAGTGGACGCCGGCACGTCGAACCGCGTTCGAGCTCCTGGTCGGTGAGTCGGCTGGCGACCGGCTCTCCGCTATGGAGCACGACATCCGGGTCCGCGGGCGGCTCCGCTGGAGCGTCGGACCGGTTGTCGCTGACGCCATGCGGGGGTATCCCTGGATAGGCCTCCCCTCGGGAGGCATCCACGTCATAGGGCAGATCGAACGAGACGTCCGAGGCGTGCTGGTGGTGGAGAACGCCGACACGTTCCAGTATGTCTGCCTGCGGCCTGACGTTACCGACACCTGGCTCTGCGTCTGGGGCCGAGGATCTACCACTGACGGCGTGGTGAACTTCCTCAAGACCATGAACGACCTGCCGATCGCGGTCTGGTGCGACCTGGACGCCCGCGGGATCGAGATCGTCACGGAACTTGCCGGGCGGCTCGGCCGTGAGATCACTCCGGTAGGCATGGGCGTCGAACTCTTCGTTGGCGGGAAGCAGTACGTCCCGAAGAACCTGGCAGACTCTCTCAGAGTCGCCAAGAAGATGACTGTCGATGGGCACGCGGCACTGCGAGACCTTGCCAAGGCGATCGTCGCGTCCGGCGGTCTGGGCTGCGAGCAGGAGACCCTCTACAACGTTGTCCCTCCCACGCTCGCCAGGGAACTGGCGAAGCTGGAGTAATCCCGGATGCGGCATGATTACCTCCCCGGGCCATCGATCGGCTCACACCTTCGTCGGACGACAGCGCTCCCGAGAACCCAACTACATAACCCCCGACCTGCGAACTCGCGGAGACGAGCGCGCTTTGGTGCCGACCAGGTCATGGCCTCTAGAGCAGCGAGGCGCTCAGGGCCAGAGCGTGTCCGATAGGAGATCCGTTTTCTCGATAGGCGGCAAGCCGTCGTCGAGTTCGCGCAGTCGCCTGTACGTATCGCGCATGGCCGACTGGTCGGGCAGATGCTCGGTGCCCGCCGCTCGCCCAAGGACTGTCAGCGTGCTCGCCAGCGTTATGGATCCTACGGACCGTCCGCTGGAAGCCAGCCGCTGCAATCGCCTGATTTCGGATGTGGCGATCGCGGCGCCGGGCCCATCATCGATAAGTACCATCACAGGCTGCCCGGACTCGGCTAGCACCACGGCGTGGGCGATGACCATGATCTCGCCTAGGTCCTTCGCATGGTTCATGCGTTCGGCCATCGGTAGTCCGCTGATTCTCTGGACCACGGTGGCTAGTTCCGGCATCACGTCATCGGGCAGTATCTGGATCCAGCGGTCGGTCAGCTTGCGCCACACTGTTGCAGCAGCGCGGAAGCGGTCGTCCTGCCGGGACTTGCGGAACACCTCGTCCCGGACAGTCTCAGGTGCGCTGAGCGGCCCGAGAACCGCGATAAGGAGGCGTTCCTTGTTGATGGACAGGAAGTTCAGACCGGGACCAGCGTCAATGATCGGCCTGACGCTCATCGGATGTTTCTCGGCGCTGTCGTGTCCTGGCCATCATCATCGTCGGCTGCGGCGAGGTCGGCGTCCAGCGCAGCGAGGTCAACATCAGCGTCGGGCAGCTCGCGCGGATCTGCCCACGCGACCGGCCGTTCAGCCGGAGTCACGCCTACTTTGCTGAGTTCCTCCATTAGGGTTTCCACGCTGATCCCGCGCAAGGTGGCGATAGCCTGTGCGGGCAGCACGCCTTCCACATAACCCGCTATCGCCCGGGCGAGCAGCCGCTGCGGCGCCCGGCGCCGGTCAGAGCTGGCCCGCAGTACCTGATACTGGTCTGCCCAGCCGAACCTGGCCGCCAGCTGCAGCGTGGTCAGCGTCATCCAGTCCTGCTTGGTGGCCTCACCGATGTACCCGGCTTGGAACAATGCGATCGCGGCAATCGGAGGCGAAATCAGAAACCGCTGAACTACGCCCGACAGGGTGGATACCCCAACGGAGGACTGGTCCCCGATGAAGTCGCGCAGTCCTTCGGCGGGAACGAGCAGATGCCGCGCGAACGCGTCAGCGCGGATCTCTGCCGGGTCACGGTCGCTCCAGTCACCCGCATCACTGCCTGCCCAGTCCTCGAACAGGACGTGACCGAGCTCGTGGGCGAGCGTGCTGCGCTGCCGCATGGGGTTCCGGGTCCGCGCGACACCGATGAAAATGGTCCCGCGGACCGGATCCCGCATGGTCAGCCCATGCTCGTCCGGGCCGGCGTCAAGCACGGCCACGTCGATCCCGGTTGCCTGTTCGATGACCGCCACGAGATCACCTAGCGGCTGCACTCCGAGATGATGAACACGACGGAACTGCGCAGCAGACACGCAGCCTTCCCTCTCGGCAGTCAACGTTCTCCTCCCGGTAAGACCGTCGCCGGGATCGCCTGGCCGGACAGGTAATCATCCAGCTCAAGGAAATGCAGCAGCGCCTCGCGCATGCCATCCATATCCGCGTGGTTCGTGGCACGCGCCGCGCCCTCGGCCCGCTCAGCCACCGTCCCCGTCCCAGCCAGCTCCGCCACCGTGACTCCTGTCGCCCACCCGATAGCCATCAGCTCAGGCACCTTCGCTGCCCGCTGCCCGGAGATGACCCGGGACAAGGTCGACTGCGAAATGCCGGTCACGTCCGCGAGCGCCCGCTGGCTCAAGCCCGCCGCCACCCGCGCACGCTCGATCCTCGCACCGACATCAGTTCCAGTCACTGCCGCGTCAACCCCCTGAATCATGATCGCCATACATGATTCAGTGTAAGCGAAGACCGGTCACGCCGCCACCCCAACCCGCACCGTTCCGCGAGCGGCACTCTTTCAAGTACGGTGAGTTCCGGCCACTCCGGGACGCATATAGCCTGCCGACTATTGATCGAGCCACATGTTCAAAGGTGCAGTTGTCCAGTCGGCATCGCGCCGGAGCCACCGCCTCGCGGGTATGGCAGGACGCCGCCCACCCCGACCGCATCGTTGAGCGGTCTGTCGTCGCCTCCCGGGACGAGCACCTGCGCCGGCATGAAACGGGTCACCTGCCGCAACGCCGAGCGCCTCGCCAAGATCGGCGAAATGACCGACCCGGCCAGGCAGTCGTCGGCACCCACTGGCTGACTTCGGCGCGCGGGACGCTTACATCTCGCTTCTGGATGGGCCGCGCCAGTAAGTAACGTACAGGCCCACGCCAAAAGATCAAGGTGAGGGCACCGCGGCGAGCGACTAGCCCGCGAGTTCCACGAACGGCACCTTAACGTCACACGCCTAATCGACGTCGGGTGCGGCTCTACTGGGGTGAGCTGGTTACGCTGCGAGGACGAGGTCATCGCGG
>OCTA010003109.1_pt1 | contig 14787 bp, 15 predicted proteins | sample 1538991 | NCBI WGS metagenome assembly OCTA01 (sample SAMEA3539302, study PRJEB22396) | soil metagenome | biome: tundra; feature: field; material: soil | place: USA | collected 2010-05 | depth 0.15 m | reverse complement strand
CGGCGTCCGCCTGCTTCGCCCCGGCCCGGTTGTCCGGTGCGTGGACCGTCTTGTAGACGGTCCGGCGCCGTCCGGTCAGCGGATCCGATCCGGCGGCGACCGTCAGCCGCCACGCCCCGTCCCGGTACCGCTTGTTGCCCTTCACTGCCGTCGGCTCATGGCCAACTATGTTGGCAGGATTGTTGGAAAAATACGAATCGCTGAACGCTCGGTGTCAGAAAGTGCCTCTGACCTGGTAGTCCCAACGGGGTTCGAACCCGTGTCTCCACCTTGAGAGGGTGATGTCCTAGGCCTCTAGACGATGGGACCGTGTGATGCCGCCCCTCGCGAGGCAGATTGGTGATGCCTTTCTGATGCTCCACGACGTCCGTGGCGGAGTGTCGTAAGCGCTCGGGGGGGAGGGCTCGAACCTCCAACCTCATGAACCAGAATCATGCGCGCTGCCAGTTGCGCCACCCCCGAATGGGCGAACGGCCAATTTAGCCGACATGGAGCATCCACCGGAAACGCCACATGGTCCGGGGTGAAACCGTCCCTGCGCCCTGAAGCTCATACTGGGCCTACAGGTTGGCCTTCGAGCCCCTTTTGCGCCCTATCAACCGAGCGAGGAGTGCAGGGAGCTCAGATGGTTGAAGCCGATGATCCGGCCCAGCCCCACTCCTGCCGTCTCCTTGGCGTAATACGGCACCGTTGACCAGCCCTTGATGGGAGATGTCCGGGTGGGTGTGGGTGACGCGGCAAGCCCCACCGACGAGGCAATGGCCAAACAGCGGGCCTCGTGGAACTGGTCACTGACCAACAGGATGCTCTTTTGGCCGTGAGCCAGAAGCAGTGGTGAGGCGTCCGCCAGGTTCTGCCACGAGTCTCTTCCCCCCACCTCATAGATGTCCCGTCCGGGGATACCGTTGGCGATCAGGTACTGGGCCGAAGCTTGGGCCTCGGTGAATACGTCGCCGGGCTCTTTCGATCCGGTGACCACGATGTCGGTGGCATACCGTTGTTGCCAGAGAAGCTTGGCTTCGTCGAGCCGGGCTCTCAGGTCCGGAGACGGCACACCGTTGTACTGCGCGGCCCCCATCACCACGATGGCCCCGGCGGCATGTGGTTGGTAGTGGCGGCCGGTCAGGAATACCTGCACCGCCGTCACCACGAAGTAGATGAGAACCGCGATGACCAACCACCGGATCACCCGGAATACGAAACGCACCAGCCGAAGTCCGGTAAAGGTGCCGAGAAGGCCCACGCTCTAGGAATTCTCAACCGGAGCGGCGTCACCCGAAGTTCCGGACAAGGCACCCGCCCGAAGACGCTCGAGGGCCGAACCCAAACGGGCCAGCACCTTCTCGGGTCCCAGTACTTCGAGCGCTTCGAAGAGCGGAGGCCCCACCCGGCGACCGGTGATGGCCACCCGAATCGGAGCCTGGGCCTTGCCCAACTTGCGCCCCACCCCTTCACCGACCGCCAACGTGGCGGCGTGGAGCGCATCCGAAGTCCAGTCAGTGCCGGCCAGCGCCTCATAAGCGGCGCTGGCGGAAACCAGAATGCTCTCGGCTGCGTCGTCCCCGGTGATGGCCTTGGCCCACGCTTCGTCATCGACAGGTGGTTCATCGAGGAACATGAAGTCGACCATGCCCGGAACCTCACCAAGTACGGCCACCCGCTCTTTGACCAACGGGGCCAGGCGACGGAATACCTGTGCATCGAAGGCAGAACCGGGCCACGGTGCGGACCCGCCGGTCAGCCAGGGCCCACAGGCGTCGATGAACGCATCGACCGACATGGCCCGGATGTACTCTCCATTGAGGTGGGTGAGTTTGACCACATCGAAGAAGGCGGGTGAATGGTTGACGTCCTCGAGGGAGAACCATTCCACCAGCTGATCGATGTTGAAGATCTCTTCCCCATTGGGCGGTCCCCACCCCAACAGGGCCAAATAGTTCACGAACGCCTCGGGGAGGTACCCCTGATCCCGGTAGGACTCGACCGCCACCGGATCGCGCCGCTTGGACAGCTTCTTGCGCTGCTCGTTGACCAACATCGGCAGATGGGCGAATACCGGGAGGGGCGGAGTGGGTTCGAGCCCCGCTCCGGTGGATCCATCGGTGACCCAGCCGATGGATGCCAGCGCCTCCCACACCAGAATGCCCTTGGGCGTGGTGGGCAGAAGGTCCTCGCCACGGATCACGTGGGAGATCCGCATGTCAATGTCGTCCACCACGTTGGCCAGAACGAAGAGCGGGGTCCCGGTGGCCTTCACCGCCACGAAGTCATCCATGGCCGAGCACGGAAACTCGACCTGTCCCCTGATCACGTCGACCACCGTGGTGGTGCCGGCATCAGGCGTCCGGAAACGTAGGGCTCGATCGTCGCCTCGGGACAGATCCCGGCTCCGGCAGAACCCGTCGTAGCCGGGGGTCGCGATACCCGCCGCCTTGTTACGGGCATCGACCTCGTCGCGGCTGCAATCACAGGCATAGAGGAAACCCCCGTCCCACAAGGCGTCGATGGCCTGGTGGTAACGATCGATCCGGTCCGACTGGCGGAACGGCCCTTCGTCAGGATCCATCGAAAGCCAATGCATGGCCGCCACAATCCCGTCCACCCACTCCTCGCGGTTGCGCTCGGCGTCGGTGTCCTCGATGCGAAGGACGAAACTACCGCCCGAGTGGCGGGCTACCAGCCAGTTGAACAGCGCGGTCCGAGCACTCCCCACGTGGAAGTAGCCGGTCGGCGACGGGGCGAAGCGGACCCTCGGGGATTCCCCGGGCACGCCGGGCTTACTCGTCCTCGACGATGGTGATGGCACCGGTGGGGCAACCATTGGCGGCTTGGCGGACCTTCTCGCGGAGGTCCTCGCCCGGGTGCTCATCCAGCACATAGAGGAATCCGTCATCACGCACCTCGAAGACCTCGGGCGCGATTCCCATGCATACGGCGTTGCTGGCGCATTCGTCGTAATCAACGACAATTTTCATGTGACCTCCGCGAACTCGGCGAACTGATTCGAGTGTACCGGGCCACACCCCACCCACCGGGCACACCATCGCTTCATCGGCTAAACCTCATTCTGTGATCAGTTCATCGATCCCCACCGACCGCCGGCTCCCCAACGCATATCGGCCGAGTCGAAGGCGGGCGGCGGGAGGCATGCTCATGGCCCTGGCGGTGACGGCCACCGCCTGCTCCTCAGGCACGTCCTCATCCCCTTCGACCACCCACGCCGGCGTTGGTACGACCTCGAGTACCGCGTCGAGCCACAAGTTGCCCGGCATACATCACGTGTTCGTGATCATGTTGGAGAACGAGAGTTCCTCCTCCACCTTCGGCAACCCGGCCGCCGACCCGTACCTGGCCACTACCCTTCCGTCCGAGGGAGCCTTGCTGCAGAACTACTACGGCATCGGGCACCTCTCCAACGACAACTACATCGCCTTTCTGTCCGGTCAGGCGCCCAACCCCTCCAACCAGGCCGACTGCCCGACGTTCGCCAACTTCCCCGCCACCGCCACCGTGGCCGGCAACGGCCAGATCTCCGGTTCGGGGTGTGTGTTCCCCACCTCGGTGCCGACGGTGGCCAACCAACTCACCTCCTCCGGACTCACCTGGAAGGGCTATATGGAGGACATGGGGAACATCCCTGCCCGCGAGAGCGCCAACTGCGGGCATCCGGCCGTCGGGTCGATCGACGCGACCGAAAAGGCCGTACCCGGTGACGGCTATGCCACCCGTCACAACCCCTTCGTCTACTTCCATTCGATCATCGACAATGTGTCGCTGTGCAACACCCATGTCGTCCCCCTCGGCACCACGACCGGAGCCCTGCCGGCCGGGACGCTGTCGGGGACCACCGGTCTGCAAAAGGATCTCGCCGCAGTGTCGACCACCCCCAACTTCAGCTTCATCACCCCCAACCTGTGCAATGACGGCCATGACAGCACCTGTGTGAATCAACAGGGTCTCGGGAGCCAGTTGGCCAATGCCGACGCCTTCTTGCAGCAGTGGGTGCCGCTCATTACCAACTCACCCGCCTTCAAGAAGGACGGCCTGTTGGAGGTGACCTTCGACGAGGCCGACACCGACGACGCCACCTCGTGTTGCCACCAGGTTCCCGGGCCGGCCTCGGCCAACCCCGGAATCAGCGGGCCGGGCGGGGGCCGTATCGGCACGGTACTCATTTCACCGTTCATCCACCCCGGCACCGTCAGTACCGTGCCCTACAACCACTACTCGTCGTTGGCCACCATCGAAGGCTTGTTCGGATTGGCCAAACTCGGCCAGGCCGCCACCGTCAGTGCCGTCTTCGGCCCGGACATCTTCGGCTAGGGCTTGTCGGAACCGACCACCCACATCGAAAAGAACTGCGAACCTCCGCCGTAGGCCTGACCGAGGGCCCGGCGGGCGCCGTCGATCTGATGCTCACCTGCCTGGCCTCGCACCTGCATGGCCACCTCGAGGAAACGGAGCATCCCCGACGCACCGATCGGGTTGGACGAGAGCACCCCTCCCGACGTGTTCCACGGGATGTCGCCTTCGAAGGCGGTGGCCCCGGCTTCGGTCAGTTTCCACCCGTCTCCCAAGTCGCAGAAGCCGAGGTTCTCCAACCACATCGGCTCGTACCAGCTGAAGGGGACATACACCTCGGCAACGTCGATCTCGGCCCGCGGGTTGGTGATCCCGGCCTGGGCGTAGACGTCGGCCGAGCAGTCCCGACCGGCCTGCGGATTGACCTGATCGCGACCGGCGAACATGGTGGGCTCGGACCGCATGGCCATGCCGTGAATCCACGCCGGCGGATAGGACCCCGAAAGCGAGTCCTCCGCCGCCAGCACCATGGCGGCGGCGCCATCCGACGACGGGCAGGCCTCGAGGTAGCGAAGCGGATCCCACAGCATCATCGAGTCCTCGACCATCTTCATGTCGATGTCGGGAAGGTGGAGATGGGCATAGGGGTTCCGGAGGGCGTTGATCCGGTCCTTGACTGCCACCATGCGTCCGATGTGCTCGGGTGCGCCCGAGCGTCGCATGTAAGCACGGATGTGGGGGGCGAAGTACCCGCCGGCCCCGGCCAAGAGGGGGGCCGCGAACGGCTGGGGCACCGACAGTGCCCACATGGCGTCCGAGTCCGACTGCTTCTCGTAGGCCACCGTCAGCACCCGCTTATGGATCCCCGAGGAGATGAGGTGTGCGGCCACCAGTGAGGTGGACCCTCCCACCGAACCGGCGGTGTGGACCCGGAACATGGGCTTGCCCACCGCTCCGAGGGCGGGGGCCAGATACAGCTCGGGCATCATGTTGCCCTCGAACATGTCGGGGGCCTTCCCGATCACCACCGCGTCGATGTCGGTCCAGGTGAGATCGGCATCGGCCAGGGCCATTTTGGCGGCTTCCCGCACCAGGCCGGCGATGGAGACGTCGTCGCGCTTGGACTTGTGGTGGGTCTGCCCCACCCCGATCACTGCACAGCGTTCAGCCATCACTCACCCTCCAACACGCAGACGAGATTCTGTTGCAGGCACGGCCCGGAGGTGGCGTGGGCCACCGCACGTGCGGCCTGTCCCGAGGCGATGCGGGCTGCGGCTTCTCCGATGCGGATCAGACCAGCCGACATGATCGGGTTGGCCGCCAGGGCGCCACCCGACGGGTTGATGGTGACGCCGTCGTCCAGACCCAGTGCCTCTTTCAGGATGATCTCCTGATGGGCGAACGGGGCGTGGAGCTCGGCCACGTCGATCGGCCCATCGGCAACGCCGGCGACGTCAGCCGCCTTGGCCGTCGACGGTGAGGAGGTCAGGTCCCTTCCTCCCAGCGAGTGGGTCTCGATACGGTGATCGAACCCGGTGATCCAGACCGGCTTGTCCGACCACTCGCGGGCCTTGTCGCCGGCGGCCAACACCATGGCAGCTGCGCCGTCGGTGATCGGCGGCAGGGTATGGCGACGGAGAGGCGACACCACGTACTCGTCCCTCAACAAGGTCTCGACGGGGATGTCGTGGGCCACCTGTGCCTTGGGGTTGGACAGCGCATCCTTGCGGCTGCGGGAGGCGATGGCAGCGAAGTCCTCTTCGCTGCCCTTACCGGCGTCGATGAGGGCACGGGCCTGCAGGGCCGCCAGACTCACCGGGTCGGGCCACAGCGGAGCCAGGTAGTAGGGGTCGAGTTGCAGGGCCAGGATCTCGTTGAGGTTCCCGGGGGACGAGCGGCCGAACGAGTAGACCAGGGCGGCGTCGATCTCCCCCTCTTGCAAAAGGACCCAGGCCTCGTAGAGGGCCCAGGCACCGTCCATCTCGGTGTGGCTCTCGGGCATGGGAGGCCACACCCCGACCGCGTCGAGAGCCGTGACGAAGCTGAAGGGTCCACCGATCAGGTAGTCAGTTGACCCCGAGCAGATGAAGTCGATGTCGTTCTTGGTGATCCCGATGTTGGCGAACACCTCCGCCACCACCGGCATCAGCATCTCGACTTCGTTGTGCTGGTCGTCCCGGCGTACGTTCTCGGACTGGGCGAACGAGGCGATCGATACGGGGCGGCGCACCGCCCGCTTGGCTTTCGCAGCCGCGGCACTCATAGATAGTCCTTGTAGGTCTCGTAGTCGGCATCCGGCTCTCCGTTGGGGCGGAAGTAGCGCACCGAAGCCAGTGACGGGGTCAGCTCCTCGGGTTCCACCCACACCGCTTCGACCCGCAGCCCCATCCGGATCTCATCGGTGGGGATCTCTTGGATGAGACCCATAAAGGAGATGTCTGCCCCGTCGAGAAGGACCTGCGCGCAGATGTAGGGGATTTCGATGGACTGGCCGGCGAAGGGCACGTTGACCACGCAGTAGGTGGTGACGGTGCCGACGTTGCCCAGGTCGACATCCTCGGTGGTGGGCACCCCGTCGGTGGGGCACGAGCCTCGGGACGGGACGTAGACCTTGCCGCAGGTCGGGCATCGTTGTCCTACGAACTTGCCCTTCTCGAGCCCGCGGAGGAAACGAGACTGGGCGACCCCGGGAGTGAACTCGAAATCGAGGCGGATCGGGGTGGCGAGAGTTGTCACCGGTCCCAGTTCCTCAGTAGTGGTCTGTGCTGACATCAGGAGGCGCCTCCTTCGGGGATGAAGGCTTCGATATCGGCCATGGCGCCGATCCGCTCGCCGGCCGGCCTGAAGCGCACGGTGACCCGGTCGCCGGTGGCAACCTGGTCGGGGCCCCCGGCGTCCACCACGTGCAGCATGGCGGTGTCGGCTCCGTCCAGTCGAATGAGGGCCCACGCAAACGGTGTGGCGAGCGGGTGCTTGGGCAGGGGGTTGGACACCCACGCCCATGATTCGACCACCCCTCCGGGGCCTACCTCGACCAGTTCACCGGTGTCGTCACCGGTGGCCGGGTCGTACTCGGTGGGAGGCACGATGACCGATCCACCGGCCCCTCGCACCCCCGACAGCTTTCCGTCCCGCAGGCCGGTCAGGAATGCACCGATGACCGGGCCCACCGAACGCGAATACGGGAATTCAAGGACGTGGCTTGCGTGCAACGCTTCGCTCTCGGGCATCCGAACCTCCCTCTGATGTCTCGTCGAACGTCAACGACGAAAAGTAGAACACATTTCAGTTTTGTGCGCCAACGGGCGCCCTGTAGACAGAGTCGGGCTATCCGCGAGGACACGGTGATCTGGGCCGGACGCCTCTTCCGGGCGAGACCTGGGCAAGACGAACCGCCCTAGACTCAGCCCGGGTTCCACACATTGGGGATGGGTCGAGAGACAAATGAGGTGACGTGATCACGCCCGGACGGTCTGAAGCTCAGGGTGCCAACGGCACCAAACGACCGAACATTCTGCTGGTGGTCTCCGACCAAGAGCGCCAACGCTCGTGGCTTCCGAGCGGCACCTCGTTGCCGTGGCGGGACCGCCTCCGGTCAGAGGGGCTCGAGTTCACCGATTACTACACCCACTCGTCACCGTGCTCACCCAGCCGGGCCAGCCTGTTCACCGGGCGGTACCTGGCCGGCCACGGCGTCAATGACAACATCATCATGCCGGAGCACCAGGAGCTGGCCACTTCGGTGCCCACCCTCGGCTCCCTCCTCGATGGCGCCGGTTACCGCTCGTCCTACATCGGCAAGTGGCACCTCTCCCAGTCGGCCACCCCCGACATGGAGGCCTACGGCTTTGCCGACTGGGACGGCAACGACCGTCACTTCATGGGGTGGGCGGGCACCGGGGTGCATTTCGACCCGATCATCGCCTCCAACGCCGCCCACTGGTTGAAAGCCAATGCCGGCCCGGCTTCTGGGGCCGGCCACACTGATCGAACTGCCACCGAGCCATGGTTCCTGACCGTGGCATTGGTCAACCCTCACGACGTGATGTGGTTCCCCATCGACCAACCCGGCTACCGGGAGCGCCATCCCGCCGACGTGGCCGGCGTGCGCTCGATACTCGAGTCGGCGGCGTGGAAGGACGACGATCCGCTCCCGGTCTTCACCGAGGCCTACGACCAAGTTGTCGACAATCTGCCGGCCAACTTCGATGACGACCTGCACGCCAAGCCCGAGGCGCACCGACAGTGGCGTTGGGACCAGCAGCACGGGCTGTGGGGCTACATCGACCCGACCGACAAGAAGGCGTGGCTGCGTCATCTCGACTACTACGTCCATCTCCATCAAATGGCCGATCGCAGCCTGGGCACCGTCCTCGGTGCGCTGGAGGAGTCGGGGGCATGGGACGACACCATCATCATCTTCACCTCCGACCATGGTGACATGTGCGGGTCGCACGGATTGCGATCCAAAGGCCCGTTCGTCTACGACGAGATCATGCGGGTGCCGCTCTATGTGAAGGTGCCCGGGGTCACTTCCCCTGGTGCCGTCACCTCGGCGCTCGGGTCCCATGTCGACCTGGCCGCCACCATCTGTTCCCTGGCCGGTGTCAGTCCTGCGGCCGTGGAGCCGACCCTCCAGGGAACCGATCTCTCCCCCGTCTTCGCCGACCCATCGGTGTCGGTCCGTGACCATGTCCTCTTTGCCCAGGACTCGGCCCAGACCGAGAACCTCAACAAGGTTCGCTATGCACTGCGGGGCTTCTTCGACGGTCGGACCAAGTACGCCCGCTACTACGGCGTGGGCGGCGGGAAGCCGTCAACGGGGCTATGGGGAAAGCCCCCGGGGACAAAACTGTTCGACGTCGATTGCGCCTTCGACGACAACGACCACGAGTGGTACGACCACGACTCGGATCCCGACGAACTGATCAACTTGGCCAACGACCGGGGCCGTCGAGGCGAGCTGCGTGAGGCCTACGAACGGATGCGGCGTTACGAGGCCGAGTCGTTCCTGACTTTCAGCCCGTCGGCCGGCGAATCGTCCAGCTGAACGCTGAGTTGGTCGGCCAGCCCACGACAACCAGCCTCGACCATCGCTAAGCACGCTTCGAAGTCGGCAGCCTCTCCGTAGTACGGGTCGGGCACGTCCACCTGGCCGCCGGCCCTGCGGTCGTAGGATCGGAGCAACACCAATTTGGCTTCATGATCTTCCCCGCCACCGGCCCGGTGGCGGGCCAGGCTCCGCAGGGTCTGTTGATGGCCCCGAGCCAGGGAGACCACCAGGTCGGTGCGGTCAAACCACGACGCCTTGAACGCCCGGGCCCGGTGCCCGTGATCGGTATACCCGTGGGTGCCCAGGACGGCTGCGGCCCGCGGATCCATCGGCTCACCCGCGTGCCAGTTGCCGGTCCCCGCGCTCGAAATTTCGAGATGGTCGGACAACACCGATCCGTCCGCCATCGGGGTCTCGGCCGCCATGCGGCGCAGCACCACGTCGGCAATCGGCGACCGGCAGATATTGCCGGTGCACACGAAGCAGATCTTCACTTCGGTTCGTCGCGGCGAGGGGTCAGAGGAAGGGTCGAGGTCTCCATGCGGGTCGGGGTCGGGGCCGACGCCACCACCGATTCGAAGAAGGCCCGGTCGTGGAAGAGTGGCACGTCGGCCAGGAACATCTTGCCGTACCGCTCGAAATACATCAGCTGCTTCCCCAGCAGAAACGTTCCGCGATCGAACTCCGAGTCGGTGCCACCCGACTCGTCGGCCAATCGCCGGAGCTTCCGTTGCGCCCGGAGTCGTCCGGCCACCGCCCGAGCTGAGCGGTTGTGGGCCTCGATGCCCTGGGCCTTGGCCGCCTGCACCTGGGGTGCCTGAATGAGTGCCCCCAGGCTGACCTCGCCGAACGGTCGCATCAAGATCGGTTCGATCAACCCCCTGACGAACCCGGCCAGGTCGTCGTCGGACAGACCCAGACCCTGCTGCATCGCCGGCCCATAGGTGCGGGTCAGATGGGCAGCAATGTCTCCCCATGCCTCCTCGTTGCCCAGCACCGCCTCGAGCAGGCGCACAAAGAAGTAGTGGGTCTCGGGGTCGAGGCGTCCCACGATGCCCCAGTCGATGATGCCGATGCGGCCATCCCGGAGCAAGAGCATATTGCCGGCGTGCACGTCCCCGTGGAACGCTCCCCACCGCACAGCGGTGAGGAAGAAGGCTCGCACCACCTGCTCGACGAGAGGGCCGGGATCCACGCCGAATTTGGCCGCACCGGCCAGATCGTCGATCGGCACGCCGTCGAGGAACTCCATGGTCAGCACATTGGGGCCGGAGAATGCCGGAAACGGCTCGGGCACGACCACCAACGGCAGGTCGAACTCGTCGAGGAGTTCGCTGAAAGCGGCCAATGCCCGCGCCTCGTTGCGAAGGTCGAGCTCCTCGCCGATCTGGACCCGGAATCCCGAAAAGAGCTGCATGAGGGTACCGGCCGCCTGGTCACCGGTCTGTTTTGCCACCATGTCGAGTAGCGGCTGCAGTAAGTCGAGGTCGACCGACACCATCGACTCGATTCCCGGACGGAGAACCTTCACCGCCACGTCGGTACCGTCGTGAAGGGTGGCCCGGTGGACCACCGCAATCGATGCCCGCCCGATCGGGGAGGGGTCGAAATGGGTGAAGGCTTCGTGAAGAGGCATCCCGAGGTCGCTCTCGATGACCTCCCGCACCATCTCGAACGGGACGGTCGGGCCGGTATCGAGACAGGTGCGGAATTCGTCGGAGAATTCCTCCCCGAAGACCCCGGGGGAGGAAGCCACCAGTTGGCCGAACTTCAGATAGGTGCCGCCGAGGTCCTCGAAGGTCCTCCGCAAGGGCCGCGCCAACACCGCTAGGGGCAACGGGCCACGACGGGCATGACGGACCTGTCGAAGCGCCACCCCGGCGAACCGTTTGGCGGAGACCTCGGCAATCACCACACTTCGGCGTGTCAACTCCCGTCTGGTGGGGCTCGGAAGCCTCCGAGCATGGATCCGGGGGATCCGCGGATCAGACGAGGCAATCGAGAACGGCATGACAGGCAGCCTACGGCGAGCACGGCCATGGGCGAAAAGGTGACGTGTGGCCTGTGGTGGGTCGGTGGTGGGTCGGCCGGCGCGGCAATTATCCACCTCTGAGCGAATGGGCAATGAGGGCTCGTCCCAAAGCGGGCCGATTCGCCCAGAGGTGGAACTTCTCAAGCTCCGGCTGACCCACGTCGAACGATCTCGCCCCGTTGCCTCACGGGGCACCTTGCTCCCGATACGCTCGCCCTGATACTCGGATCGACCACCGAGTGGTGCCCGGCCGGGTGGGCTGGCGATCGATGAGGTGAAGGGGAACCATGAGCGAGCACGAGCAGGACACGACACAACAGATGGGCCACGGGGTGAATCAACGGGCGACCATCAAGATGACGCCCGAAGAGATCGATGCCTTTCTCCACGAGCGGCGGCCGATGACAATGTGCACGCTCAACCACGACGGTTCCATCCACGCCGTGGCCATGTGGTACGGATTCCTCGAGAATGCCGTTGCCATCGAGACCAAGGCCAAGGCACAAAAGGCGGTGAACCTGGGGAGGGACTCCCGGATTACCTGCATGTTCGAGGACGGCGACTACTACGAAGAGCTGCGTGGGGTCGAACTGGTCGGCCGGGTCGAGATCGTCGAAGAGCCCGAGCGGAGATTCGCACTCGGCGTGAACCTCTTCGAGCGGTACTACGGCACGTACACCGACGATCTCCGACCTTTTGTGGAGACGATGCTCACCAAGCGGATCGTGGCCAGGCTCGCAGTTGAACGGGTGGTGTCGTGGGATCACCGCAAACTCGGGCTCCCATCGACCCGCCCGGCGTAGCCGACCCGACCGAGGGAGTCCCCTTGCCCTGCCACCCGATGAGTGACGACGACGTGCGGTCGTTTCTCCAATCTCAACCCGCCCACACTGCCAAGGTGGCTACGGTGCGGGCCGACGGACGCTCCCATGTTGCACCCGTCTGGTTCGCACTCGACACTGCTGCCGCTGGGCCCGACTCCCCGATCGGCGACATCGTCTTCACCACCGGCGAAGACACCATAAAGGGGAAGGGCCTGCGGCGAGATCCCCGGGTAGCCATCTGCATCGACGACGAACGCCCTCCATTTTCCTTTGTCACCATTGACGGCGTCGCCACACTGAGCGATGACAGCGGAGAAGTAGCTCGATGGGCGGCCATGCTGGGCGGGCGCTACATGGGAGGCGAACGAGCCGAGGAATACGGTCGTCGCAATGGCGTCCCGGGCGAACTTCTGGTTCGGGTTCGGCCCCGGCGCATCGTGGCCGTCGCCGATCTGGCCGATTGATCGTGACGGGCACATGTATCAAGGCACGCGGCCATCCGCCACTCCGATGACATGGCGCAAACAGGTCCTCGACTGCTAGACGTGTCGGATACGAGGGGGGAGATTCGATGATCCTTGACCGCTTTCGCATCACCGACAAGGTGGCCATCGTCACCGGCGCCGGCCGGGGTATCGGCGCGGCAACGGCTGTAGCGCTGGCCGAGGCAGGCGCTGATGTGGTGGTGTCCGCCCGTACCGAGGACCAACTCAGCGTGGTGGCTGCCGCCATTGAGGCTGCCGGTCGGAAGGCAGTGGTGGTCCCCGCCGATCTCAGCGATCTCGAGGCGGTGGCCGGACTGGTGGACCACGCCCGCAAGGCTTTCGGACGACTTGACCTGGTGGTCAACAACGTGGGCGGTGCCATGCCCCGGCCATTTCTCGACACCTCGCCGGGTCGCCTCGAGCAGGCGTTCCACTTCAACGTGGCCACCGCCCACGCCCTGTTGCGCCCGGCGGTTCCGTTGATGCTCGAACACGACGGAGGATCTGCCGTCAACATCTCCTCGGCCATGGGCCGGCTGGCCGGCCGGGGTTACCTCGCCTACGGCACGGCCAAAGCGGCCCTGGCCCACTACACCCGGCTGGCGGCCGCCGATCTGTCGCCGCGTATCCGGGTCAATGCCATCGCGGTGGGTTCGGTGGCCACATCCGCGCTCGACATCGTGATGCAGACCGACGAACTGCGGACTGCCTTGGAGGCCGGGACCGCGCTGGGTCGCATCGGCGATCCCGAGGACATTGCCGCCGCGGTGGTCTATCTGTCCTCCCAGGCAGGGTCCTACATCACCGGCAAGATTCTTGAGGTGGACGGAGGTATCGAGCAGCCCAATCTCGACATGGGCCTCCCCGACCTCTGAGCGGCGACCACCCACCGAAACCACTGCACCCACCGAAACCACTGAGGAGACCGCCATGAGCCGCACCTACCGAGTTGTCGCCTGGAGCACGGGCAACGTCGGCCGACATGCCATCGCCGGCATTGATGCTCGGCCCGACCTCGAGTTGGTCGGCTTGTGGGTGTCCAACCCCGACAAAGTGGGAAAAGACGCAGGCGAGTTGGCCGGCCTCGGCCGCCACCTCGACGTCATCGCCACCAATGACGTCGACGAACTGTTGGCCCTGAAGCCCGACGTGGTCGTGCACACCGCCATGGCCGACAATCGCCTGATGGAAGCGCTGGCCGACATCGAACGCATTCTCCGGGCCGGGGTGAATGTGGTCTCCTCGGGGCCGGTCTTTCTCCAATACCCGTTCGGTGTGGTCGATGACTCGATGATCGATCCGGTTCGGACCGCGGCCATCGATGGCGGGGTCTCGCTCTTCGTCAATGGCGTCGACCCCGGATTTGCCAACGACGCCCTTCCCCTCGTGCTCACCGGGGTAAGCGAACGGATCGACCAGGTCCGCGTCTCCGAGGTCCTCAACTACAACACGTACAACCAGCCCATGGTCATCTTCGACATCATGGGCTTCGGGCGTCCGATGGATCAGGTGCCTCTGATCTTGCTACCGGGGGTGCTGACGACGGCGTGGGGCAGCGTGGTGCGTCAGCTGGCTGCCGGCCTCGACGTCGAGCTCGACTCCGTCGACGAGTGGTACGAGCGTCTACCGGCCACCGAGACGTTCGAGGTCGATGCCGGGACCATCGAAAAGGGCACGGTCGGAGCGCTGCATTTTGAGCTCCGGGGGATCCGTAACGGCAAGGTGGTGATCGTCCTCGAGCACGTCACCCGGCTCCACGATGCTCTCGGCCCGGACTGGCCCCAACCTGCCGGTCACGGCTGCTATCGCGTACAGATAATCGGCGAACCGAATTACACACTCGACCTTCAGCTCGTGGGGAGCGACGGCGACCACAACACCGCCGGGTTGAAGGCCACCGCCATGCGACTGGTCAACGCGGTCCCCGCAGTGGTGGAGGGTCCCGCCGGGCTCCTGACCGCTCTCGACCTCCCCCCGATCACCGGCCGAGGGCTCGTGAGCACCTGATTACCACCTGACCGGGGCCATCACCGGGGGCAGCCGAAGAGATCGGAAGAGCACACGTCTGAACTCCAGTCACTGACCAATCTC
>OCTA010003106.1_pt1 | contig 14792 bp, 11 predicted proteins | sample 1538991 | NCBI WGS metagenome assembly OCTA01 (sample SAMEA3539302, study PRJEB22396) | soil metagenome | biome: tundra; feature: field; material: soil | place: USA | collected 2010-05 | depth 0.15 m | reverse complement strand
TATGCGGGCGCGACCACGTACCGTAACGACGGAAGCTGATAGGGGACTGCTGCGCTGATTCTTCGAAGCGACTCTGTGAAGCGCCGCAGGGCCACCTCTCGAGCATTGCGACTGTCTTCCTCCGAACAACGCAACCGTCCAGAACAGTTGCGATTTGAAAAGGTTTTCAAACACGGATATAACGAGCGCAAATCTCTCGAAGTCTGACAGCCCTACATCTGCCGAATTCGGCATACATCTCCGAGCTATTGAGAACCCGCGCAAAACGGGCGGTGTTAAGCGCACCGCCCGAAGGCCGGAGGAGTTCCTTTATTTGTCTGGCGGCGCGCATCCGTGCCCTTTGCGCTCCAAAGAAAGCAAATGGATCGTCTCTGTCGAGACGATCCATTACACTCCTAATGGAGCTAGCAGTTCCTATGATATGAGTGTGAGTTGCTTTGCTTAGACAACGATGTTGGCGCCACCATCGACATAGGCTGTTTCCCCGGTGATTCGCCTTGCGTATGGCGTGGCCAGATAGGCGCATGCAAAGCCGACATCCATGATATCGACAAGCTCTCCTATCGGAGCTTTGGCGGCAGCGTTATTCAGGATGACATCAAAGTCCTTCACGCCCGAAGCGGCACGAGTTTTGAGCGGCCCCGGTGAAATAGCGTGTACACGGATCTTTTTCGGACCCAATTCATAGGCAAGATACCGGCAGGCGGATTCTAGCGCCGCCTTGACAGGTCCCATCACGTTGTAATTAGGAACTACCTTTTGTGCGCCGTAGTAAGTCATTGCGAACATGCATCCGCCCTGCGGCATCATCGGAGCGGCCAACCTGGCCATTCTGATAAAGGAATGCGTGGAGATATCCATTGCCTGTGCAAAGCCCTCGGCTGAGCACTCGAGCAGTCCTGCCTGAAGATCTTGCTTTGGCGCGAATGCGATCGAGTGCACCAAGATGTCCATGGCGCCCCAATCCTGCTCGATACGTTTGAATACGGCTTCGAGTTCGCCCGCCGTCGATACATCAAGCGGCAAGAAGATCTCTGCCTTAAGTTCTTGCGCCAATGGTTCGACGTACGGTTTCGACTTGTCGTTTAGATACGTGACGGCGAGCTCGGCTCCAAGCTCGTGAAATGCCCGTGCACACCCGTATGCGATCGAGTGCTCATTGGCAATGCCAACCACCAGTGCCCGCTTCCCTTTGAGAACCAGGGGTTGTGTAGCGTTCATGCTTCTCGTTTCAGTCGCGATCATGTTATTCACCTCCTAACGGAGACAGTTTCGGATCTCAAGCTGCTGGTGCCCCTTGCTCCAGCCTCACAGATGCCGCCGATTCGCTTCGCCATTTGTGCCTGTTCCGGAGTGATTGAGTTTTTGACGCGCTGGTCGGCCAATAGCTTAGCCATCAGAGTCAGGAATCGGTCCCGATCCGTGGGATCGGAAAGCAATATTGGTAGCGTCTCGATCGCCTTTTCTGGTTCATGCCGGCAAATGATTTCCTGCTTGCCGAAATTGAGCTGCCGCTCCAGCGTCCCGGCCGGTAAGAGATCCACGTACTCCCGCAGGATTTCCTCCACAAGTTCCACGCGTTTCAAAGGCACCGGAGCTTCCTTCCAGCGCAGCAAACATCCGGCGCGCGCCACAGCGGCGGCATACCCGCCTTCGGTCATGGACCGTAAAGCATCCTCTATTACAGAGGGCTCCGGTGGAGGTGCGGAAGCAGCTTCAGACTGTTTCGCGAACTGCATCGAAAAGATGTTTCCATACAGCAGGAAGAATGCCGCCGCACTCGCCGCATCTCGCACATCGCGATAGTAATCGAGAGACGCATTGATCAACTCGGCCATTGCCTGCTCCATCTGGCGGAGCGGATGTTCGTCGCCGGCTGGATAACGGTTGGCCTTGACAATATCCGCGGCGCCACCCAGCCACGCCAGCCAAGGGTTCACATCCGACAGCGCCCAGTGCTGCACCCGCAATGGATGAAAGCGGCGTGCCAGCTTGGCCGTGAAGTCGTTCGACATGCTCTGAACCAAGGGTTGCAGGAACGCTTCGTAGAGACGCTGATTGAATTCGGCCGAGACGGCTGCGGCCCGGAAGGGCCCCTCATCCTTGCGTCCGAAGCGATTTATGCGTTCGCGGAGGTCTTCCAGTCGAAGCTCTTCGAACTCGACTTCGTAAGTGACCTTTCCGCTCCCGTCCTCCGGGAGTGTGTTGATCTTCATGGCGTACAAACCCGGAGGGAGTGCCTCCACGGATTTCAGCACCGACACGATGGAAGCGTGCTCTTTCCTCGCCACCTTACCCGAAACGAAGATGCCGAGGTGGCCCACGTGCCCGTGCACCAGGCCAATAATCGTTTGCTCTCGGGCTTTGATCTCCTCGGTCGAGCTGTAAACGTCCGCTACCCAATTAAACGCCTGCTGCGGGGGCGTGATGTTGTCGCCCATGGATGCGAAGAGAATGATAGGTGTTCGAATCGCGCGCAGATCGAAGAGCTTTCCGCTCGACGGCTTCTCTTGAGACCAGACCTTATTTCCTACGAATAATTGTTGTACGATCCAGTCCATCTCCTGCCGGTTCAGAAGGCAAAAGCCACCCCACCAGCGTTCGAAGTCCAGAAAGCGGGGAGATTCGGTATCGACATTCGCGAACAGATTGTAGTACTTATTCCAAAGCGAGTTGGCGGGATTCAGGTACTCAAAATTTTGGACCAGATTCGCCCCGTCAAAGAGGCCGTTGCCGATGTCGGCACTGAATGACGCCAGAAAGGATCCACCGAGCAACCCGCCCGCATAACGCATCGGGTTGGGTGCCTGGCCGGTCTCCCAGGCGCCGCTCCAGTAAGACATGGGTGCACCATTAATCACCACCGGTCCGGCAAGGTCGGGGTTCGACGCCGCGAGCATCATGGCCGCCCAGCCGCCTTGACAATTGCCCATGATGACCGGTTTCGGGCTCTCAGGGTGGAGTTCGCGGACCTTGCGCACAAACAGCTGCTCCGCGGCGCAAACGTCCAGTATGGTTTGTCCCGGCTCCGGCATGGGGAAGAACATCACAAAATAAACGGTATGCCCGTCTTGCAGCGCCACGCCGATTTCCGAGTCGTCTTTAAAGACGCCAGTAACCGGACCATGTCCGGCGCGGGGATCGATAATGATGTACGGGCGCCGCTTCGGATCGACAGTCACGCCGGGAGGCGGAATAATTCTTACCATCGCGTAGTTCACAGGTCGCTCGAACTTGCGGGCATCCATTACGGTCTCGTATTCGAAATGCAATAACGGCGGCTCGCCCGCTCGCTCATGCTCTATAAACTTGTTCCCACGTTGGCGTAGCGTATCCCAGAACAGGATTGAACGCTGAGCCAAGTCAACCGTGTACTCGTGCCAGGACTTCCAAAGGTCCCATGGCGTCATCGGCTGAGTAACCAGAGCCTTCATGTATTGGTCTTGCGCCTTACGGACGCGCTCATTGAACGTCTCCGTTGCGCGTTGTGTCTTCTCCGCGAATACCTCGCTGACTTTGGCCGGCATGTTCCAGGCGTCAGCGACTAGGGTGTCCGATTCGGTCATTTCACTCCTCCAGTGGTCCTTGCGCCGAAAGGCGCAAACTCCGTTCAATTCCATTCGCAACTTTGCTCAGTGGTAGCCTACGCTTCTTCTCCTCATCCTTAATTGGCGTCTTTTGGAGCAAGTGCATTCATTTTGTCCTCATCCACATCCGCTGAGAGGGTGCAATAGGTGTTACCAAATGCAATAGGTGTTACCAAACCCGCGTAGACTTTCGTGGATTTCTCCTTTAGTAGTCATTGACGGTGCTGCAATTCGACGGCCAAGAAGTTCTTGCCAACCCGCTTACCGTACCTACGAAGTCTCGGTCCTGCGGTGCCATGGCGAGAATGCGATCGAGCCAGGAAAGACAATCGCGTACGGCGTTTAACAATTCTAATGAAAGCCGATGTGCGTCGTTTGCCAAACCAGATGCCGAGTGTTCGGCGCGTATTCGTCGGGCCCGGACGCGGTAGGCTTCCTCAGTCTCCACGTGTTAGCGCCAGCATTGTTTTTGCGTTCGTCCCAATTTCCACTAGCAGTTTGGCCGCTTCGACCTGTTCGCTGTTTAGGCAATACAGGATTGCATCTAGCAGGATCTGTAGTCCCTCGTCAGAGTCGTTTCTCCGTGTCATCTTTCTCCTCCACGCATCACGGTCGGTTCGTTCAACACAACCTGGGCGTTTCCCGTTCGTTCTCGTGACACATTTAACGTGCATTATGCGTGCCACTTTCAAATCCGCCCGTCCCACTTTCGCAGTATTCCAGCAGTTCGGCTTGCGGATGGCACATGCGCTTGCCGAGCCTGAATTCCCGCTAGTCTCGGCATTTGCCGACGACAACTGCCGAGTTCGACTTCTCCGTTACGGCGCTGTGCGAAGCAGCCGAACGGCCGTAAGTGCGGCACACGCAGGTTGACGCGCCATTGTTTCCACTTCTCTCGTCTGGTTTCTCGATTGCAGACCCTGTGAATAGAACCTTGATTGGGAAACAGCATAGGCAACTACGATGTGGTTCACCAGCTTCTGGCAAAGCATCATTGCGTTATTCGGGCTCGTCGCACTAATCCCCGTCTCGTCCTTCGCCCAGCGAGGCAATTGGGCCGGTCCTTACCAACCTTGTTTGAACAGCGCTGAGCTAAAGAAGGCTGGACACATGAGTATCGGCGTCCGCTATGACGTTTCCGACCGAGTTACGATCGAGCAGTTCCAGCACGCTTTCGACTTTTGGGAAAGGCTATTGGATGCTGACTTTCACCAGGAACAATCGACGTCTTGTGCGATAGCTATCGTCTACGGAACTCGTGGGGTACTGCCCAGCGCGGCAATCGTTGCCCGCGCGCAGTTGCCAAACAGATCGAATTTCCAGGGATGGATTGCGGTCGATCCGAAGGCGAGGACTTATCTTTCGGATGATGAAGCGACCGCGATCTGGATTCACGAGATCGGTCATCTGCTTGGCCTGAAACATAATCCTTCTCCCATGTCACTTATGTATGCCCTCGATGTCGATGGAGCATGCAAACTAGATTCGCGGGATCTTCGTGCAATCAGTTCAACGCATGCGTTGCGTCCCATTGGCGTGGGCGCGATGATTGACCGCGTCAAAATGTCGTTGATCTCGGGCCGACGTTCGCCGTAGTCATTGAAAGCCGCGCGTTCCGTCATTCTCATCACGGTCTTCACTCGATAGGGGCTCTATGTAAAATTAAAACGCTCCCCATAGCTTGCTCCAAGCCTCGAGCGGCGGGTTGCGCGAAAACTTCGCTGAAAGACTGTGACTCCGATGTACGTCGCGCTGACTCGTCCGGAGAAATCTGCGTGTCTATTCGGACATGCGGTGTCCGGCCATGACTACCTTCATGGCTTCTTCGCGCCAGGCGGGATCCACGATTCGCGTGATTGGCGCGGTTGAACATAATACGGGCGGCAGTATAGCGGGATCAATGACGACGTCGCTATTCAGGCACACAAACGAGTCGCGTTTTAGGCACGTGCGTGCCAGCCACAGCGAGTAGGCATGGTCCTACGGGGTACTGCGCCAGTTCTCGACCCTACTACAAGATGGTCAACTCCTTGCGGCGGCTTGAAGAGATGAAAGCCTTCATGCGAGGTGGCTTGCAAGAGTGGAATTGCCGCGCCGGACAGAATTCTCTCATCATCCGAACGGACGGTTCACTCGTTCAGGGTTCACTCGCTCCATGCTTTCCTTTTTATTCAGCAACTTGCGATTGGGGCATGATAGACGCTCCCTGTTTCAATACAGACCAGTTGCGCAGCCTGAAATGTGAATGCCAAAAGCACTGTTTCTCGACACTCAACCATACGCTTGCTCACTGCTACGATGCCGGTCGGATTCTGCGCTGGCTCATGAAGCAGGCTGCTCACGGCTTTAAGGGTGTTACCGGCAGCTTTGACGACTAGCAGCCAACAAGTTTACCGTCGTGCTCCGCATACGGACATGAGGAGCACGACTGCGTCCTCTCTCCTTACTTCAGAGCCGCCTGCAACTGCCTCGAGTCTTCCGTTGTAAAGCTGGAAAAGGTCCTGTGTTCTACCGCGAATCGGCGCAATAGATGAGCGGGCTCCCATCGGCTGCCATACCTCTTCTGAAACTCACAAACACGTGCGTAGACGTTTGCGAGGCCAACTGAATCGGCATAGAAAAGCGGCCCGCCGCGATAGCTTGGAAAGCCGTAACCCTGTAAGTAGACCATGTCGATATCGACGGGACGGAATGCATACCCCTCTTCGAGGATCTTTGCGCCTTCGTTGATCAGCGCGTAGATACAGCGGTCTATAATCTCCGCGTCATCGATCTCGCGCCGCTCGATGCCGCATTGTTTCCCCGAACTTTGAATCCAGGCGAGGATTTCGGGATCAGTGACCGGTTTAGACTCAGGGTTGTAGCGGTACCAACCCGCTCCGGACTTCTGTCCGAGCCTTCCCGTCCGGCAAAGTCGCTCTAAAAGGTCTGGAACGCGCGCGCAGGTGTCGCGCGCCGTTTCATCCTGTTGGAAGATGTCGGTCAGCACATCGATGCCTATGACATCGCTCACTGCAAAGCTACCCATCGCCATGCCCCAGTCGTACAGGACGGAGTCAACTTCTTCTGGAGAAGCACCCTCCTGGACGAGGGAAATCGATTCGCGTATATAGGGCAAGAACATGCGATTCCCCACAAAACCGAAACAGTTTCCGACAACTATGCCCACCTTGCGCAGTGACTTTGCCAGGGATAGAGCTGTGGCGATGACTCGTTTATCTGTGTGCTTGCCGCGAACGATCTCAACTAGGCGCATGACGTTCGCGGGATTGAAGAAATGCATTCCGACAACCATCTCGGGACGAGAAGTGGATTGCGCGATCGTATCGATGTCGAGTACGGAGGTGTTAGTCGCGAGGATGCACCCGGGCTTAGCAACCGCGTCCAGCTCTGAGAAGATCTGCGTCTTTAACTTCAATGATTCGAAAGCTGCTTCCACGATGAGATCCGCGTCTTCGAAACCGGCGTGGTTTGACCTCGGTTCGATGAGAGCGATACGCCGCGCCATTTCCTCGGCGGTAATTCGCCCGCGTTTTTCTAAGCTTCCATAGCTGTGACGAATTCTGGCGATTCCGCGCTCCAAGGCAACCGGGTCCACTTCCTTCAAGAGCACTGAAAAGCCGGAGTTTGCAAAGGCCATGGCGATTCCGGTTCCCATGGTTCCGGCGCCTATCACCCCAACTGTTTTCACAGGCCAAGGCAGGGTCTCACTGCCGACGCCCGGGATCTTGGCTACTTCTCGTTCCCCTAAGAAGGCGTGTATGAGCGCCTTTGACTGGGAAGAACCAAGACATCGCCGGAAGAGTTCCGCTTCTTTTTTGCATCCGTCGTCGAAGGGCATTGTTGTCGCCGCTTCCAATGCCTCGAGGGCCGCCAATGGCGCAAACATGTTGCGTTTGATCTTGGCAGCCTGCTTTCGGCCAGACGCGAAGATGGGTGCGTTCTCGCCGGCCGTGCCCAGTTTTCCTGTGAGCTCGCTTGCCTTCGGATGTGCCTGACTTCGAACGGACACTTCCTTGGCAAACGCAATCGCTCCAGACAAAAGATCACCGTCAACAATTTGATCGATCAACCCCAGGTTCTTGGCTTCGGATGCGTCTATAGGCGTGCCTGAAATGCACATATCGACTGCTTTGCCGAGGCCAATCAGCCGAGGCAGGCGCTGTGTTCCTTGGCCGCCGGGGATCAGCCCTAAATTTACTTCCGGCTGTCCCAACTTGGTGGCGTGAGCGGCTACCCGGTAGTGGGCTCCCATTGCCAGTTCCAGCCCGCCTCCTAGCGCCGTTCCGTGCAGGGCGGCCACCACGGGCTTGTTCAGATTTTCCATTTTGGTCGATACACGGCCGAGCGCCGGCGCCAGCGCCGGTCCCAATTGGGGTGCATTTGCCAATTCATTGATGTCGGCGCCGGCGACAAAGGTCCGGCCTGCGCCGATGAGAATGACGGCTTTGAGCGTCGGGTGGGATGCCGCGGCGTCCAAGCAGCAGTCAATGTGTTCACATACTTGGCTGCTAAGAGCGTTTACGGGTGGATTATCGATTGTGATGATCCCAACGTCTTGTTGAGTCGTAAGTTTGGCCAGATTACTCATACAGGATGCAAAGCACGTGTCATTCCAGCACTCGCAGAACAGCGGATCGATGACATGACAAGCTAAAGCACAAGTTGCCGAGTGACGAGAATGTGTTCGGCAATTACCAGTACCTCGCGGGTTAACCACTTGCTGGCGGCCCATACTGAAAACCCCTAGTATGTCCTCGAGGAAATGAAGCTGCAGGTTGATGGGATTCCGGATATTCCGGATGTATTTTGAGGAGTGTTGAACGTTTCAGTTCTCTGCCTTTCTTCGTCGCATCGATATTGTGGGACATGCGCCGTGCGCGCTGAGTTAACAATCATTGAACAAATCCAAGCGCCCGGTGCCGGCGAGTTGCAGGGGGCTCAGCGCTCGAGGGCCGAACGCCGCAGTTAGCCGATTCTTCGCAGCCGGCGCAGCCGCAACTGGTTCGCGTTCTCGCTAAGTGCGAAATATGGCGGCCCCGGAGATATGGCCCGGTTTCCTTGACTCGCGCCGAGACCACAGCATGTGCTTAGACAAATGCCGAACAAATGACACCGAACCTTATCTGCGCGATGCAAATCTGGCTGCTCGGCGGCGGCTCGTTACAATCGGGTCCTCATCGAAGCGGTTCGGGACTGGGTACTTCGCGTGCTCTACATCAGACGCGAGAGGAGAGAGGTGAGCGCAATGCAAACCGTATGGCAAACAAAATCGGATCGTCTCGTGTGTCGATGGTCAGACGCGGTGAAGCCCCCTCAGTACTACCCCTCCTGGGTTCAGAATGTATCAAGTGACACTCGTAGTGAGCGCGCTTCTGGATTTCTTCCAGATTTAACAAGGCTCAGTCTACTTGGCGGCGGAGAGTGGTATCGCTTGACCCTTCTGCGATAGCATCCGCTTAGTTGGAACGTGCCTTGGCCACTTCGATATAGGCGCCAGCGCTCCGTAGTGGCGAGCCGGCTGGCCAGCCCGATGCCAATTACCGGCTCGGGCCTGACGCTGTATGATGCTTAGGAGAAAGGTCCACCGAAAGATTGGGGCTGCGCCAGATAAGCAAAGACGAAGAGCGTTGCCAATTTGCGTAGCAAAGGCGATTGAACAACTTCCGGGAAACTCCAGATGGCAGGCGATGACATTGTGAGGTCGGCGGCATAGCAACGCTCGCCGCAACACCGGCTACTTGAATTCACGCTCTATCTTGAGCTTCTTCATCCGCGACTGCAGGGTGGTGCGACGCATCCCAAGCCGAGCGGCCGCGCCATCCCTCCCTGAAACCTTGCCACCGCACTCGCGGAGCGCACGTAGTATGCGTGCACGCTCGGCCGCTTCGTCCGACGGAGGAATCCGTCCGGAAGGCCGGACCGTTTTTGCAGCCTCTGGAACCGCGATTTGAAGGACAGGACCGGAACTGAGAATGACCGATCGCTCAACGACGTTCTGTAATTCACGGATATTGCCGGGCCATTCATATGTCATCAGAGCGTCCATGGCAGCCGACGGAATACGTTCGATCACACGCTTCATGCGTTTGGCGTGTTTTTGTGCAAAGTACCGGATAAGCGGCGGTATGTCTTCCCTTCGCTCACGGAGCGGCGGAACAGTCAAGGGAAAAACATTCAGTCTGTAGTACAGATCGCTTCGGAACTTGCCTTCATCCACCATCTGCTGGAGATCGCGATTCGTAGCCGCCACGAACCGAACATCAACGTGAATCGTCCGATTTCCTCCGAGGCGCTCCACCTCTTGCTCCTGAATGGCTCGCAGCAGCTTAGGTTGCAATTCCAGAGGAATCTCGCCGATTTCGTCCAGGAACAGCGTGCCCTGATGCGCGAGCTCAAATCGGCCAATCCTTTGCGCGAAAGCGCCGGTGAACGAACCCTTCTCATGCCCAAACAGTTCGCTTTCGAGAAGCGTGGCGGGAATGGCCGCGCAATTTACTTTAATGAAGGAGCGTTTGCATCGTGCGCTCAGGTCATGAATTGCACGCGCGACCAGTTCCTTGCCCGTTCCGGTCTCTCCCTGGATAAGCACTGTTGAGTCCGTTGGCGCGACAATTCGAATGCTTTTAAGCACCGCCTGGAACGCCGCACTCTCACCGATCATGCTCCCTATGTTCTGATCCGACCGGATTTCATCTTCCAGGTAGAGCTTCTCGATGGCAAGTTTGTCCTTGAGCTCCGAGATTTCCCGATATGCGAGCGAATTCTCGATGGCGATGGAAATTTGCCCTCCGACTTGGACCAGAAGGTCCACTTCATCATCCGCAAATGGCTCCTCGGTCCGCCGCAATAAGTCGAGAACCCCCAAGCTCCGATTTCTGCCGGCGAGCGGAATCGAGCAGCTCGAGCGAAAACCCAGGTCCATGTACCTCCTGTACACCGGTGACGGATAGCGCTCGAAATCGACACCACACGTGGTTACCGGTTTGCCCGTCGCCAGCGCTTCCCCAAAAGGCAGTCCTTCCGGGCAGAGCGACGGCTCGATGCTGAACTCTATCGGCATGGATGAATATAAAGCAGTGAGATGGAGCTTTCCGGTCGCATCGTCGAGTAGACCTATGCCCGCGAGATCATAGCGCACCACACGACTGAGCTGCTCCGAAATGGCCGAGAAGAGTTCTTCCAGCGACAGTTTGGAAACCAGCGAGTTAGTAATTTCGAACAGTACGTGTAGTCGGTCGCGCTCGCGCTGGAGTGCATACCGCGTTAGATAGACATCCACCGAAACCGCGAATTGCGAAGCGACTCGCTGCAAAAGCCTCAACGCTCCTTCTTCGGGTTGAGATGGCGTACCGAATCCAAATGCCAGAATGCCGAGCTTGCGGCTGCCGTGGGAGAGCGGCACGAGCGTCAATGCATGCATCCCTCTCCCTAGCGCTAGACGCAGCGCGTCGTCCTCTCCAATTGCGTCTTCGAGGGGCGATAGAACCAGAGGCTTCTGTTCGAACCACACCGGTGCGCTGAAGTGATCACTCCGTACAGGGACAATAACCTGCTCCTGCGGATACGTTGCTTCCGCGCTGACAGCATGTAGGCGGAGCTGATTGCCGTTGGGGTCGTGCAGAAGTACTCCCAGAAAATCGAACGGTATCACCCGACGCAACGACGCAGCGAGCGCGTTGCAAAGCGTTTCAAGATCTGGCTGGTCCGCAACAGCCTGGACCAAATCGAAAACCGCCCTGTAGACCTCGGACTGCGCGATCTCCACATACGGGATACTACCAGGAGCCGGTGAGCCCGGCAATCGCCATGACAACCGCTGCAAGGTACGGCACGTACCGCTCCCATGTTACACGGCTTACAATTGGGCCCACTTGGGCCAATCGAAGGTGGGCCGCAGGCCCATGGCACTCGGTTAACAGTTCCACGCCCATCCCGGCATCGTAACGGATTTACCCGTTTGGTTCCGGCTACGCCGGGTTAGGAAAGGCGCCCGGGCTTGGAGGAACAGTCGAGCCCTACAAGCCCCCCTTGATGAGTGGACAGAGAAAGCGCCGCCTGGTTGCTCCAGCTGACGGTCGCCAATTTTGTATCACGCCTGCTGATCTTGTTCCAGCTTCCGTCGGGCGCTGGTGACTTGCTAAGCCGCAGTGTCCCATGGCTCCGATACAAAGATCGGTTTATCTGTGACAGGCCCTAGGAATTTGTAGCGCTGCTCGATAGCAGCAGCACACAATTCGGCCTCGGCTCGAAGGCAGATGGCCTTTCCCGATTTCTGCGTTACGGGCTCCTTGTGAATGCCTGCATTTGCGTGCCGGCTGAGTCGTTTTGTTCTTGTCATGGTTTTTTCCTCGACATCTACATTCGTTGCACATTACTGGCCAGAGGAGGGAGAGCGCAATGCAATGTGGTCCTTATTCGTGCGCCGTATGCAGTTAAGCAAATACCTCATATAAACGCCTTTGGCATGCACCGGAATGCCTCGAGCGGCAAGCTGGCGGAGAAAGTTCCTTCCGGCTTCATCTACTTCGGAGACGTCTCTCAGAACGACCTCTAGCCGCTTCCCCGTGGCCAACGATTCGGAGCAGTACTGCTCCGCTAATTGAGCGTATTCTTTGGTCAACTGGCCATCGATATAGATGATCGTTCGCGAAGGCGTCACCGCTTGGTTAATGCGGAACATGGGCACCTACCTCGCTTCATGTGAAGCATGTTCAAATCCAGAGTGGTACCGCCCTGAAATCAGGGCCCGGCATCGTTTCCTTCCTGCCGAGCTTCGGCATTTGTTTCGGCTATTGCCCGCATACGAGGCGAGCGTCGTGATTGCGGTAGGACCAAGGTGTGATCGGCGCCAGACGCCACCTTGTGCTTTCGGCGGCTGCAAACAGTATCGGTTCTTTCAAACGGAAGTAATTCGTACGGTACTTCGCGTGCTCCGCACGTTGTGAGCGAAAGATTTAGTTAGCGGCAACGCAGAGACCCAGAAGAGCGACACACGCGCTCGCTCGCTAAGGCGGAGAGGAACGGATCTGGAGGTTACAAATGGAGTTCATTGAGAATAGAACTTTTGACGAGTTGAATATTGGTGACAGCGCCAGCCTGGCGCATACGCTCACCTACAAAGACATTCAGCTGTTTGCGGCGATGTCCGGAGATGTCAATCCTACGCACGTCGATCCCGAGTTCGCCAAGGACGACACGTTCCACCAGGTAATTGCCCACGGCATGTGGGGCGGTGCGCTGTTCTCGACCGTACTCGGCACCGAGTTGCCGGGCCCCGGTGCGATCTATCTTGGCCAGTCGCTGCGATTCCGCCGGCCGGTTGGGCTCGGCGACACAATCACCGTGGCCGTGCGAGTTGCGGAGAAGAATACCGAGAAGCATCGTGTCACCTTTGACTGCCAGGCGACAAACCAAAAGGGAGAAACGGTAATCACTGGCACAGCCGAGGTGATTGCCCCCATCGATAAGATACGGCGGACCCGCGTCGTGCTTCCCGAAGTCGAGTTGCGCGAGAGGGGCCGGGGATACCGGATGCTCATTGAAAGAACACGGGGCGTGGAGCCGATCCGCACGGCCGTGGTGCACCCGGTGGATTCGGTCTCCCTTGTTGCCGCGGTCGAGGCCGCCAAAGCGGGCCTGATCGTGCCCGTCCTCGTTGGGCCTGAAAACAAGATCCGCGCGGCGGCGGAAAACGCCCAAATCGATCTCGGGCCTTACGAAATCGTTTCGACGGAACATAGTGCCGCGGCAGCCGCCCAGGCCGTGGCGCTCGCAAGAGCGGGTAAGGTCGACGCTCTGATGAAAGGCGCGCTGCACACGGACGAACTTATGCATGCCGTTGTCGACGCTACCAACGGCTTGAGAACGGCACGGCGTATCAGTCACGTGTTCGCAATGGATGCTCCAGCCTATCCGAAACCGCTCTTTATTACTGACGCGGCAATCAATATCCATCCCACCCTTGAAGACAAGCGCCACATCATACAGAACGCCATAGATCTGGCGCATGCCCTCCAGATACCGCAGGCACCGCGCGTCGCGATCCTGTCAGCAGTCGAAACTGTGACGGAAAAAATCAAATCCACTCTCGATGCTGCCGCTCTTTGTAAGATGGCCGATCGCGGGCAGATTACGGGGGGAATTTTGGATGGGCCGCTTGCGTTTGACAACGCGGTCTCCGAAGAGGCGGCCAAAACCAAGGGCATCGTTTCGCCGCTGGCGGGTAAGGCGGATATTTTCGTGGTTCCCGACCTGGAGGCCGGGAACATGCTCGCAAAGCAACTCCAATATCTGGGTGAAGCGGATGCCGCTGGCATCGTGCTCGGCGCCCGCGTCCCGATCATCTTGACCAGCCGGGCCGACAACACTCTGGCACGCCTCGCCTCTTGTGCCATGGCGCTGTTGTTGGTCCAGAATCGAAAACCGGCGAAGCCAATGGCCGCGTGATTGTGATCCAGCCGAGCGGCAAGTCGTAGACGACCCGCTCGGTGCCGGTGCCAGCCGTGAAGAAGCGCTGAACCTTGCGTGCGCTGGGTGGCTCTCATACCTGGACATTGACCTCAAGCTATGCCCGTGCGCGCCGACTAGGTTTGGCGCTTGGTACTGGCAACGTCGAAGCAACCTGTAAAAGTCTGTTCGAAATGAGGATGAAGCGCTGTGGAGCGCGCTGGAAGAAGGACACAGGCCAGCACATCGTGCAACTCCGAGCTCTCGCACTCAGTGACCGTTGGGAGCCTGCTATAGAATTGACACTTCGTCCTCTACGGAAGGCTGTTCGAGTAGCTTGAGGTCAATGTCCAGTATGAGAGCCACACCCGTGCGCTGGCTGGAGCACCGGCTCCTTGGCCCTGCCGACAGCGTGTTTCGTGACCCCGCTTTATCACTTCAGTCTCGCCACAAGAGGCCGCAGTTTCTGACGCGCACGATGCCGGCGCGTCTTGATCCCAGACAATGTCAGTCCCAGTTTCCGCGCGGCTTCCTTCATCGGGACGTCGTGGAAATCGCACAGCTCCAGGACAGAGCGATACTTATGCGGAAGGCGACCTACGGCGTCCCGGACCAAAACGGCGCGCTCCCTTGCCTCGTAATCGCTGCTCGGGAACTCCAAGCGTAGACTGCGATCAATGTCAAAGTTCTCCGTGCTCAATGGAACGGCACGGCTGCGCGATCTACTGCGGTAAGTTTGACGAATCTCATTGCCGG
>OCTA010003105.1_pt1 | contig 14801 bp, 11 predicted proteins | sample 1538991 | NCBI WGS metagenome assembly OCTA01 (sample SAMEA3539302, study PRJEB22396) | soil metagenome | biome: tundra; feature: field; material: soil | place: USA | collected 2010-05 | depth 0.15 m | reverse complement strand
TGGACCGACGCGTATCCAGAAACTGGCGCACCTGCAGGCGGCCGACCTTGGCGCCCGCGGCCCGGCCCGGGCCGGACGGCTGCTGTCCGCCGCTGAGCTCCTCATCGGGACCGCCGACGCCGCTGCTGCCGGACCGCTACGGTCGCTGGTGCAGCAGCTGCCGTCCAGCGCTCGCCGGGATGCGGTCCTCGGCCATCTCGCGATGCTCCGGGCCCGGACCAGGGAGGCCGAGGCGATGTACCTGGCGACGTGGCAGGCGCATCAGCCCGGCGCTGCCGGGGCGGGCCCGGACAGCAGCGCAGGCGATGCTGCCGCGGCGCGCGGGCCGGCGGCCAGCGCGGCCGCCGGCCTGGCAGTGCTCTACGGGAACGCCCGGCAGCTGCCCGAGTGCCGCCGGTGGACGGCCAGGTCCATCAGGGCCGCGGCCGGGCCTGGCGCGGGGGCAGGGACTGGCGCGGAGCATATCCGGTGCCTGCAGGCGCTGGCCAGGGCGCTGAGCGGGGACGCGGTGACGGCGCTGCGGAGTTTCGCCGGCCTGCCGGAACCCGCCGCCCTGGTGCCGGACTCGCAGGCGGATGCGCTGACCATCAGGGGCGTGCTACGGCTGTGGACTGGCGACCTGGCCGGCGCGGATGACGATCTTTCCGCGGCGGCCGGCCTGCTGCACGGCGGGCTGCGGCTGTGCTTTCCCGGGCACGCCCTCGGCTACCTGGCGCAGGCCGAGTTCCAGCTGGGCCGCTGGGATGATGCCCAGAGCCACGCCGAGCTGGCCGTCAGCCTGGCCGAGGAAGCGGGGCGAGCAAGCGATCTGCCGCTGGCGCACAGTCTCGCGGCGCAGGTGGCCGCGCTGCGCGGAGAATGGGAGCTGGCGTCAGCCCATGTCCGGGCGGCGGAGCAGGCGGCCCGGGTGGCCGGGAACCTGGCCGCGGTCGTGCTGGCCGCAACGGCCCGCAGCGTGCTGGGCTTCGCCAGGGACGACCCGGCCGAGGTGCTGCAGGCCACGGCCCGGATCGCGGCCATGCCGGGCGCCGGCGGCTATGACGACCCGGCGGCATACCTCTGGCAGCCGATGCGGGTCTGGGCCCTGCTGCGCACCGGCCAGGCCAGCGCGGCCGGCCTGGCAGTCGAGGACTGCGCCGCGCAGCGCGCTGGTCAGATCGCCCTAGTGGACTGCGCCCGGCTCCGGGCTGCGATCGCGCTCAGCCGCAACGAGCCAGCGCGAGCCGAGCAGCTACTCGAGCAGGCCAGCTCGATTGCGAACAGGCTGCCGGTGCCGCTGGCCCGGGCGCTGTTCGACATCGAGCGCGCGCGCTGCCTGGCCCGCCTGCATAAACGGCCAGCGGCACTGGCGCGGCTGCGGTCGGCGCACGAGGCGCTCGCGGCGCTGCGGGCCACGCCGCTGGCTGACGCCGCGCAGGCGGAGCTGGCCGCCCTGGGCCTGCGAGACCGGCCGGGCGCCGACGGCAGCCTGCCCGGCCTGACCGGCCTCACCCCGCAGGAGATGCAGGTGGCCACGCTAGTGGCGGCCGGGCTGTCCAACCGGGAGACCGCTGCCAGGCTGTACCTGAGCCCGAAGACCATCGAGTATCACCTGGCGCACATCTTCGCCAAGCTCGGCATCAGGCCCAGGTCTCAGCTGGCCGCCCGGTTCCGCGCGGCGCGCGGCGCCCCGGCAGAACGGGAACCCGCCCGGCTAGAACGTGAACCCGGCCGGCTAGAACGTGAACCCGCCCGGCTTGCCGTTTCGGCTGGCAATCAGCCCGGCGAGGGTCGCGATAGCGATCTCTGCCGGAGTCCGTGAGCCGATGTTCAGCCCGATCGGCCGGTGCACCTGGCGGATGCGCTCTGCCGGGACGCCGAGCGCGGTGAGCGCAGGGATATGCGGCGCCGGATGGCGCGGATTACCCATGATGCCGACCCACCGGGCCTGGCTGGCCAGCGCATCGGCGAGCATGGCGCCGAGTTCGGCCCGGTGGTGGTCGGTGACCACGACGTCGGCGGCCCCGTCCGGGCAGGCGGCCACACTGGATTCCACCGCCGCGCCATTCTGGCGGGCCGCCTGCGCGAGATCCTGATCGGGCTCCACCAGCACGCTGCGGTAGCCCGCGTCGGCGCCGTACCGGAGCAGGAAGTCTGCGACCGGCGAGGCGAACACGGCGACGAGCACCCGGTCGCCGCGCTGCGCCGGCGCAGCGCCGTGCGCAACATCGCAGGCCGGGTCGTCATGCGCGCTTGTCATAGTGCTGAGCTTGCCACGTAGCTGCCCGATAGCCGGCGCCAGCGGGCCGTTAGGAAGCAAGCATTTCCTGCACGGCACCGCGCAGCGGGTCCATCCTCGCGCGCGCGGCCCGCCTGGCGTCGGCCAGCCGGCCGCCGCTGACCGGCTCGACGACCTCCAGGTACGCCTTGATCTTCGGCTCGGTGCCGCTCGGGCGGACGACCACCCGCGCGCCCGCCAGGTGGTAGCAGAGCACATCCGCCGACGGCAGCTCCCTGGTGCCGCCGGTCAGGTCGGTGACCGACCGCACCGGCTCGCCGGCCAGCTCATCCGGCGTGACAGCCCGTAGCCGCGACATCACCTCCAGCGGGGCGGTGGTCGCGACCGTGAGCTGTGCGGTGAGGTGCACCCCGTGCTTGGCCTCCAGCGCATCGTAGGCATCCAGCAGCGACTCCCCGCCCGACCTGGCCCGGGCGGCGAGGCCGAGCAGGGCGAGCGCAGCGCCGATCCCGTCCTTGTCCCGCACCACATCGCCGACGGCATACCCGAGTGCCTCTTCATAACCAAAGACGAAACGGGTATCCGGGTGGTGCTCGCCCGCTCGGACGATCCACTTGAATCCGGTCAGTGTCTGCGCGTACTGCGCGCCGGCCGCCGCCGTGATGCGCGACAGCAAGGACGAGGAGACGATCGTCGAGACGACAAGCGGCCGGGCAGCTGCTGGCCGCGGGGGCTCCTGGTCGTGCGCCAGGAGGTAGGCGCCGAGCAGCGCGCCGACCTGGTCCCCGGTGAGATTCCGCCAGCCGCCCGGTGCGTCCGGATCCGGGACGGCCACCGCCAGCCGGTCGCCGTCCGGGTCGTTGGCCAGCACCAGCTCGGCCCCGGACCGGCGGGCCTGCGCCAGCGCCAGGTCGAGCGCGCCGGGCTCCTCCGGGTTGGGGAAGGCCACCGTCGGGAAGTCCGGGTCGGGTGCCGCCTGGGCGGTGACGACGTCAGGCGCCGCGAAGCCGGCCTGCTCGAAGGCGCGCAGCGCGACCGGCCCCGCGACGCCGTGCAGCGGGGTGTAGACGAAGCGGAGCCAGGCGGCGCCGGCCGGGGCGGGGGAGAACGCGCAGACCGCGTCCAGGTAGGCGCGCGCGACCTCGTCGCCGTGGGAGACGATGAGCGGGGAGCCCGGCGCCGCGAGCGGGACCTGCGAGAGCGGGCCGAGGGACTGGATGGCCGCCTCGATCTCGGCGTCGGCCGGCGGGATGATCTGCGCGCCGTCGCCGAGGTAGAGCTTGTAGCCGTTGTCGGCCGCCGGGTTGTGGCTGGCCGTGATCATGATTCCGGCGGCCGCCGACAACTGCCGGACGGCGAAGGCGAGTACCGGCGTGGGCAGCCGCTTCGGGAGCAGGTGCACCCGGATGCCGGCCCCGGCCGCCGTGGCGGCTGCCTCGTCAGCGAACTCGTCAGAGCGGTGCCTGGCGTCGCAGCCGATGACGACGCCCGCCTGCGCCGCGTCCCGCCGGCGCTCCAGTAGCCAGCGGGCCAGCCCGGCGGTGGTGGCGCGGACGACCGCCCTGTTCATCCGGTTCGGGCCCGCCGCGACCGCGCCGCGTAGCCCGGCGGTGCCGAACTCCAGCCGCCCGCTGAACCTGTCGGCCAGCTCGGCACCAGCGTCCGGGCTGCCGTCCGCCGCCTGCCTGGCCAGCTGGGCCAGCTCAGTCCTGTCCCGCTCGTCGGGATCGTCGGCAAGCCAGGCGTCCACCTGGGCACTCAGGTCGGGCTGCAGCATGTCAGCCGATTCTAGGCAGGATCTCGGCCAGCAGTGCGCCCATCCGGGCAGCGCTGGCGGCTCCGACGGCGATGACGTCGCTGTGATCGAGGCCCGCGGCGGAGAGCCCGGCGGCGAGGTTGCTGACCAGCGAGATGGCCAGCACCTCGGCACCGAGGTGGCGGGCGGCGATCGCCTCCAGCGCGGTGGACATGCCGACCAGGTCGGCGCCGAGCGCGCGGAGCATCCGGATCTCGGCCGGCGTCTCGTAATGCGGGCCGGGCAGCGCCGCGTAAACGCCCTCGGCGAGGCCCGGGTCGGCGCGGGCGGCCAGCGCCCGGAGCCGCTGCGCGTACAGGCCGGTCAGGTCGGTGAACCGGGGCGGGTACCCGGCGGGCGGCGCAGCTCCGGTGAGCGGTGAGCGGCCGGTCAGGTTGAGGTGGTCGCTGATCAGCACTGGCTGCCCGACGCTCAGCCCGGCGCGGATCCCGCCCGCCGCGTTGGTCAGCACGATGACCCGGCAGCCCGCCGCGACCGCGGTCCGTACCCCGTGCACCACGGTGTCGGCCGGATGGCCTTCATACAGGTGGGTCCGGCCGAGGAAGACCAGCACGCGCAGGCCGCCGATGCCGATCGAGCGGACCCTGGGCAGATGGCCGGCCACCGTGGGCGGCGCGAACCCGCCAAGCTCGGCCAGCGGCACCTCGGCGGCGCCCGAGGTCATGACGGCGCCCGGGTCCGTGGCGGCGCAGTCCGTCGCGGCGGCCGAGAGCGCGTCGGCGGCGGCCGCCCAGCCGGAGCCGAGGACCCCCGCCACGTCGTGCGCTGGCTGGCCGGTGAGCTCCGCCAGCCGTGCCGCGCTGGCCGTTGCCGCGGCGTAAGGATCTGCGGTCATGCCTTGATGTACGGCTTTCCGTCGGCCTTGGGCGCCCGGACGTTGCCGACCAGGCCGGCCACCGCGATGATCGTCGCTACGTACGGCGCCATGGACAGGATATACGTGGGGATCGGGACGTTGATGCTGGCCATGACATTCCCCAGCGCCTGGGTGAAGCCGAACAGCAGCGCGGCCGCGGTCGCGCCCAGCGGCGTCCAGCGCCCGAAGATCATTGCCGCCAGGGCGATGTAGCCGAGCCCGGACGACATTCCCGGGCTGAAGGTCCCCACCGAGCCGACCGTCAGGTACGCCCCTCCGATCCCGGCGAGCAGGCCGCCCATGATGACATTGCGGTACCTGGTCGCCAGGACCCGGATGCCGACCGTGTCGGCGGCGGTCGGGTGCTCGCCCACTGCCCGGACCCGCAGCCCCCACCTGGTACTGAACAGGCCGATCTGGACGACAATGATCGCCGCGTAAGTGATGTAGAGGAAGATGTTGGAATCGAAGAAGATCGGCCCGATGACCGGGATGTCGCCGAGAACGGGGATCTTGATGACGCTGACGGTATTCGCGGCGTTCAGATTGGCGTTCGTGACCAGGACCCGGTCGTACAGATAATTGGTGAGACCGAGCGTCAGCACGTTCAGCACGACGCCGAGGATGATCTGATCGACAAAATACTTGATCGCGAACACCGCGAGCACGGCGCCGACCAGGCCGCCTGCCAGTGAGCCGGTGATCAGCCCGAGCCAGACGCCGGAGACGCTCGCCATCACAGCGGCCGCGAACGCGCCGACCAGCAGCTGCCCCTCGATCGCGATGTTGATGACGCCGGAGCGCTCGCCCAGGCAGCCGGCCAGGGCACCGAGAATCAGCGGGATCGAGCCGGTCAGGGTGTTCTGCAGCAGGTTGACCGTGTTCAGCGGGATGGCGTTGCCGGCGTCCGCCCAGCACAGCAGCGAGATGATGAAGAACAGCAGCACCGCGGCGATGCTGAGCCGCCTGGCCCGCTGGCCCGGATTTGCGGCGGCCCGCCAGATGCCGATGGCTATCGAGGCCGCGCCGAGCACGTAAGCCACCAGCGCGGCCGGCGCGTGCATGCTCGGTACCTGGACCGAGGCGGTGGGCAGCGACAGCGCGAAGGTGGCATCGCCCTTGTGCGCGAACAGCCCGAACACCAGGATGTCGATCAGCCCGAAACCGATGAAGGCGCCCGCCACGACGATCCTGCGGTTCACGGTCACCGGTGCGCCGGCCGTGGTGGCCAGGGCCGTCATCCGTTCCACCCCTTCGCGACCGCCTCGAGGCCGCCGGCCCGCGCCTCGCGCAGCCGGAACACCGCCCGGATCAGCGGCGGGGCGGCGACGAACAGCACGATGAGCCCCTCGAGCACCGTGGCGATGTCGGTCGGGACCGAGGTGGCTGCCTGCATCGCGGTGCCGCCGGAGTGCAGGGCTCCGAACAGTAGCGCGGCGAGCACCACTCCGCCGGGCCTGGCCCGCCCGAGCAGGGCGACGGTGATGCCGTCGAAACCGTAGGTGCCGTAGCTGTTGAAGGTGAGGGCGTGGACGGCGCTGCCCTGGATCACCGAGGCCCCGCTCAGCCCGGCCAGGCCGCCGGCAATCACCATGACCAGCACCCACGCCCGCCCGACGCTCATTCCGGCGCTGCGCGCCGCGCTCGGGTTGGCGCCCACGGTCCGGAACTGAAAACCGATGGTGCTGCGGGTCAGCAGCCACCCGACCGCGGCGGCCACCGCCAGCGCGACCAGGAAGCCGGTGTCGACCTGCGGCGGCGGGCCGCCCACGTGCGGCAGCTGGGCGTTGGCCGCGACGTTCGGGCTGATCAGGTTGGACTGACCGGGCGCCTGCAGCGCTCTCGGCGTGCCGAGCAGGTAGGACAGGAGGTTGTACATCACGTAGTTGAGCATGATCGTGACGATCACCTCATGTGCGCCGGTCCGTGCCTTGAGCTCACCGACCAGCCAGCCGATCACGGCGCCCCCGGCGATCCCGCCGATGAGGCAGACGATGACGTGGATGACCGGCGGCATGCTGACCCCGAAGCCGAGATAGGTGGCGACGATCGCACCGCCGATCCACTGGCCGGCCGCGCCGATGTTGAACAGCCCGGCCCGGAAGGCGATCGCGACCGACAATCCGGTGAGAATCAGCGGAGTCGCATCGGACATGGTCTGCGAGATCGGATAGAAGATCGCGGCGACCGATCCGCCGTGGAAGGCCGCTGCGACCGTGCTCGGGCTGAAGATCGCGCCGTCGAACAACGCGGAGTAGGCAGCTGAGATCGCGTCCCATGCCTGCCCGATCGCGTTGCCCGGGGCGGCGAGCAGCCGGCCCCATGCGTGCAGGACCGTGGTATCGGTGAACGCGATGAGCAGGGCGCCGAGTGCCAGCGCCGCGACAATGGCCAGGAAGGTGACGACCGCGGGGCTGCCCTGCACGACCGAATCGATGATTGTCTTGCCGAGCTGGCCGGCCCTGTTCCCGGGTTGCGGCGGGCCCGCGGATGCGGGCGGGCTGCCGGCGGCCTCGCCACCGGTCCCGGCGGCCTGGCCCGGCGCGGGGCCCTGTTCGGTCATGACGGTCCCGTCGTCGGCTCGCTTTGATCAGATTGCCCGGCGGAGCGGGTCGGGCCTGCGCCGGATCCGGGCGAGGGGCCGCTAGGCCCCGGGTGAGCCGGCGGGCCGGCTTCGGCGCTCTGGCGGGCTTGCGCGTCCGCGCTGGCGCCCGCCATGAGCAGGCCCAGCTCACCTACCGGTACGGACGGCGGCCGGAACGCGACGATCTTTCCCTCGTACATGACGGCGATCCGGTCGGCAAGGGCGTAGATCTCGTCCAGCTCGGAGGAGACGATGAGCACCGCGACGCCCCGGTCGCGCTCCTCGACGATGCGCCGGTGTACGAACTCGATGGATCCGACATCCAGGCCGCGGGTGGGCTGACTGGCAAGCAGCAGCCGGACGTCCCGGCTCAACTCGCGGGCCAGGATGACTTTCTGCTGGTTGCCGCCGGACAGGGTGCCGACCGGCCGGTCCGCGGATGTCGTCCGCACATCGAACTCGGCAACCCGGCTGGCCGCATTGGCACCGATCGCGTCCAGATCGAGCGCGATGCCCGAGGCAAACGGCGGCCGGTCGTAGACGTCCAGGACCAGGTTCTCCGCCACCGAGAAGTCCGAGACCAGGCCATCCTCCTGCCGGTCCTCGGGCACATAGCCGAAGCCGGCCCGCAGCCGGTCCCGCGGCGCCGCGCGAGTCAGGTCCTTGCCGTCCAGGAGCATTGATCCGGAGGCAGCGGGCCGAAGGCCGATGAGCACCTCGCAGAGCTCGGTCTGCCCGTTGCCTTGCACTCCGGCCACACCCAGGATCTCACCCGCCTTTACCTGGAACGAGACATCATCGGGCGCGGCTTTTCCATGATCATCGCTGGCCGTGATGCCGCGGACGTCGAGCACGACCTCGCCAGGGCGCGCGGGTCCCTTCCTGACCTTGAGCTCCACCGGCCGGCCCACCATCAGCGCCGCGAGCTCAGCGTCGGTAGCCGCCGGCGGCCGCTCGCCGACGACCCGTCCGCGGCGGATGACCGTAATCGTGTCGGCGATCGCCTGAACCTCTTTGAGCTTGTGCGAGATAAAGACGATCGACCGGCCGCCCGCCTTCAGCTCGCGAACCACCCGGAACAAGTCTTCTGTCTCGCCCGGGGTGAGCACGGAGGTGGGCTCATCGAGGATGAGCACGCCGGCTTCGCGGAGCAGCGCCTTGATGATCTCCACCCGCTGCTGGGTACCAACGGGCAGGTTCTCGACATAGGTGTCCGGATTCACGTTCAGGCCGTAGCGCTCGGACAGCTCGAGCACGTCGCGCCGGGCCCGGCGCCGGTCGAGCAGGCCGAGGCCGCGGGTGCGCTCGACGCCGAGGGTCACGTTCTCCGCCACAGTGAAGACAGGTACCAGCATGAAGTGCTGGTGCACCATGCCGATGCCGGCCCGGATCGCGTCTGCAGGCGAGCGGAACACCGCCGGCTGGCCATCCAGCAGGATCTCGCCCTCATCGGGATGCATCAGGCCGTACAGGACGTTCATCAGCGTCGTCTTGCCCGCGCCGTTCTCGCCGAGCAGGGCGTGTATCTGGCCCGGCTCGACCACCAGGTCAATCTGGTCGTTGGCCACGAGGGAGCCGAACCGCTTGGTGATGCCCCGCAGCTCCAGCCGCACCGGCCGGCCTCCCTCCCGGGCTGGTCAGTCGCCCGATGTGCCTCGGTGTGGCCTGGCAGGGGACAGCCCTGCCAGGCCACACCGCATGTCAGCCTTAAACGGGGCTCTTGGTTGCCGGCTTGATCGTCCCGTTCTCGATCTGGGTCTTGATCTGCGCCAGCTCCGACTGCAGCGCGGCGGGCACCTTGCTGGCGAAGTCGTGGTAGGGAGCGAGCGTGACCCCGCCGTTGGTCAGCGTGCCGATGTAGTTGCCGCCGGCGAACGTGTTGTGCGCGGCGTTCAGGACCGCGTTCTTCACCGCCGTCGTGATGCCCTTCTCCACGCTGGTGATGAAGTACTGGCAGTACTGCGCGGCACTGACGCACCCGTCGGTATCCACCCACATCATGTTCACGTGGCCACCAGCCTGGTCGGCCGTCTGAACGGCCTTGGCGGCACCGAGCCCGACACCGCCGGCGACCGGGAAGATGATGTCGGCGCCCTCAGTGATGAACGTGTTCGTGATCCGCTGGCCCGCGGTGAGGTCGGTGAAGCTGTTGGTGAAGCTCCCGTTCTGGGAGGCTTCGTTCCAGCCAAGGACGGTCACGTGCGCGTGGTGCCTGGTGTTGTAATACTGGACGCCGTCGGCGAAGCCGTCCATGTAGATCGTCACGGTGGACAGCTTCTGCCCGCCGAACGTCGCCACCTTGCCGGTCTTCGACATCCCGGCGGCCAGATAGCCGCCGAGGAAACCGTCCTGCAGCGTGTTGAACAGCAGGGCGTCCACATTCTTCAGCGCCGGGGTGTAAGCGTTGTCAACGATCGCGAACTTCTGGGTCGGGTTCGCGTTGGCGGCGGTCTGGGTGGCCCCGGCCATCAGGAAGCCGACGGTCACGATGATCCCGCATTTCTGGCCGAGGAACGCGGTGATGTTCGATGCGTAGTCGGACGTCGATGTCGACTGCAGGTACTTGGGCGTGACGCTGGCGTCGGCGGCGGCCGCCGCCAGCACCCCGGCGTAGGACGACTGGTTGAACGACTTGTCGTTGATGCCGCCGGTGTCGGTCACCATGCAGGCCAAGAATTTGCCGGACGCCGACGCGCTGGTGCTCGACGAGCTCGCTGAGCTGCTCGGCGTGCTGGTTGACGAAGTGCCGCTCGACCCGCACGCCGCGGCCAGCAAGGCCACGACGCTCAGGGCGCCGACAGTCGTGACTGTCCCTCTCACAGTTACCTCCTCTGCAGGGGCGGCCCGCGGCCGCCCGGAAGGACTGCCGGCGCAGTCAGGTGCCCTGGCCGGCTAGGGCGCGAAAAGTCCCGGAATCCCCCCCGGGATGCCCGAAGGGTAGTCCTGGTGGTGCCATCCTGGAAGCCGGAAACCACCCGCTGTCTGCGCTGTTGCTAAATCGAGACCGTTATGATCGCAGATCAGCCGCGACGTCGGGAAGGGCCAGGTACCAGCGCCGGGCGGCCCGCTGGCCTTAAGATCGCGCTGCCCGCCAGACGACCGTCCCCGTCCCGCAGGAGGCCCGAATGGCGATCGACTGGACCGCACTGCGCGCCGCTGCCACCGCTGCGGCGGCCCATGCCTATGCGCCCTACTCACGGCTGCATGTCGGCGCGGCAGGCCTGGCGCCAGACGGGCTGCTGGTGACCGGGTGCAATGTGGAGAACGCCTCCTACGGTCTCACCCTGTGCGCCGAGTGCGGCCTGGTGTCCGCACTGCACGCGGCCGGTGCCCGGCGACTGGTGGCGGTCAGCGTGGTCGCCGCGGATGGTGCTCCGCTGGTGCCCTGCGGGCGCTGCCGCCAGCTGCTACTCGAGGCCGGCGGCCCGGAGCTGCTGCTCGACAGTGACAGCGGGCCCCGTGAGCTCGGCGCCCTGCTGCCGGGGGCGTTCACCGAGGCCGACTTGGCTGCGCGGCGCGCCGATGCCTGACGCGGTGGAGCTGATCCGGGCGAAGCGGGACGGCAGGCCGCTCAGTGAGCCCGAGATCAGCTGGCTGATCAGCGCCTACACGGGCGGCGCCATCGCGGACGAGCAGATGTCGGCAATGCTGATGGCTATCTATTTCCAGGGCCTTGATCCAGCCGAGCTGCGCGCCTGGACGGCGGCGATGGTCAGCTCGGGCGACCGGCTTGACCTGAGCGGCGTGCCGGCGCCCACGGTCGACAAGCACTCCACCGGCGGGGTCGGCGACAAGGTGTCGCTGATCCTCGCCCCGCTAGTGGCCAGCTGCGGAGCCGCGGTGCCGCAGCTGTCGGGGCGCGGGCTCGGGCACACCGGCGGCACCCTGGACAAGCTGGAGTCGATCCCCGGCTGGCGGGCGGTGCTGTCCGCCGCCGAGATGACGAAGGCGCTCACCGATGTCGGGTGCGTGATCTGCGCGGCCGGGCCCGGGCTCGCCCCGGCCGACCGCAAGCTGTACGCGCTGCGCGACGTCACCGGGACCGTCGAGTCGATCCCGCTGATCGCGAGCTCGATCATGTCCAAGAAGATCGCCGAGGGGACGGCCGCGCTGGTCCTCGACGTCAAGGTCGGCAGCGGCGCGTTCATGCGGGAGATCGGCGCAGCCAGGCAGCTGGCGCGGACCATGGTCACGCTCGGCGCCGAGCACGGTGTCCGGACGGCCGCGCTGCTCACCCAGATGGACACCCCGCTCGGGCGGGCCGTCGGCAACGCGGTCGAGGTGCAGGAGTCGGTCGCGGCCCTGCGCGGCGCGGGACCGGCTGACCTGGTCGAGGTGACGCTCGCGCTGGCCGCCGAGATGCTCCGGCTGGCCGGTATCGGCGCCGACCCCGCGGCGGCCCTGGCCGATGGCCGGGCGCTGACTCGCTACCAGCAGATGATCAGGGCACAGGAGGGCGACCCGGACGCGCCGGCGCCGCAAGCCGCGCACCTGCAGCGGATCACTGCGGCCGAGTCAGGCTGGATCCGCCGGCTGGACGCGCGCGCTGTCGGGATGGCCGCCTGGCGGCTCGGCGCGGGGCGGGCGCGCAAGGAGGACCCGGTCAGCGCGGCTGCCGGGGTGATCTGCCTGGCCAAACCGGGCGAGCAGGTCAGCCGCGGCCAGCCCGTGCTCGAACTGCGCGCTGACGACGAGGCCCGGTTCGGCCGGGCCGCGGAGGTGCTGGCCGGCGCGATCGAGATCGGGGCGCGCCCGGCCGCGCCCGGCTCGGTCGTGCTGGAGCGCATCGAGCCGTGACCCGGCCGCCTGGCTACGGCCGGTGCGGCCGGCGGGCTGAACGGGGCGACCATGCTCCAGTCGTCGGCCGCCGCGTGCCCGGGCAGATCAGTCTGTGAGAATAGTGAGCGTGGCAGCGACACTTGACGAGATCCGCGGCGTCCCCAAGGTGCTGCTGCACGATCACCTCGATGGCGGGCTGCGCCCCGCGACCATGATCGAGCTCGCCGGCCAGACCGGGTATGACGGGCTGCCATCGACCGACGTGACGGAACTGACCCGCTGGATGGCCGGCGCGGCGCAGCGCGGCAGGCTCGAGCTCTACCTGGAGGCCTTCCAGCACACTGTCGGGGTGATGCAGACGAGGGCGGCGCTGATCCGGGTAGCCGCGGAATGCGCCGCGGACCTGGCCGCTGACGGGGTGGTGTATGCGGAGGTCAGGTTCGCGCCCGAGCTGCACGTCCGGCACGGGCTGAGCCTGGACCAGGTGGTCGAGGCCGTGCTCGAGGGCTTCCGGCGCGGTGCGAGCGGGCGGAACATCACCGTCTACGCGCTGCTTACCGCCATGCGGACCGCGGCAAGGTCGCTGGAGATCGCGGAACTGGCGGTGCGGCACCGGGATGCCGGCGTGGTGGGATTCGACATCGCCGGAGCCGAGGCGGGCAGCCCGCCGAGCCGCCACCTGGACGCGTTCCAGTACGTCGCGCGGGAGAACTTCCACATCACGATCCACGCGGGCGAGGGATTCGGGCTGCCGTCCATCTGGGAAGCGCTGCAGTGGTGCGGCGCGGAGCGCCTCGGTCACGGCGTCCGGATCATCGACGACATCCAGGTGGCGCCCGATGGGACGGCGCCGCTGGGCAGGCTCGCTGGTTACGTGCGAGATCGGCGGATCCCGCTGGAAATGTGCCCGAGTTCCAACGTGCAGACCGGAGCCGTCGCGTCCATCAAGGATCATCCGATCGGCCTGCTGCGCGATCTGTCGTTCCGGGTGACGGTCAACACCGACAACAGGCTGATGAGCGGAGTAAGCCTGTCGTCGGAGTTCCACGCGCTGACCGAGGCCTTCGGTTACGGCTGGGCGGACATCGAGTGGCTGACCGTCAACGCCATGAAGAGCGCATTCGCCCCTTTCGACGAGCGGCTCGCGATCATCAACTCGATCATCAAGCCGGGGTTCGCGGCCGTCCGGCCGGCGGCAGGGGGACCGGCCGCAGCGCCGGGGTAACGTCATAGCCGTGGGCATCGAGACGATGACGCAGCCGGTGGCCGACCGGCGCTGGCTATCCGAGGTCGCGACGTCCGATGCCGCCCTGCGGCAGGTGCTGCACGGGCTGCCGGCCGTCGATCAGGTCGGTTCCGAGGCCCGGGCAGCCGGGCTTGCGACCAGGTCCATCAAGCGGGACGCCAAGATGCAGGCGCTGGAGATGGCGGTCCGGATGGTCGACCTGACGACGCTCGAAGGCGCGGACACCCCGGGCAAGGTCCGCGCCATGTGCGCCAAGGCCCGCCGGCCTGACCCTGCCGACGCTAGCGTCCCGCCGGTGGCGGCCGTCTGCATCTACCCGGACCTGGTCGGCGTGGCCAGGGCCGAGCTGGCCGGGAGTAGCGTCGCCGTCGCCGCCGTGGCCACCGCGTTCCCCTCCGGCCGCGCGTCGCTCGCGGTGAAGCTCGCCGATGTCGCCGGCGCGGTGGCGGCCGGCGCCGACGAGGTAGACATGGTCATCGACAGGGGCGCGTTCCTCGCGGGCCGGTACGGCCAGGTTTTTCAGGAGATAAGGCAGGTGCGCGAGGCCTGCGGGGCCGCGCACCTGAAGGTCATCCTGGAAACCGGCGAGCTGGCCACGCTCGACAACGTGTCCCGGGCCGCCTGGCTGGCGATGCTCGCTGGCGCCGACTTCATCAAGACCTCGACCGGCAAGGTCACGCCGGCCGCGACGCCGCCGGTGACCCTGGTCATGCTGGCGGCGGTGCGCGACTATGCGGAGGCAACCGGGTGCCGGGTCGGGGTCAAGGTGGCCGGCGGCGTGCGCACCGCCAAGGACGCGATCCGCTATCTGGTGCTTGTCCGCGAGACTGCCGGGCCGCAATGGCTGACGCCTGAGCTGTTTCGCATCGGCGCGTCCAGCCTCCTCAACGACCTGCTCATGCAGCGCGCCAAGCAGCTCACCGGCGCCTACGCCGGTCCCGACTACTTCAGCATCGACTGAGCCGCAGCCCCGCCGCGACTGCGGCAGCCTGTCCATGGTCGTGGCTAGGCCTCTCCGAGCGCCTCGCCGAAGTCGGCGAGCAGCCTGTGCCGCCTGTCGTCGGCGAGTACGTGCCCGATCCCGATGACGAGCGCCACCGGCCAGTCGACGACGCCGAGCAGGGCGAGCGCGGCAATCCCGCCGTAGAAGGCCATCCGGTCGGGAGATGGCACCCGCACCGGGCCGATGCCCCAGGGCAGGCCGATGCTTCCGCTCTCCTTGCCGATCGCCTGTGCCGCGGCGCGCTGCGCTGGCTGGGCCGGCAGGGCCGTGCTGCGTGCGGTGGCGCCCCCAGCGGGCCT
>OCTA010003104.1_pt1 | contig 14802 bp, 11 predicted proteins | sample 1538991 | NCBI WGS metagenome assembly OCTA01 (sample SAMEA3539302, study PRJEB22396) | soil metagenome | biome: tundra; feature: field; material: soil | place: USA | collected 2010-05 | depth 0.15 m | reverse complement strand
AACCAGATGGTTTGGTAAAACCGCGGCGACAACTGCAAGACAAAGGAGGCTTCCGACTCGCTCCAAATGCCATCGCCATTGGACGCGGCCACACGGAAGCGGTAAGGGCCGGGAGGCAGATTCGTAAAGTACGCCACGCGCCGCGCGCCGGCGTCCACCCACTCGCGGTCAAACCCCTCCAGCATGTAACGGAACCGTACACGCTCCGGATAAAGGAAACTCAAAGCGGTGTAGTGAAACTCGAGGTGGCTTCCCGCTGGGATCCGGCTGCCGTTTTCGATGGACGGCCACTTGTCGGCCGCCACGCGCTCCACCAGCACCGGGGGTGGCCGGAGATTGCCGCTCATCCTGGATGGATCCACGGTCACCACGCCGCCGTAGGTCGGAAACCAGAGCGTCCCATCATGCAACTTGCACGCCGAGGGGTGGTAGCCGAAATTGAAATCGCTGCTGCCCTGAATCCCATCCGCCGCTCCGAAGACATCCACATTGAGCGTTTTCTTCCGCCCTTCGGCCACGTTATCCAGGTCCGCGCGGGAAACACGAAGCAATCCGTTGCGGCTGCTGACCCAGAAGTTATGAGTGTTGTCCTCGAGAATCTGGTACACATCCGATTCCGGCAGGCCGCTGGCTTTCGTGTACGCGGTGATCTTGCCGCCCGATATCCGGTTGATGCCGCCCTCCGTCAGAACCCACAGGGTGCGCTCCCCGTCTTCGTACAGGTCCACCACATTGGTGCCTGCCAGGCCCTGCGCTTTGGTGATGGGGGGCAGGAACCGCCCTCCCCGGAATTCCTGAAGGCCCGATGCCGTTCCCACCCATACGCTGCCGCCGGCGCGTTCCACGATCGCCGAGACGAAGCCGGAGCCCGAGGCCAGCCCTTCTTCCTTCCCCAACATACTCATGCGTCCGTGGCTGAAGCGCCTCAGGGCACTGGTGGTGCCGACCCATACCGTGCCGTCGCTCTGCTGGAAGATCGTCCGGACAGCCCCAGAAAGCTGCCACGTGCGGCGGGCCGCCGGGTCTGTCAGATTCGCCCCGCGGAACCAGTGCAGCACGCCGTCCTCGGACCCCGCCCACAGGTCGCCCTCGCGGTCGCGCAGCACCGGCCAGATCAGGTCGCTCGAAAAACCGTTCTTCGTGGTGTAATGAATCAGCTTGCCCACTGGCGGGATTCTCGCCACCCCGTTGCCAGTCCCCAACCAGATATCTCCGCCGGCGTCCTGGAAGATGGTACGGACATTATCGCTGGGCAGATCTTCGCGCATCGACCGCACCACGATCCGGTAATCCTTGAGCTGGTTCAGCCCGCCCCCGGCGGTTCCCAGCCACAAGCTGCCTTCCCGTCCCTCATACATGCACCGGATCACCTGGTTGGAAAGCCCCTCGCGCGTCTGATAGGACGTGAACTTGCCGTTCGCGAAGCGATTCACGCCTCCGCCATCACTCCCGATCCACAGGTTTCCGTCGCGATCTCTCTTGAGGGCGATGATAGCGTTGTGGGTGAGGCCGTCGCGTTCGGTGTAATTCCGGAAGTGCCCGTCGCGCAGCACGCTCAAGCCACCCGGACGCGTGCCGACCCAGAGCTCCCCGTTGGGACCGTCCGCAAGTCCCCAGACCGGGTTGCCGGGCATTCCATCCTTCTCCGTAAAGGACGTAATCGTGCCGTGCTCGATCTTCTTTAAACCGCTGTTCGTGCCGGCCCACACGGTTCCGGCGGGATACTCCAAGAGACAATGCACGCCCAACTGTCTGTGGACGCCCCTGAAAACAATGCCGACCTTTCCACCTTCATACTTGGAGAGCCCCAGTTCGGTCCCGATCCACACCACCCCCGCCGAGTCGGCCAACAGCGCGCGCACGGTGTGATCGGGCAACTCGGAAGCCGCAACCTGCTGGAACTTGCCGTCGCGATACCGGATTACTCCCGCGCCAGAGGTGCCGATCCACAGTGCTCCATCGCCGCCCGCCGCCATCGCCGTGAGCCGGTCGTCCAGCAAGCCCGGCGCGTTGGCGGGAGTGAACACGGTAAAGCCAACCCCATCGAATCGCGCCAGGCCGCCGGAGGTGGCCACCCAAAGGTACCCGTCGGGTGTCTGCGCGATGGCGCGGATGGAGTTGTGCGGCAGACCGTCGGCGGTGGTCCACACTTCATGTCCGTATTGGGTAATCGCCACCTTGGGATCGAGCCCCCAGGCAGGCGTGCCCAGGACAAAGGTCAGAGCCAACAGAACGCGGCGCATATGACTGTACAGTTCTATTCTGTCTACCTCGTGCGATTATCTCGTGGCCTGAGAACCGATACTGGGCCGAATTTGGGTAGTACTGTGGGATTCTCCAGGGTTAACACCAAATGGTTGCCCATAGGTCAGTGGGTGTCCAGCGCCAGGTTCACAGCTCCGGTGTACAGGCCAGGGGAGAGATTCCGCGGCGCGGCCAGCTCGAAGTTCACCGCGCAGGTGAGGATCCCCGACTGCTGCCACCCCGCCACAAGGTCCTGGGTAGCGCCCGGTTGGAAAGTGCCGCTGGAACAGGTGGCCGCCTGGCCCCCCGCCGTGGCACGTGTGGCCGATCCCGCCCAGCCGACCTGGGTAACCGGCATGGGGCCATCCGGGCCGTTGAGGCTGCCGAGTTGCGCGGTGACTCGAATCTGCTGGCCGGGCAACGCTCTCACCCACGCCACCACAGTGGCGGTCCGACTGGCGACGTCGGAGGCGCCGTCGGCGGATACCCGGAAGTTGAGCTCGACCTGCCGCGGGTCGAGACGAGCCTCCTGGTTCACCTACACTGCCAGCGTCGTAGTTCCGCTACGCTACGCGCCGATGAGCCTGGCCACGCATGCCGGCAACAGCGCGGCAGACAGCCGCATCGGGCGGCTGCGGATTAATGCTCCAGGCACAGATCGAAATGCCTCGGAGCCGCTGTCGGGGGCAGCACGTCCTCCAACTGAAGCTGGCATGTCGGGCAGAGCAACAGGTGCCCCTCAAGCGCGTCCGAGCGGTCCTTATCCAGCAATCCCGCCCGGTACTGGATCAGTATCCTGTCGGGTATATGTCGCCAGAGCAGAAACTCAAACATGTATGATCTCCCGAAGCCGCCGCATTGCGACAGCTCTAAAAACAGATTGCGTCAAATGGTCTCTTGCGGCAATCGGCTGCTACCCGCAATTCGGAGCGCTCCAGACCGGGCGGGGGTTAACTCTGCAAGCCGTCCCCTAGGGTATTGCCCTATGCAGGTCGCGGGTTTTCCTGTATCCACTTTCCGCGCTTGCAATGCCAAAGTAGGGTTGAAGGGTCCGGAGTCCCTTGCGTTGTGCCTCAACAGCCCTTGCTGCAAGTGTTACTCATCGAAGACAACCCGGGCGATGCCGAACTGGTCAAAGTAGCGCTCGCGGACGCGGGTGGATTCAAGGTCCATTGGGCAGAAGCCCTGCTGCCCGGTCTGGACCGGGCGACGCGCGGGGATATCGATCTTGTGCTCCTCGACCTGCACCTCCCGGACAGCCATGGCCTGGAGGGCCTGCACGCCATGCGTACGCATGCGCCTTCGCTTCCGGTGATACTCCTGACGGGGTTCGAGAGCGAGTCCATGGCGTTGCGGGCGGTAGAAAGCGGAGCGCAGGAATACGTCGTGAAGGGCTCGCTGGAGGGGCAGGCTCTGGCTCGCGCCCTGCTGCGCGCGCTGGCCCGGCACAAGATCAACGCGCAAAACTCGCGCTCCGATTCTCGCCAGGAGGAGGCCCGGGTCTTGGGTTTTCTCGGCGCCAAAGGCGGGGTAGGAAGTACCACTGTCGCCTGTCACCTGGGGATGGAACTGAGGCGACAGACCAACGGCCGCGTCCTGGTGATGGATCTCGACCTGGCGGGCAGCACCATCGCGTACCTCATGAACGTGAACTCCCCCTATGGCGTTACGGAAGTTGCCTATGATTTCCTCCACCTGGATGAGAATAGCTGGTCGAAGTTGAAGGCCTCCGGCCCTGAGGGCCTGGACGTCCTCCAGTCGGGGGGGCCGGTATTCCGCGAAGAGAAACAGCCGAGGGTGGAAAGGGTCCGGCTGGTGTTACGCTTCCTCCGCTCGCTCTACCAGTGGATTGTCGTCGATCTCGGCCGGATGGGTCTGCTTTCGGCGCACGTCGCCGACGACGTTGACCGCCTCTACATGGTGGGCACGTGCGACCTGCTGGGCCTAAACCAGATGAGAACTGCGGCGTCCGCGCTGCTTCAGAACGGCTTCCGCCGGGATGCGCTGGCCCTGATACTCAACCAAGCCCCGGCGTTGTCCCAGGCATTCAACCTCGAGTTCGAAAAGTTCCTGGGAGTGTCCGTGGAGGCTGTGCTGCCGGAGTGTCGCAAGGATTTTGAGGCGAGTTTCCAAAACGGAAAGCGGCTGGGCGAAAGCCGCAAGTTCCAGAGCCACATCGCGCAGTTGGCGGCTGGAATCGCGGGCGTAAGAGTAGGAAAGGATACCCAAGCGCCGAAGCCCGGTTTCTCATTTCTGGCAGGAGCCCTTCGACGTGCAACCAACGGGGTCTAGCAGCCATCCAGCAAGCCAGGCGGGCGTGAACGGCGGCACTCTGCACGCCCCACGGCCGTTCGTGGATTCCTGGGGCGCCGAAGAACTGGCGGCGACCCTCGACTCGGTGGGGACCGGTATCTGGGCGCTGGATCTGGAGGGGCGCTGCGTATTCATCAACCGGGCTGCGTGCCGGGTGCTCGGCTATCCACCCGAAGAGTGTCTGGGCCAGAAGATACAGTGCAGAATCCATGCGGGCCACTGCGACGGATGGGTCTGCCTCCAGCAGAACTGCCACGTACAGAGCGCGCTCACGAGCGGATCCGCCGTAGAGGTGGACGACGATCGGTTCCAGCGCCGCGACGGGACTTCGATTGCGGTGAAGTACTCCATCCAGCCCATACTCCTCGAAGGCCGCGTAAGGGGTTCCGTGGTCAGCATGGTCGATATCACGGCCCGGAAGCGCGCGGAGGAGGCGCAGCGGCAGAGCGACGAATGGTTGAGCATCGCGCAGAATGCGGCCGGAGTGGGCATCTTCGATCTGGATCTCAACGCCGATCGAGCGAGGGTGTCGGAGGGGCAGTTCCGCCTGTTTGGCCTGGACCCCGCTGGCCCATGGCCATCGCGTGAAGAATGGCGCAAGCTGGTCCACCCGGAAGACCGCGAGCGCATGGACCGCCAGCACGAGTTGGCGCTCTCCGGACTTCAGCCCCCCGGGATGGAGTACCGGGTCGTCTGGCCGGACGGGAGCACTCACTGGCTGTTCACGCGGCGGACGGTGTCCTTCGACGAAGCCGGAAAGCCCGCGCGTGTGGTGGGCGTCAATGTCGATATTACCGGCCGCGTCCGGGCCGAAACGGCCCTTTATCAGTTCTTCTCGGCATCGCCAACGCCGATGGCCATCGTAGGCTTCGACGGCCGCCTCCAGCGGGTAAACCCCGCCTGGGAGCCGATTTTCGGATTCACGGCGGCGGAAGCGGAAGGGACTCCGGCGTTCAACTGGATCCATCCCGAGGATCGCGCCGCTATCAAGGCCGAGTTCGAAAAGCTCCTCGTAACGGGGAAACGCCTGGGTTTCGAGTGCCGCGCCAGGTGCAAAGATGGATCGTACCGCTGGATACTGCTCAACGCCGGCGCTCAGAAGGATGCGCAGGTAGTCTACGCAACCGCGCACGACATTACCGGCCATAAAAGGGCCGAAGAGGCTTTGCAGGAAAGCGAGGCGAAGTTCCGCGAGTTGTTCGACTGCGCTCCCATGGCCTATCACGAATTGGACATGGCCGGCGTGGTGCGCCGGGTGAACCGGGCCGAATGCGCCCTGCTGGGTTACGAGGCGGGCGAGATGTTGGGCCGGCCGATATGGGAATTCATCGCCGGGGTGGACCGGGAAGCCTGCCAAGAGGCCATTCGCCGGAAACTGTCCGGGGAACAACCCCTGGAACCCGCCCGGCGCCGTTACGTCCGGCGCGACGGCGGCGAGTTGTGGGTCGAAATCCACGACATCCTGGTGCGCGACGCGGCGGGCCAGACAACCGGCATTCGCAGCGCCCTGCTGGACATCACCGAGCGCGAGCGTATGGCGGAAGACCTGGAACGCCACGCCGAAAGGCTGGCCCGATCCAATGCCGAGCTGGAGCGCTTCGCTTATGTGGCCTCGCACGATTTGCAGGAGCCGCTGCGCATGGTCGCCAGTTTCACGCAACTGCTCGCCAAGCGCTACTCCGGCCGGCTGGACGAGACGGCCGACCGCTACATCAACTTTGCGGTCGATGGCGCCAGGCGCATGCAGCAGTTGATCGTCGACTTGCTGGCGTATTCCCGCGTCAACAGCAAGGAACTCGACCTCCGGCGGATTGAGTGTGAAGCGGTGGTGCAGACGGCCCTTCAGAGCCTGAGCGCGGCAATAGAGGAAAGCGGCGCCGCGATCGCACGGGATCCGCTGCCGGTTCTCACGGCGGATGCGGCGCAACTCGGCCAGCTATTCCAGAACCTCATTGGCAACGCCATCAAATTCCGCGGGAAAGCCCCGCTGCGAATCCACATCGCCGCCACCGATGACGGCCCAGACTGGCTGTTTTCCGTGCAGGATAACGGCATCGGAATCGACCCGCAGCATACCGGCCGCATCTTCCAGGTCTTCCAGCGCCTGCACACCAGGGAGCAATACACCGGCACCGGGATCGGGCTCGCGGTCTGCCAGAAGGTCGCCGAGCGCCACGGGGGAAAAATTTGGGTGGAGTCCGAACCTGGGGTGGGCTCCACCTTCCGTTTCACAATTTCGAAACAAGCGAGAGCGGAGTAGCACATGAGCGCACCAAGCAAACCAGCCGAGATTTTGTTGGTTGAAGATAACCCTGGGGATGTGGAGTTGATCCATGAAGCCCTGCAGTTCGGGAAAGTGCTGAACCGCATCAGCGTGGTGACCGACGGCGAAGCTGCCCTGGCCTTTCTGAATCGCGCCGGCGGCTTCGAAAACGCCCCCCGCCCGGACCTGATTCTGCTCGATCTGAACATCCCCAAGAAGGACGGATTCGACGTTCTGAAGGAGGTCAAGGGCCATCGGTATTTGAGCAGCGTTCCAGTGGTGATCCTGACCAGTTCCCAGGCCGACCGCGACATCCTGAAAAGCTACAACCTCCGCGCCAATTGCTTCATCTCAAAGCCGCTCGACGTGGACGAGTTTCTCGCCACAGTTCGCTCCGCCGGCGAATTCTGGCTCTCCATCGTCAGGTTGCCGCCAGGCGACAGGCCCAGCCAGCAGAACCCGGCGCCGTAGGTACCGGCCACCGGCATGGTATTTTTGTGGAGTTTCCGGAGGGCGGAAGGGCTCGGCGCGCCGGCCGGGTTCCCGTTCGCGTGTGCCGATCCCGATGCTTCTTTAGGGAGTACAATCTGAATCATGGAAACGCAAGGGCCCCATCCAGCCGCGGCATTCCACGCCGAAGCCAACCTCCGGGCCTTGCTTGAGAGTACCGACGACCTGATTTGGGCGGTGGACCTGAATTACAGGCTGCTGACGTTCAACAGCGCGGCTTATAAAGCGATCCAGGGCAGTTCTGGCGTCCGGGCAGCGGTGGGGATGCGACCGGAGGAATTGCTGTCGCCGGCCAGAGCGGCATTATGGCCTCCACTATTCGAGCGTGCGCTGTCGGAAGGGCCCTTCCGGGCCGAGTATTCTCTACCCGATGGCCGGACCTTGGAACTGGCTTTCAACCGAATCGTCCAAGATGGTGAAACCACCGGCATTTCGGTCTTCGGAAAGGACATTACAGAACGAAAGACGGCGGAGAATGCATTGCGGGAAGCCGAGCGCAAATATCGGAGCATCTTCGAGGGGGCGATCGAGGGAGTTTTTAGAACATCGGTTGGGGGGAAGGCTCTGGCGGCGAACCCCGCCCTCGCAAGAATGCTAGGTTACGACTCGCCGGCCGAAGTCCTGTCCGCGATCGACGATGCGGCGCATCAAGCGTACCTGGACCCAAATGACCGTTCACATCTTCTGCAACTACTCGAAGATCGCGAGGTCGTCACTGGCTATGAGTGCCGGCTCAAGCGCAAAGATGGGTCCCCACTGTGGGTGTCGCTCAATTGCCGGAAGGTCCGCCGAGTGGACGGAGGGGTACTCTGTTTCGAGGGATTCATCGAAGACATTTCCAGCCGGAAGGAAGCGGAAGCGCGGTTCCAGGCCCAAACCGCGCAGTTTCAAGGAATCGTCGAGAATGCCGACGCCGGGTATTTCCGGATCGGAATGGATGGCTGCTACGAGGACGTCAACCCGGCGTGGTTGCGGATGCACGGATTCACCCGCAGGGAGGACGCCATCGGGCTGCACTTCTCCGCGGTTCAGGTTCCGGAAGACGCAGCCAAGGCGGAAGAAACCGTCCGGGCTGTCATGCGGGGCGAGTCGATAAAGAGCGCCGAGTTTTCCAGATTGTGCCGGGACGGGACAACCGGCTACCACAGCTTCTCAGCCCATCCCGTACTGGATGGCGATCGGGTGATCGGTTTCGAAGGCTGCCTGGTCGACATCAGCGAACACAAGCGGGCGGAGGAAATAGCCCGGCGGGCAAACGATGCGCTCGCCAAGGCTGAAGGTCATTATCGCCTGATCTTCAATAGCATTTCGGATCCGGTCTTCGTAACGAAGATCGAGGATGACGGAGTCCTGGGCGAGTTCATCGATTTCAACGACAGCGCCTGTCGCTATCTCGGCTATTCACGAGAAGAACTGCAGCGAAAGCGAATCTATGAGATCACTGCTCGCGAGAGCCTTCCCGATGTGCCAGCGCTCGCGAGGCCCGTCCTCACCGAGCAACCCTTGGCATGGGAGGGAGTGCACCTGGCAAGAGACGGGCGGCGTATTCCGGTGGAAGTTGGCACTAATGTCGTCGACCTTGACGGTGCACCCGCGGTAATCGCCACGGTGCGGGATATCACCGATCGTAGGGACGCCGAGACCAGGTATCGGGGTCTATTCGAGGGGGCGCTCGAAGGGGTTTACCGGATATCGGTCGACGGCAAATTTCTAGCTGTGAACCCCACGCTGGTCTCGATGCTGGGCTACGATTCGGCGGAGGAGGTCATAGCTTCGACCGGCGACTCGTCTCATCACCTGTGGCTGGACCCCAGTGAGCGTTCGAGGTTTACGGATCTGGTCGAAGCCGATGGCGTCGTCCGGGAGTACGAGTGCCAGTTTCGACGCAAGGACGGTTCGGTAATTTGGGCGCTGCTCAATAGCCGAAAAGTGTGCGGAGAGGATGGACGAACCCTCTGCTACGAAGGCTTCATCGCGGACATCACCGAACACAGGCGGGCGGTAGATACGCTGCGGGAGAGCGAGCGCCGGTTGCGCACCGTAATGGAGACGGTTTCGCTGATTGGCATCACGCTGGACCCGCAAGGGAATATCACGCTCTGCAACGATTATCTGCTCGCTCTCACCGGCTGGAAACGTGAGGAAGTATTGGGCCAGAACTGGTTCGAGATCTTCATCCCGCCCGAAATCTACGAGGAGATTTATCGGGAGATGTTCCTCAAGTCCATCGGCACGGGAGGGCTTCCGGTTCACTACCAGAACGAGATCGTTACCCGGACGGGCGAGCGGCGCATGGTGGAATGGAATAACACGACGATCCGGGATCTGGACGGAGAAGTTGTCGGCGTGGCCTGCATCGGCGCGGACATCACCGAACGAAAACGGACCGAGGAATCGCTCCAGAAGGCGAATCGCCAGCTTCACCAGCTTTCCTCCGACCTGTTGCGCAGCCAGGATTACGAGAGGCGGAGAATCGCGCGGGAACTGCATGACAGCACGGCGCAACTGCTGGCTGCCTTGAGCATCAATCTGAGCCGTCTGCGGGATTCCGAACTGGAGCCGGACCGCCGGAGGCAAGTACTCTCCGAATCCATCGACCTGGCGGCTGCCTGCTCCACGGAAATTCGGACCGTCACCTACCTCTTGCATCCTCCCCTGCTGGACGAAGTCGGGCTGGCAGAGGCGTTGCAGTCTTACGCTCAGGGTTTCAACCAGCGAACCGGGATCGAGGTTGAGATCCGGATTCCGCCCGATTTCGGCCGGCTCAGCAGCGAGATGGAAACCACCCTGTTCCGCATCGTACAGGAAGGGCTGGCCAACGTCCATAAGCATTCCGGCAGCCCCCTGGTCCTCATCCTGTTGGAACGCGATCCACGCGAAGTCCGGCTGGTCTTGCAGGATCGGGGCCGCGGCCTTCCCGAGGCGCTGCACCCGCGACCGAAGGGGTTCGTCCGCTTTGGCGTCGGCATCATGGGCATGCGCGAGCGCGCGGAGCAGCTTGGCGGCCGGTTGGAACTCTCCTCGAACGATGCCGGAACAACCCTGACCGTAATTTTACCGCTGGTTCACTCCCATGAAAAAGACACGAATATTATTGGTGGATGATCATCACGTTGTAAGGCGGGGCGTCGCCGGAGTCATAGGGGACGCACGGCCCGAGTGGGAGGTGTGCGGCGAAGCGTCCACGGGCCGCGAAGCCGTGGCCGCGGCCGCCAGTCTGAAGCCGGACGTGGTGGTCATGGACATCTCCATGCCGGATATGAACGGCCTGGAGGCCACCCGCGAGATTCTGAAGAACAACCCCGGCACTGAGGTACTGATTCTCTCGGTGCATGAATCGGACCAGATTGTACACGACGTACTGGCCGCCGGCGCCCGCGGCTACATTCTCAAGCAAGATGCGGGCACAGATCTGATCGCGGCCCTGGAAGCCGTCCGCTTGCACAGGCTGTTCTTCACCGCCCGGGTGTCTGAAGTAGTGCTGAGCGGGTATCTCGGCCGCGCCGCCGCTGGAACGCTACCCGACGCGCCTTTCAGCCGCCTCAGTCCGCGGGAGCTCCAGATCGTCCAACTGGTGGCCGAAAGCAAGTCCAACAAGGAGGTCTCCAACATCCTTCATCTCAGTGTCAAGACGGTGGAATCCCACCGGGCCCACATCATGGAGAAGCTCGGGATTCATTCCGTCACCGAGTTGGTGCGCTATGCCATCCGCAACAATATTGTGGAGAGCTGAGGATACCGGTTGGCAGGCGAAAGCGCCTGCCCCACAACAACAGAGTGGGACCGACGGACCGATGCCTGTCCCCGCGAAAAAAAAGCAGGCTCGCCGCATTCGGAGGCAGCGAGCCCGCAAGCGCTATGTAGGAGACACATCTAAACTTTGCACTGATGCCGGGATGGTGCTCTCCAGGGGGGCCAAGCCCACCCTGATGCAGCCGGCGAACTTCATAATCCAGCTCTTTCCGCCAGCGTCTGCTGCCGGGCCTGCCGGGCAGCCACCACCGACAGTATCCCATTGGCGACCAGCATCGGCATCAGCCGGATTACCGACGACTGTGTCCACGTCAGCCCGTCTTGGGCGACGTAGGCCACGGCCGCGGCGACATTGATCGACAGGGCTCCGGTGCTGGTCACCAGGCTGAACCATCGGGGAATGCCCGCTTCATCCAGTTCGCTATACCGGCAGGCGCTCATGACGATGCCCAGCCCCAGTATGCTGGCGCAGATCGTGCTCAGGAAGGACATCGGGGCGCGCCATTGCCAGACATAGGTGGGAACCTCCGTCAGGTAGCCCATGGTGCCCACGATTCCAATGGCGAATATGATCGACCCCAGAACGGCGATGGCCCCCAGCCGCGACTTGAACCACCGGGGTGTGTGACGCAACAGCAGTGCCGCCGCGCTGAGCAACAGCACAACCACCGTGTTGGGGGCGATTGCATTCCAACTGCCCGCTCTCAGGTTGGCTGCAATCAGGGTTTCTAATCTGGGCCCGGTTCCAAATACCTGCTCGGCCACCAGCACGACCGCCATCGACAACGTCACCCCGGCCAGCACCGAGGTGACCCGCGGGAACCACAGGCCGATTGCGATTAACGCCAGCCCGCAGGCGGCGAATCCCAGGGCCGCGACCGGCGGAGTGGCAGCGCTGGCCGGGAATACCTCCATGTTGGCTATCCGGCGGAGCGCCGGCGCCGCCAGGATGGCGATTCCCAACCCGGCGCACATGCCCCCGCTCACGATCAAACTCGCGCGATAGACCGGACCGACTCGATATTGATTTCGCATAGTCTTGCCTTAGATAGCGGCTTGCCGCGCCCACCGCGAGCTTTTTTGGATACGGGGAACCCGCGTTCGTCTATAGCGTTCGAACGACCGGACCAGTGCTAGAACGGTCTGCCGGCGCCGGTACAGGGCCGCCAGGGCGATCTCGGGTTTGTGATATCGAACCTCAGCTTGCATGGGCTGGTTTGCCTCTAGAGTCCAGTCTGCATCGGAAGAGTTGCCCAGTGATATACCCGGAAACACCGATTTCACGGAGTGCGAGGCAGCATCTCCCTGTGCGGCGTTCCTGCATCCAACCCGACCAGCCCCCGAGTCCCTCCACTACCCCCGCCTCAATCGTGGGGGATCGATTCTTCGAAATTCGGTGGGCACACCCATTCCGGCCCGCGCGCCTTCCGATGCATGCTCATAGTGAAGAAACTTCCAAAAGGCGATCAGAGAATGACAAGTGTGGTGCTGTACTCCGAACAACCGATTCTCACGGCCGGCCTCCAGGCCGCCATGGCCGGTCTGGAAGACATTGGGTTGTCGGCGATTTTTGAGGACCTCGTTGCGTTGATAGAACATGTCCGGACGAGCCGCCCAAGCGTGACTCTCGTCGAGGTGACCGCCGCCGTCACCATCGCCACGCTATCCAAGCTGGAATCCATGACGGGCAATACGCCGATCGTTCTCTGGGTTGACGTCGTTTCCGTGGAGTTGGTTTCCCAGGCGCTGGCTGTTGGCGTCCGCGGCATCCTCCGCAAAAGCCTGCCTGTCGAGCTTCAGATCAAGTGTTTACGGACCGTCGCGGCGGGCGACCTCTGGGTGGAACAGGCCCTCTGCGACCAGATCCTGACGGCCAGACGGATCCTTACGACCCGGCGGGAACGCCACGTGATGGGCCTTCTCGCGCAGGGCCTGAAGAACAAGGAGATCGCACACGCCACTGGCTTGAGCGAGGGAACGGTCAAGGTCTATCTTACGCGGCTATTTCAGAAAGTTGGCGTCCACGACCGCCTGGAGCTCGCCCTGTTCGCGCTCGGCAACTCCTTGGTCGACGAAGTCCCCGAACCGGAGCCGGTTGCCTGGCGAGTGTCGCACCGCCCCGCGGTCCATCCGGGCATTCGCTCTCCCCTACCGCGCGAGATTACAACGTCCCGCGCCTGGCATCAGCAGGTGAGCGTGCTTCCAAACTGACCGCCCCGCTCGGGGAATGCGCATTACCAAACGAACCGCGATGATCTACTTAACAAAGTAATCCAGAAGGCGCAAACTACAGGCCAAGGTTGAGAAAACAACCCTCATAGACGCCGCCGAACAGTCCGCAACCCCCGAATCCTGCGCTGATTACCTCGAAGCGATGCGCTGTACACGGATGACAGTCCCTGAAATGAACCTGAAACTGAACTCCGAAACGTCCTCACGCCTGGCTTTACCGGCTTCCGCGCATGTGTCAAGACTTACCCCTTCTCAAACGCGGGCGGTTGTGTACAGTCCGATGGGGGCGCCCGAGAACACGTTTCAGTGCAAACGGCGGCACAGGAAGGCGGGGATATCGCGCGAACCCTGCGTGACGGCCACAATTTCAATGGGCCGGTGTTCGTCGGCGCGATAGACGATCAGGTAGGAGCCAACCGGCCAGAACAGCACAAGGTAAGCGGTGAGGTCTTCGCGTCTATGGCCCATGCCGGCGCGCGTGCGAGGGTTTCGAACGCATCGAACAGTTTTCCCGTCCAGCGGTCGGCCGCGTCGATGTTGCCGGCGGCGATGTATTCCCAGATCTCATCTTTGATGGGTAATCCGGCGGGTCATCGGGGCTACTATGAAGTTGGGAGCGACCAGGCTTGATTCCGGATTGGGCAACGGAGCGGCGCCGAATGGTGGAGATGCAACTGCGCCGGCGGGGCATCCACGACGAGGGTGTGCTCCGGGCCATGCTTGAGATTCCGCGCGAGGAGTTCGTTCCGGCGGAGTCGCGAGTGATGGCATACCAGGATGAACCGATTCACATTGGCCACGGGCAGACCATCTCACAGCCGTATATGACGGCGCTGATGGCGGAATCGCTGGAGTTGACGGGCGCGGAGACGGTGCTCGAAGTCGGCGCGGGGAGCGGGTACGCGGCGGCGGTGCTGGGGGCGGTGGCCGCGCGCGTGGTTACGGTCGAGATCATTCCGGCGCTAGCGCGACTGGCTCTGGAGAATCTGCGGCGGACGTCGCGCGACGCGAACGTCACGGTGGTGTGCGGGGACGGGTCGCTGGGGTATCCGGAAGGGGCGCCATTCGATGCGATTTCGGTGGCGGCGGGCGCGCCGGAGATCCCGGCGGCGCTGCTCGAGCAATTGAAAGATCCCGGCCGGCTGGTGATTCCCGTGGGCGACTACGGCGACCAGGAGCTGCGCGTGGTCTCGAAGCAACACAGACGCATCGATTACCGGGTGGCGGTGTTGTGCCGGTTCGTTCCGCTGCGCGGCGGAGAGGGGTGGGAATAGATGCGGCTGCGCACGGCGGGAGACCGGCTCAAAGTGGAGCACAGCATCATCGACGGGGTGCGCGGAATTCTGGAGGATCTGCTGGCGGCGAACCCGGCCATCCGCTCCGTGATTCCGGGAGTGATCCGGCCGGTGCGCGACGCCAGAGGCAAGGTGCGGGTGCGGGTGACGGTGCCGACGCAGAACGGGTGGAAGGCGATCGCGCTCAGCGCG
>OCTA010003101.1_pt1 | contig 14813 bp, 15 predicted proteins | sample 1538991 | NCBI WGS metagenome assembly OCTA01 (sample SAMEA3539302, study PRJEB22396) | soil metagenome | biome: tundra; feature: field; material: soil | place: USA | collected 2010-05 | depth 0.15 m | reverse complement strand
GGCCATGCTAACGTTGCTACGACCCGGCTCTACGACAGGCGCAAGACAAGGCCGGAGGACAGGCCGACGTTTCATGTGAAGTATTGAGGTTCTCAAGGCCATTAGTCTCGTCAGCTTGGCTAATGACTTGTTCTAATTCCTTTCAAAGGCGGAGGGAAGGTATGGACGCTGCTGGATTACAAGGTCGCATCAGGCGAGAACTAGAGCAAAGGTCCAAGGCTCTTGTCCTAGAGAAGGACCTTGCATACTGGCTGAACACTTACATAGTAGGAGCCGGGCACGGGGATATCGAGCAGATCGAAAGGATTCACACGCTTCTGTACGGGCATTTCAAGGCTGAGAGCGCATCTATGTACAGAAGATTCCTGCAACGACTGAACGGCGACGAACGACAACTATCTGAGGTCGTCGAGGTGATAGACTTCGCTCTCCGTGATTGGTGCACATCATTGATTAGCCTCGCATTGAATCGCTCAGAAGAATCGTCCAAGATGATCGTCCAGTCGAAATCACCCGACTTCGCTTCTTGCAGTGCCGAATTCGCGACTACTGTGAATCATCTGCTGACTGACGTAATGATGGACGCGAAAGTATGGATTGTTGACGGAGAACTTATGAAGCCCACTAAAGACAATACCTCAGCACCAACGAATTCTCTTGTTGTTAACGTAGATCACAACTCGACCCTCTATATGCGGGACATGCACGCGATGCAAAGTGGTACTGGAGGCGGGGATGTAGACTTGCCGCAATTAGCCAGGGAATTGGAGAAATTGCGGACTGAGATGAAAAAGCAGGCGGTTGATACCGCTCATGATCGGGCTGTGGGGGCCATTGCCGATGCAGAGGATGCAGCAAAACAAGGTGATCGTGCTTCTGTAATTAAGTACCTTAGAAAATCGGGCACATGGGCTTGGGAATGCGCGACGAAGATCGGCGTCAGCATAGCAAGTGAAGCGATCAAGCAGTCGATTGGGCTTCGCGGTTCGTGAGATAGCTGCAGCACTTCACACGTTCGGCGCGCGATAAACCGGATTATCACGTAGGGGACGAACCAGGCGCCGCCCCCGACCCCGACAAGCATGAGTGCCATTCGTACAGGTCTTCCGTCGAGGCGGAAGAGAAGACATAGCTGTATCTGGAAAAACGCACCTTTGCCGGTCGCCCCGAATACCGAAGAAATCCGATCGGAAACTTTGGCTGGAGCGCTGGAGCGAGCTGTGCGAACGGGTATCGCGACAGCGACGATGCGCTGAGCCTAGGCTAAGTTATTGATTCGTCGAAGAAGTATTTGATTACCTGCCAGAGTGCTTTATCAGTTCCGGTTGTCTTGCCTTTGAACTTCAGGTAGCCGCTGTAATTTACGACTTCGCATTGAACTATAGAGAAGTTCAGGCTGTCTGACGTTGGTATGTCTAAGACGATCTCCGGAGAGACGTACCCGTCCGCAGCTGCCGACCAGCGAATCGTCTCAAAGTTTAGCGAGATGGACGAACCTTCGCCTTTTTGAGAGGCGTAGTGCAGCGTCAACTCGTCGGAGCATTGCTGAGCAATGCGATCTGTCACTTTGAGGTAGTACCAAGCTGCGTCCGCCAGAAATTCGCATTCTTGTCTCGTTACGGTGCTTGCTTGCGGATCATGAATCAGGGAGTTGCGTAGTTCGCGCAGCTGGATCTTGAGAGTGGGGCGGATTATCCCGAGGTCAGCCATGATGGCGTACTTATTGGTCCCCTTCCGGCCGGGGATGTTTTCAAATCCGTAGATCTTGTCCAGCAGTTTGTCTCTGAGTTCCACGGCTCTCTGCAGCTGGATGACAGCTGCTTCTAAGTCCTGCTGGGATGGCGACGGGCTGGAAATGAGTTTATTGCCGTGTTCCCAGATTTCATGCTGAATTTTCCAGCTAGCGTGGTGAAACCTCCAGCTCAAGGCTTCGCCGCCCTTCGCATAAATCTTGGGGTCGACATAAATCTGAGATCCCGGCGCAATCCTTGTTAGGTCCACCCAACAACTATAACTAGTCGCCGAGGCCAGAGCCATTTGCGATACCATCCGCTGTTTTTGCTTGCCGTTCTGATGCTTACAGCGCGGAGCGGCCAGCACTGATTTGAAGTGTGATCCTCGATTGTTTGGTTCGCTTGGTTTTGGGCAGCCGGCCTTTTTGATCAGCGGGATGACGAGGCTGCGCTCGATGAAGTGGAGAAGATCATCATTTGATTGTTCCTGCCCTAGTTTCTCGCGGCAATTCGGGGAGATATTTGCAATGTAGAAGCTGTGATTTGCTTGACTCCGGGTTTACACATCCATCCCACGTGTAATGGTCGAGAACTCCAGCGTCAGCTTCCGAAGTTCCACTAATCCTTTACCCAGCCGCGTCTGCACCTCTCGAAAGCTTTTCAAAACGTTGTGCCGGACCTCGCGCGCGCCGGCAACGTCGTCGTTTTCCAAGCGGCTGATCATATCATCGCTCGTCGCCTGTAATTGGTGCGCCACGCTACCCAACATATTAACCCAGGCGTCATCGGCTCTGACTAACCTGTCGAACAAAGAGGAAATCTCCCCCTGCTCCTGGTCGTTCAACACTTTGCTGAACCACCCCTGCAGATAACGATCATATATGTACCCAATCTTCTGACAATGTGCCTGAGCTTCCATCATGGTGTTTTCAAGTTTGCCCCCTCTCGCTTTGTTCAACAACTCTAAGGCGTCGCGCCGTGCCTGGGGATCTTCGAATGACATCGAATTGAATTGCACTAATGTGTCATCTACGATCTGGTACATCTTGGCTAGCTCAGCCAGCACCAGAGTCAACTTCGCAGCTGCGACATCAGGATTGTTCACCAGCTTGTTTTTGACCTTGTCGAGTATGCCTGCTTTATCGAGCAGATCGACACCCTGGGACACGATGCCTACGGTCGTACTCAACGGATCTCCCATATAGCCCCCCCATACGCGTAGTCCTATCTTAGGACATTAGGACCTTACTGTGAGAACAAGTTCGGACGATATATCTCCACGCGAGATCACGGCCTGATCTCGATGCGAAGTGGTCAACCGCTATTGATAAAATACATTATCGCGTTAGCGAAACAACTCAAAGCGCCTGCGCTAGTCGACAGGCCTTCTTACTAGGTGACCAAAAGAACCCGCTTGGGTCCCAAGTTCTGGCGTAGGTGTACTTGCAGGCTTGCTGATAGGCCTCCTTAGCCGATTGGTTCAGTCCAGGATCCTTTTCCTTCCCGCGCCGATAGAGCTCCTCTTCCGACTGACCAATGATGAAGAAGCTTGTGGCTACGTCGTTCAAAGGTCCCCGCTTCATGATTGCGTCTCTCTCTGCGGCGGAGAATTGGTCAGTAGCGGGCTCCGGTGTATTCTTCTTGCGGAGCTCCTCTTCCTTATCATCCGCGTCATCTTTGAAATTGCGGATACATTCTTGGGCCTTCGCAATCGCACCCTTGAAATCCGCCTTGTTAAAATCTGCCCACGCTTCAGTGGTTAGCTCTTCACTGTTCTTAGTGACCTGCCCGTGGAGTGCCCCACTGGAAGCACTCACAAGGAGCACGACGAGCATTGGGGTCAAACGTGACATGCATCGTGGAGCGAGCGTGCTGTGCATCGTAATATCTCCCTTCCCTGCTTTGAACAGTGCCGTCTGTTCAGTTTGAGGTCGTTTGACATGTAATTGAATCTGCCCGCTGTTGCGCATCATCAGGCGGGGACCAAAACCATCCAAATGGGGACCATCCCCGAATCGGCCATGATTGCGGATCCCAGGTTCTTGCGTAGCTATATTTGGCTGCGGCTTCAAATGCTATCTTGGCATCACAAAGGTGCCCTAGTCTCTGCTGTGATTGACCTTCGATCCACCATGCTACCGCGACCGAGTTAAGCGAGCCTCGATCAAATACATCCATCGACTTCCAAATCTTTCCGAACCGTACTTTTCCAGTATCCCACTGCTCTACCTTCGCATTGTCAAGCACGTGCTGGTCACTCTGCGCAGAGGGCTCGTACAAAGTGACGACAGTCCTAGACCTATCAATTGCTCCTTGAAAGTCCCCACGATTGTACGACTCCCAGGCATCAGACACCATCCGTTCCTGCGGAGGCAGGCCGAGACACCAAACACGAACAGTCTCTCCAAGTCGAACCGGAGTGAAATCACTCACAATACACAAGAGCAGTAGAAATGCAGCATAAAGCAGTACTCTCTTCCAGTTTTTGAGTCCGTCCTCCAACAACGTCTTCAAGGGGGGTCGTTGATGCACGATTAGCATAATAAGCTCAACCAATAGTCCAGCCACTATGGCCACGAAGACTTCGACAAGAAAGCCGTTCATTCTAGACCTCCAGATCATCCGAGTTGTAAATCGAGAGTCGCTGCGCTTCAACACGGTTCGGCGTAGCAGTTTGCTCCTCTATCCCTTCGTAGTACCTGTCCTTCACAAACCGCTCACCTAATTCGTCAACTGCAACTGCGGGTTAGGCTTGGATTAGGCTGGGTGTCTCTATTTTCTTCCGACATCAAAGGAGGTCAACTCCGCAGTCCAAACTGGTTCTCCTTGCTCACTTTGTGTCCACTTGATCAATCCGGTGCCACCTTGATAATACAATTTCTCCTCGATATAGTTCTTCTCATTAAGACCTGACATTGAGAACTTGAAATCCGTCCTGAGGCATTGCGGAAAACTGCCAGCTGGCACAGTCACACTCTCAATCTTCTCCTCAGATTCTGCACTCCACCTATCTGAATCGCTAATGGTCATCTTCCCCACTGTTACTTGACCCGACTCTGGCCAATCATACAAACTATCGGCTGCCAAATATCTGAAGTGTAAACGCCCTTTTGCAAAATCTTTAGGGAAATAAGACAATTCAATTCCGTGATCAATCATCTGCCTCGACACAGCGCCGATGCTTCTCACTTCACAAATCGCGATGTCCAACGGATCATAACGGCACCTGCCCCACCAAAGTTTCTCATCGCCGAGGAGATTCTGACCGGTCGTTGGATCGGTGCCTGTCACCCGGAAGAAAGCGTTATTGTTACTGACTCCGAAAAACGTAGCCTTCTCATTTGTGACTGTGAACTTAACTTGATGCACTCCTCGTTCCACCTTATCTGCCGGACTGTAAAGTCCAACGATCGAAAATCCATACCCAACGCTTCCATCTTCGGTGAACCACCTTATCGATTTCGGATCGCCGTAAACAATGACCCGATAGGTCCAAGAGTAGCCTGGGGCAAGTGGCTGTAGAGAAGCTCGCGGGTCGCTTGGGAGAATAGGAGGGATTCTCCCACCGTTTCCTTGCCGAGCAGTGCGGGGAACGTCTGACCCTGAGCGCTTAGAACTTTGAGCCGCGGGTTGATGGGGAGAGCAACCAGTGCTGGCGAGGGCGAGGCTGAGTCCTAACGCCATAATGATCGGGTTTTGTCGATGCTGCCTAAAGCTGAACCGGGACAATGTGGTCATCTGCCGACTTCCTTGGCCGATGATTGTATTTCAAATGAGCAACCTGGCGTATTCCGGCTAGACAGGCTCACAGGGAACTGAGCACAACCTCGCGCCCTACATCTCACCCGAACTCCGTTTCGGCATAGCAATAGGGCAGCTGATCCTACAGGGAAACACAGGAGTTCAAGGGGCTGTATTCTCCGGACCCGTATCATCCGTGAAACTAGACGGTTAGGGGAGCGGACGCAGCAGCAGCGCGTCCACAACGCTGAATATGGCGGAATTGGCGCCGATTCCAATGCCAAGCGAGGCCAAAATTACAAGGGTCAACACCACATTCTTACGAAGCATACGAAAGGCAAGGCGGAGATCCTGTAACCAGATGTTCATCGATCCTCCCGTATTGGATAAATGATCATATGACGCGCCGAAGTACTCTGCCTAGACAGGATCTTGTCGGAAGTCAGTCGCGCCGGTGTTACTGCTCAGTAAGGTCAGGGTAGGTGGTCATCGGTTCGGAGTTCCGGAGTCTGCCTCCCAGAGGCCCGATTACACTGCGCCGATTTCCTCCTAACAAAGACCACATTCGGGACCAGTCGCCGGGGCGAGTTTTCCTTGATGGATATGCGACGAGGCGCATTTTTGCATTATTGGCGGGGTCGGTGATTCCCTTTTGTAGGGATAGCAGAGCAATGGCTGAGCAAATGCCTTGGAATTCGAGATTGGCGGTTCGCAGTGAACCCGAATCTTCTGGAATTCCAAGCCACTATAGTATGTGTCACCAAGACAAACGAGATTTTGATGCTGTGTCAGCCTGCAGCGAAGGGTGGGGCTGGCGTCTCCGCCTAGATCCATCGCGACGGTGAGGTCCTGCCTCCGTCCGAGCTCGAACGCTGAACTCTTGTTTGTGCCCGCCATGTCAATTCCCAGCGAATACCCTTGCGCGAGCATTACCCACTCAAAAATCTTTCCCCGCATGATACCAGCGCAGTTGAGATCGGGATGCGAATCTCTATACAGCCAAAAGCCAATCAGCACCCAAGTGCCGGTGACTTCAGATCGGGAGGGAAGATGGCCCGCAGAGAAAGAGTTGCTCAGCTTGCTGAAGGTGTTCGTCTGACCTGGGCAAGGCAGGTACTGTGGAACCGAATATAGTGGTATCTCTTCGTGGCCTTGCTCAGAACTTGGATTGCGGTTCGAAACACTCCCATTTGAGATCGGATTCTGCGCCGCACCTGGAACTGCGCGAGCGAGCAGCAAGGAAATAAAGATGCGACAAAGCAGCGCACTGAAGAGCCTATTGCCCATGCGGGCGATTATAAGGGCCGCCGCTCAGCATCCCTATGCTGCCACTAGGGGCAATGTCCGTATTTTAAATTGGGCAAGCTGCGAGGATTCGGGCGGCGACCGCGCTGGCTTCTTCGCGGAGTTGGGCGCTTTGAGGTCTGTAATGAGCGATGTGGCAGTTCCGAGAGAGTGGTGGGCGATTCGGAAATAGCACCGTTCTTAGGCCATTGTCCGGTTTGCCGTCAGTGGTTGCGCCCAATCTGGGCGAGATTGGCAGCTGATGTCGAGGCCATGTCGCTCCACGGCCCTACGTCTCAAGCAGGAGGACTCCAAACCCTCTGTCCATAGGGGTACGGAGGTGGAACACTTTGGAGGGGTACTCGGCGGTGCCCAGCTAGGATGGCCTTCAGGCCGGCGCTTATCCTTCGCACCTGCTCCTATTTGCGCGAGAGTTCATACAGTCTGCTAAGCGACGATAAGGCGGCAGTCATGAGGGAGGATATTCTCGAAACGCTCAAAGGCTTCCGGTGCGAACATTCCATCCCGTTGCCCGACGGTTCGACAGACATCGACCTCTTGGTTGAAGACATACGGTCCTCTACAGTGGTGGTCGCCGAGTTGAAGTGGTATCGGAAGCCCTCCACCTACCGGGAGCGTTTGCGGGTCGATGCGGATTTCGAAGACGGGTATAACAGACAGCTTCGTACGATCCAGGCATACTGCCGGCACCATCCGCACTGGCTGAAGGATCGAAGAGTCCTCACGCACCCCCTTTCCGATTACGAGAACGTCTTCTTCCTTTTGATCGTCGAAGGCGAAGACTTTCATGTGCAGTTCGACAGGGGCGTCGTCGAAGGAGTAGGTGTCGAATCAGAGGTATATTATGGCGGCTCACTCACGCGAAGAGGCAAGCTCTAGATGGCGCTTCCCGATTAAGCCGTGCAACGTTTTTGAAACGCTCGCCGCTTCCGTCCGACCGCGATTTGATGCGGCGAACCGAAAAGTACCGGCAAATGCCGTTGTCGCCCGCAAGGATGCCCAGTTGATGCAAAGATCGCCTCTGCAATCGTAGAATTGTGCTGGCGAAGGAATCACCAGGTTTGCGAGTTCCCGGCACGTAATAGCCGCCCGGAGACTGAGCGATGAAAATCAGCGGACAACGCTGTCCAGTATCATCCTCGCGAGCCTGACGCTATCAGTCACGACCGATGTCAGCCGGGGCGACGGCCTGCTGATGGCATCTCGCGCCAGGCGGACAGCGGCGATGATCGACGCGGTAATCACCAGGGTCGAAGCGAACTGTCCGTCATATGTCTCTGCTCTCACATCGCTTTGGCTCGTTCCTGTTCTTCGCGGGCTATTGCCCGTTTCATCATGCCCAATGTACATGGAGACATCTACTGCCTGCGGCCTTTCCTGTCGGGCGCTGGCTCTTAGAGGCGCAGTCGGACCCCCCAGCGAGTCAGGAGACCGGCGGCAGCCAGAATGAACGCCGTGAATACAGCACATCGTATCGCTCCCGGCAACCCGTAACTAAAGTGCGCTTCGAAATAGTGGACGCCTACCGCGGTGAGAATGTAATACCAGAAGTCCGGTAGCAGATAAGTCGTCAACGTATTGGAACCTGCGGGCCGGGTAAAAAAGGCCCACCCGATCCTCTTCTTGACATCGCAGATCCAATACAGCAGGGCGAACAGCAGAACGGCAGCGCCAATGCTATAGAGGCTCCAGGTGGGCGTCGCCCTGATCTTGGAGATACCGAGCGGAGTAAGAAACCATCCCGCGATCAGTGACAAGGTACCGAACGACAGACCGAGAAATGTCTTCTGGCGAATCGTTTGCCAGCGATGAGTCCCGAGAAAGATGGCGGAGGTGACGATGCCAGCGAGGGTGATTCCGGCCATGGCTCCGTTGCTGAATGGCCAGACGTAGTACGGAAGACGCCCAGTGAAGGTCATCCACCCCGCGGCGGTCAGGGCATTCAACGTCATCATCGCGACGAACCACGCCAACGGAGCCCAGAGCCAGCGGCGTGTGGGGATGTAGAGGATGGCAACGGCGAGGTAGGTATAGCCGATAAGGCCGAGAATCTCCGGGTAAGAGATCTCGATCCATGAGGTGTGTTCTGGATTTGGAGTGTGGCGGAAGATCGCGAACATGGCGGCGACCAGGATCAGGCCAAAGATGCGCAGCCCGCGGATCAGTTTGGCATGGCGGCTGGATTCGCCATAGTCGTTGAGAAAGAGAGCCGCGCCAATGAGGGTGAGGATTGCCCACACCGCGGGGGTAAGAATCATCCGCGACGCATCGCCGTCATCGGCGTTGGCCAGGATAAGTCCGAGCGTCATCAGGCTTGCGGTTCGGAGCGCGGCATGCATCCAGAGTGCAGGGAGAGATGGGTTCCGCTTTAGCCGGTGCCGGATGGCGAGCGGCATTGACAGACCGACGATGAACAGGAAGAAGGGGAAGACCATATCGACATAGGTCATGGCGTCGATGCTGGCCTTCATGTGGTAATTCCACCACGGGAGTCCTCTGATCCCGGCCAGTTCATTGACGAAGATCATCAGTGTCATGGTGAGCCCGCGGAATATATCGATGGAGGCCAGGCGTGCGACGCCCGCTCGTTCCGCGATAGTGACGGATGGCGCTGATGCCGTAGTGCTCATTTGATCCCATCTTGCAAGATGAAGCTCTTTTTGAGCCCGTCATTGACTGCATTGAGGAGCGCTCCGGTGGTGTCGCTCTCATAGTCCCAGAACATGATGCCCTTGAGTTTATGAGCGCGCACGTACTTGCATTTCAATGCAAGCGACTCCGGATCGTCGTAGGAGAAGAAGATTTGCTTCTCCGCATTGTAAAGATACGGGGCCGCGGCGACTGAGTCCCAGTAGCGGATGAAGCCGTTTTTCAGCATGGCCTCAGGCCCATCACCGTAGGACGCGTTGCCATGCGGAATTTCTTTCCCAGGTTGAAACAGTCCGTCGTTCGTAGCAGGCACTTGCCCCCACACATGCCCATAAAAGGGTACGCCGAGCACGATTTTCGAAGCAGGAACGCCGGCTTTTTCATACTCCTGAACTGAATTGTCATCGGAGATCTTTTTGGGGTCAGCAGGATTTGTGTAGAGAGGTGCATGATGGCCGGTGATTGCATCCGAGTCTGGTTGGTAGTAGTCGTAGGCCATCAAGTTGACCGTGTCGACATACTTCTTCACCTTTTTCATCTCGGTATGGGAGAGAAACTCGGATGACGCACCCGTCGCGATGGTAACGTAAAGCGGGCGGTGAAGCTGCTTCTCCAACTTGTTGAAGCGCGAACGCAACTCTTTCAGCAGCCGCGTGTAATTCTGCATGTCTTCGGCACGGAAATGATTCTCTGCGCCAGGCATCCCCGGGTACTCCCAGTCGATATCCAACCCATCGAGTTGTTGGCGGCCTACGAAATCGACCACGCTCGAGATAAAGAGGGCCCGGCCCCGCTGGGTGCGGGACATGTCAGAAAATGCGCCCGACCAGAGCCAACCGCCGACACTGACGAGCACCGTTAAAGAGGGGTTCTCCTGCTTCAACGCGACGAGCGATGCCAGATTCTGATCGTCGTGGGCGAAGCCGTTGACGATGCGACCACCCTTGATGTTGGCGAAGGCATAGTTGATGCGGGTCAGTTTCTGCGCTTCTATTTCTCCCTGGCGAAGCGGATTGTCCCTGGGGAAGACATAGGCAACGATCACTGGGCTGGAGACGGATGCTCCTGCGCGCAATTCGGGACAACCGCAAAGGCAAGCGAGAGCGAGCAGGCATGCACTCAACAGAATGCGACATCTCGTTTCGATAAATTGCGGCGCAACCACTTTCTCACCCACTTCAGCAAGGTACACCTTTCCTGCTCTCTCTCTCTCCAAGATTCCTCATGTGAAAGGAACGAGCCAGGATGCGGTTAAAGAATCGGCCAGTTTGACTGAGGATGGGGGTATATTGTCAGATAACTTGATTTCGAATACGGAATGAAATCTGGTTTCTCCCAAAGGAAGGGATTGCGTACGGGCGGTAACTGGGCTCGAGGCAGCTTCAAAAAAAGGGCCGTGTACCAGGAGACCCTGCCGCTTGGATTGCTTTGGACTTGGAGGGGGCATGAAGAGACATTTCTTTACCGGGCAGGAACAGAAGTACCTGCCGCAATCTTGTTGGTTGCTATTGCTCGCATTCCTGTTGGCAATGCCGGCGGGAGTTTTTGGTCAAGGCTATTTTGGGACGGTAACCGGGGTGCTGACTGACCCGACAGGAGCCGTCATACCGGGGGCCAGGGTAACCCTGACCGATCAGGAAAAAGGCTACACGTTCAATGCGGCTTCGGACGGCGACGGCCGCTATCTCTACCGTTCGATTCCTCCGGGTGTCTATTCGGTTACCGCGGAGGTGCCGGGCTTCGCGAAGACGGTGCGCACCGGTATTCGGGTGGACGTGAACCAGAATGCGACGGCCAACCTGAGTCTCAAGGTGTCCAGTTCATCGCAGAGCGTCGTGGTGAACGCGCAGACCCAGGCGCTCGACGCACAGGATGCAACCACCGGCCTGGTGATCGACAGGAAATTCATCAACGATCTGCCGCTGGTGGACCGTTATGTAATGGACCTGACCCTGCTGACGCCGGGTGTGACCGAAACGGACGATCAGTGCTCCGTTGGCTGCACTGGCACCAATTTTGTCTCCAACGGCAGCCGCAACTCAACCTCCGACGTCCTGATAGATGGCGCAACGGTCACGAACTATGAGCCCAACGGCGGCGTCACGCAGGTCACCTATACCCCGTCACCTGAGGCGGTTGACGAGTTTCGCGTGGAGCAGTCGAACTTCAGCGCGGAGTACGGATTTTCCGGCGCCTCGGTGGTCAACATGATCACACGTTCTGGAACAAATACCTTCCATGGCAGCGCATACGACTTCATCCGCAATACCATCACCGATGCCAATAACTGGTTCAACAATCTGAATGGAATCCCGATTCCGCCGGTGCATCGCAACAACTTTGGCGGGACCTTCGGGGGACCCATCTTCAAGAACAAGACCTTCTTCTTCTTCGACTACGACGCCACGCGGCAAAGCTCCATGGCCACCTATCAGGCCGGGGTCCCCACTGAGGCCGAGCGCAATAACAACGACTTTGGCGAGGTGTGCACTGCACAGGGTGGAACATTCGACAACACGGGCATGTGCACCGTTGCGGCGGGACAGATCTGGGATCCATACTCAGGCGTGTATCAAGCTTCCGCCTCCGATGGTTCCGGTGCCGCTGGAGCCTATCGGAGCACGTTCATCCCCTATAACAATATCGGCGCCTACGCCAGCCCCGGAAACCCCAATCTGGCCGGCACGCCTTACCAGTTGTCGGGAGCCGCCGGTGACCTGATCGACCCGATAGCTCAGGCGATGATGAAGATGTTCCCCGAGCCGACGCCGAACATGACGAATCCGACCATCTATGACAACTGGATCGCATCCGGAGCCAGCAGATACCCCAATGACCAATTCGACATCAAGATCGACCATAGATTCAACGAGAACAACCTGTTGAGCGCCAAGTACTCACAGGAGTGGAATAGCGCCGTCTCCTATAACTGCTTCGGTAACTTCGCCGACCCCTGTGCCGGCGGTCCAAACAAGGGCACGGCTCACCTGTTCACCGTTAACGATGAACATACATTCACCAAGACGTTGTTGCTGACTACGACGCTTGGTTTCACCAGGGGCGCGGAAGAGATCCTGGCCTACAACGGGGCCGGCGGGGTCACCGATCCGGTCAACAAACTCGGGTTCCCGTCCTATCTGAACTCAAACGGATTTAAAGGTGTCCCGTCCATGTTTATCGATCAGGGCACTTACTATTCCGCCGGCTACACCACAATTGGCGGCGACCCTTACGGCAATTACAGGCAGGGTCAGGATACGGGGCAGCTCACCGTCGCTCTGAACAAAGTGCTTGGCGACCATGAGATGAAATTCGGATTCGAGGGCCGTCAGCACCAGATGAACTACATCCAGACCAATGCGCCGAACGGCATCTTCAACTTCGATCATTTCGGCACTTCGCAATGTCCTAACGACTTTGCCGATTGCGGCGGAGACGGCATGGCCGCTTTCCTGATGGGAAATCCGAATGGAGGCGCGTACTACGAAATCCAGGATCGTCCGGCAACCGAAGACCGCCAGTATGCATGGTTCGCCCAGGAAAACTGGAAGGTGAATCACAGACTCACTCTGAACATTGGCCTGCGTTATGACGTTTCCATACCCAGGACCGATCGTTTCAACCGCCAGAACTGGCTGGACCTGAACGCACCATTTCCGGTCACAGTTCCCGGGTTGACCCTGACGGGAGGCGAAGTGTTCGCCAGTTCCAAACAGCGCCGGATTGTGAACGGTGACTGGAGAGATATTCAGCCGCGCTTCGGCTTTGCCTACCTGCTTGATCCCAGAACCGTGATTCGTGGCGGATACGGCATCTATTATTCGCAGCCACGGTCAGGCGCCACAGGCGTCGCGCCCTATGGTGCCCAGGGGTTCAACCAGTACACCAATACCATCACGACCTACGACAACGACGGCGCAACCCCCTACCTGCACTTGAGCGATCCCTTCCCCAATGGATTGATCCAGCCGCCGGGCAACTCTCTCGGCTTGATGAACGACTATGGCTACGCCGCAAATGGACCGCTACGCAACGTGACCAACACTCCCTATGAGCAGAGTTGGAGCTTTGGGATCGAGATGCAGCTTCCCGCCAAGATTCTGACTAACATCATGTACGTGGGGAAGAAAGGAACCCATCTCTACTATTCCGGCGACAATTACATCAACCATCTTGGACCTGAGGTGGAGGGTTACACTCCCGATCAGATCAACAACCTCACCACCATGGTGAATAATCCTTTCTACGGGATTAACACGGACTCGGGCAGCATCCTTTCGCAGCAACAGATACCGCAATATATGCTGCAGATTCCCTATCCCCAGTTCCCCGGAGGCGTCACAATCGAACCGCCCTCGATCGCCACCTCGGAATATCACGCGATGCAACTGACCGCGGAGAAGCGTTATTCCAACGGCCTTCAGTTTCTGGCCAGCTTTGTGTGGTCGAAGTCAATGGACGATGCTTCAGTTCCGGACGACAACACCACGTGGCTGGGCAGCTTCACGAGTCTCGTTGACCCCAACAAGCCATGGCTGGAACGGAGTCTGTCCACATTCGACATTCCCTTCGTCTACCAATTCAGTTACACCTACGATCTGCCTTTCGGGCGTGGCAAGGCCTTCTTGAACCACATGCCGAAAGCGCTGGATGCGATTCTGGGCGGATGGAAGACCAACGGCGTCTGGCGGATTTCCTATGGCCGTCCGCTCGCTTTCACGACCTATGACGGAACCTCGCTACCGACCTATGGCACGCAACGACCCAACATAGTCGGTAGACCAATCCGCAGCAAGGGGTCCGACTCCACGTGGATCAACAACTACTTTGCCAATCCCGGAGTCTTCCAGTTGCCGTCCATTTACACATTTGGAAATGCTCCCCGAGCCACGGGAGTAGTTAGGACGCCTACAGCCTTCAACACCAACATGTCGGTGGAGAAAGACTTTTCCCTGGCGAAGCTGCATGAAGGGATGAATTTTGAACTCCGACTCGAAGCTGAAAATGCGCTCAATCATCCTGTCTTCGGCACGCCGGACACCTCTGTTGACGACCCTAACTTCGGGGTAATCAATTACACATCCAATACCCCCCGGCAGGTACAGCTGGGAGGAAAGGTGACTTTCTAGGGATATGCCCGGTGCACCGTTCTCATTGAACATGCTGGTCGGAACCGATGCGGTTGGCTGCAGCGCATTTCAGGATTGCTGCCGCTTACACCGCCTTGTCAGTCGTTGATAAATTGTCGAGTCAATCAGCGAGAGTTCCCGGGGACGTGGACGAGACTCCAAGCATTTCGTGTTGCGGCTGGTTGGCGGGAAAATCGTCCTTGTCGTTAGCAAGTGGAAATGTCCGCTTTTGAGAACAAATGAAGTGTCCGGTTTC
>OCTA010003100.1_pt1 | contig 14815 bp, 11 predicted proteins | sample 1538991 | NCBI WGS metagenome assembly OCTA01 (sample SAMEA3539302, study PRJEB22396) | soil metagenome | biome: tundra; feature: field; material: soil | place: USA | collected 2010-05 | depth 0.15 m | reverse complement strand
GGGGCCGTTCGGGGCGCAAGCCACGAGCGGCAAGGCGATGAGCAGGGCTCCCGCGCGCACGCGCCGACGGTATCACGCCCCGATCAGGGGGACGGGGGCGTGGGCGGAGGTAACGGCGGCTTGGCCGTGTTCGCCGCCCAGTTCCAGCTCGACGGGTCGGCGGCCGCCTGATCCGCCGGCGAGACGCCGGTGAGGGTGCCCAGGAACTCGACCAGCTCGGCGATCTCCGTGTCGGTGAGGAGCAGCGGACGGATCTTCGGGGAGACCGTTCCGACGTAGCTGCCGGGGGGGCCGCCGCCGGCGTTGTATTGCCGGACGACGTCCTCGAGGCTGGTCACGGTGCCGCTGTGAAAGTACGGGGCCGTCTGGGCGACGTTGAGCAGGGACATCGTCCGGAACGCGCCCTCCAGCGTCTCATCGTAGAGCGTGCAGGCGTTGCTCTTCGGGTCGCGGGTGACACAGTGTTGCTGATCCTCGGTTTGGACGTCGAGCAGGCGCTGCAGCCCGAGAGTCGGGTTGTCGCTGTATTTTCCCGCCCCGTTGAAGATCAGCGGCGCGTCGGGGTTGGCCTGGACCGTCGCCAGGTTGGTCAGGATCGCCTGCATCGCGCCGGCGCGCCCGCGGTTGGGCGTTATGGCGGTGGTCGTGTTGGGGATGAAGTCGAGGTCGGGCGCGCCGACGTTGTGGAACTGGTTGTCGGTGAGCGTCGGGCCGGTGTGGCATTCGTTGCAGGCGGCCTTGCCGATGAAGAGCCCGAGCCCCAGCTTGGCCGTTGGGCTGAGCTGCGAGAAGTCGCGATCGCGGACGTACTTCTGGAACGGTGATTCGGGCGTGAGGAGCTTGCGCGGGTACTTGTCGAAGAGCCGTCCGAGGTTGGCGCGGATCTGGCTGATGTTGTCCTGCGCGTCCTGGGGCATCATCTCGAACGGGCCGTCGGGTGCGCTGGCGCTGGATTTGGGTCCGCCCGTCAGCGGATAGACCGAGCTCGGATCGGTCGTGGGGAGTCCGAGCCGCGAATCGAGCGGCGTGTCCGGGAAGGCGGCGTTGTACTCCGCGAGGTACTTGGTGTAGATGAAGCGCGCCTGGGCGATGGGCGTGGCGGAGGTGCCCCAGACGGTGGTGCCGTGCTCGACCAGGCCGTCGAAGCGGCCCGTGGACAGCGTCCAGTCGTACCAGGCCAGGTTCACCATGTCCCCGGTGTTGGTGGTGAGGTAGCTGATGCCTTCCGAGATGGGGCCGGGGCGCGCGTCGATGAAGTACGCGGTGCTGTGGCAGGTCACGCAGGCGACCTTGCGAATGTCCCCGATGTTGCCCGAAGGCCCGGCGACCTTGATCGCTTCGGCCACGTCTTTGTCGAAGAACAGCATCTGACCGAGCTTGGCCAGGGTGTCGTTGGCGTCGTCGTAGCGGTTGTTGAACGGGTTGGGCGGCGGGTCCCCGGCCAGCGGCTCCATCTTCTTGATCTGGTTCCACTGGTCCGGCGTGAAGCCGTCGACCTCGCCGCAAGCTGCCAGGGCCGACGAGGCTGCGACGACCAGGAGGCCGACCTGGAACCGACTGCCGAAGCGTTTCTCATTGAGCATGTGTCCTCCGTTTGCTGCGAAAGCCATGGACCTAGAACGCCAAGACGAGCGACGACGTGAAGATGTCGTCCAGGAACGACGGAATGCCGCCGTACTCCTGGTTGTGCAGGTACTCGACCTTGGCGACGATGTGCGGATTGAAGACCACACGCGCGCCGACCGTGTACTGGATCTCCTTGGTGATGTAGATGCGGTCGGTCCCGAGGGTCACGATCGCGTCGCGCAGGGCGCTGCGCAGAATGAACCCGAACTGCGGGAGAACCTGCCAGTCGACCTCCGCGTAGCCCGAAGGATGAAGCTGTAGGCCATAGACCCCTTGGGCGGCATCGGGTTCGCCCGGGGAGCCGCCCTTGATGAGCTGGGCCTTGAAGCTGAAGTTCGCGTTCAGGTACTGCAGGTCGAGGCCCGCGAACCACATCTTCCCAGCGTTGTCGGTGGCCCGATCCTGAGGTCCCCATTCGCCGGAGACGCCGATCTCGAGCTTGTCGTCGTTGCGAAAGAGGTGGCCGACCGGGATGCTGATCGCGGCGCGGCCGTTGAGGGTCTTCCCCCAGTTCTGGTCGATCTCGCTGTAGAAGTGGAACTGCTCCGTCGTCGACGACCCGTTGGTCACCGCTCCCGCGAGGATGAGCCAATCGTCGAGGAGCTTGCTGCGGACCTTGACGCCCAGCTGCGAGCCGGTCGTATACCGATCGATGAGCGAGGGCGTGATACCGAACCGCTGGTCCGATTTGCGCTCTTTGTATTCGATCCCGAAGATGGGCATCATCTTGCCGATGAAGATCGAGGTCTTGCCGTCCTTGGTGGGCAGATATTCGAGCTCGGCCAGATCCGCTTCGATGAAGTCCCCCAGCGCGAAGTCCGAGCCCGTTCGCGGGATGAAGTTGACGCTGGCCCGCATGATGGCGTTGTCGGAGAGCTGATACCGCGGGCGGAGGTTGATCTCGTTGACGACGAAGCCGCCCGCCCCCGAGGAGTTGATGCTGTCGAAACGGGTGATGCCGGGGGCGTTCCCCAGCGACGCCACCTCGTCTCGGCTGTTCACCGGGGTGGCGAGGAGGTCCCCGAGGAAGGTCCAGGAGTAGCTCTTGTACTGGGGAAAGACGACGTTGCCGGCGTCGCGGATCCAGCCGACGCCGCCGTTGCCGATGGGCGCGAAATACCCGAAGTCGACGTACCCGTTGAAGGACAGGGCGGAGACGCTCTTGAGCCGTTCCTGCTCGCTCTGCGCCATGCGCTCCTTGAGCTCCGCGATCTCCTGTTCCATCGTGGCAAACTGGTCGGTCGCGGGCGGCGCCTGATCGTCGGTCGCCTCGGGGAGAGACGGCGCCTCGGGCTTTTCGTCTTGCGCGAACGCCCGGGCCGCGAGCGCCGGGCTCGCGAGCAGCGAGACGGCCGCCAAGACCTGCCACGCCCGCTTCCCGCGCTCCAAATAACGGGTCGGGGGGCGACGGGCTGGCTTTCCGTTTGCGATCATCGGTCCTCCTCGAGTCAGGTGGAAGAACTGCGTGAGGTGTTGTGGTCGGTCATCTGGAAGAACTCCATCACCACGCTCTGCGTGTCGAAGGAGATGGAGGGGATCTCCGCTTGCGCTCCCGCGTGAAAGGAGAAGGCGCCCTCTTTCCAGCTCAGCATCTCGGCGAGCCCGTCGAGGATCTGCTGAAGGACCGCGCGATTGAGCTGTTCGCGGTCGCCGGGTCGCTTCCGCAGGAGCACGCTCCCCAGCGCCTCGGAGGTCTGGCGGAGGTCCGCGCGCTGGACCGCGAGCGCAGCCTCCAGATCCGAGCGGCTGATGATTCCTCGGCTCACCAGTGTCTCGCCTAGGCGCTGGACGCCCGGGGCAGAGACGCTGGTCAGGCGGCCCTGCACGAGGCGGACGATGCCCGCACCTTGGCGGGACGAGATCACGAGAGAGCCGGTCTTCTGCTGGACCCGCATGAACTCCAGGATCTCGGGTAGCCCGAAGGTCCCGAGGTCGCCGCTGAAACGGCCGGAGGGCGCCGCCGCCTCCCTGTCCGGATGGGCCAGCAGGGAGGCGAGCGCTTCACGGATCTCTCCGTCGTCGGGCGCGAGCGTCGCCGCGCGAAGCAGCGCCCGGCGCGCCTCGTCGTGCTCTCCGAGCGCGCTCAGGACGAGGCCGAGATTGAAGGGGCCGACCGATTGATCCGGTGCCAGGGCCTCGGTCAATCGGAAAGCTTCGGCGGCCTCTCGCCAGCGCTCGAGGCGCTGGTACGCCAGGCCGAGGCCGCACTGGGCCTGGGCGGACCGGGGGTCGAGGCGGAGGGCCTGTGAAAAGCCCCAGATCGACTCTTCCAACTGACCGGCGGAAAATAGCGCCATCGCCAGATCGGCTTGCACCGAGGCCACGTCGGGCCGGCGCTTCGCGACCTCCGTGAGCAGGCGAAGCGCTTCCCCGTGCCGTCCGTTTCGGGACAGGGTGATGCCGAGCATGGTCATTTGCTGATCGGTGTCGGCGCCGTCTGGATCCGCTCCCCGCGGATCATCGATCGCCCGCGCGACGCGGGGATCCGAGTCCGGCGTTCGCGGACTTCGTTCTTGTCTCAGTTTGCTCAGGATGGGACGCAACACGCGACGGAGTGCTTCGACGGAAAGTATTTTTGCTTGAGCCTGCGCCGAACCATCATTGACGCTTAATTAACGAGGCATGCCAACGAATTTTCTGCGCCTGTATTGCGCGTGACGAATCCGGCGACAATGAGTGATGTGCATGACCAACGCCCATGCAAACGATGAATTCACGATTCGATATCGGCAGCAGACCGTTTTCGAAACGGGGGTGAGAACCCCGGTGTTGTCGAGGGGATCGGGGGTCTCCGGCCGCTGCGCAGAGCGGTGAGTTTCGAAAACGGTTCTGTTCTCTGACCGATTGCGAAAACAACTCATTCAGGCGTTGACGCGTGTCGTTGGCAACGTACGGACTCGTCGTCACGGCGAGTTCGCAATCACGACATCGTTTATCGCCTAAACCAACTGGCTTATAGTGACGAGAGAGGAGTCCGCGTGATGGGACAGCGACATACGGTGGACTCCCCGCCCGATTCCCCGACTCAGATGCACGAAACCTTCGGTCGCTACCGTCTGTTGGGTTTGCTCGGACAGGGAGGCATGGGTCGCCTCTATATTGCCGAGCGCCGCGGGGTCCAGGGCTTCGTGAAGGTCGTCGCGCTCAAGCGCATCCTCCCTCATCTCGCCGACAGCCCTCAGCTCCGCGACATGTTTCTCAACGAGGCGCGCATCGCCGCTCGGCTCGAGCACCCCAACATCGTCGCCACCTACGAGCTCGGCGAGGTCGAGGGGAAGTACTTCATCAGTATGGAATACCTGCCGGGCGAGGATCTATCGGCGGTGATCGGCCGCTGCCAGGGCGGGCAGCCGATCCCGATCGAGATCGCCGCCGGGCTCGCCCAGCAGGTGGCGAAGGGGTTGCAATACGCCCACGACGCGCGTGACGGGCACGGTCGCCCCATCGGCCTCGTCCACCGCGACGTCAGCCCGCGGAACATCTTCCTCACCTATCACGGTGGGGTGAAGCTGCTCGATTTCGGTATGGTGAGGAATCCCGCGGGCCCGAAGAGCGTGCCCGGTATCTTCAAGGGCAAGTACGGGTATTGCGCGCCCGAGCAACTCGAAGGGGGACGGATCGATCGCCGCACGGACGTCTTTTGTCTCGGGATCGTGCTGTGGGAGTGTCTCACCGGGGCGCGGCTGTTCGACGTCGGCACCGACGTCGAGACGATAGACGCCGTTCGATCTCGTCGCATCGAGCGCCCGAGCGCGCTGCGGCCCGAAGTCCCTCGCCGGCTCGAAGAGATCGCCCTGCGCGCGCTGGCCCGCGAACCGGCGCAACGCTATCAGAGCGCGCTCGAAATGGCCGAGGACCTGGATCGCTTCCTGCTCGATCGAAACAACCGCCCCGCGACCATGAGCGCCGGTCAATGGCTCGAGGCCATCTTCGGCGCCGAGCGGGCGGCGCTGAAGAGGTCGATCAGCCAGGGCGACAACGCCGAAGGGGCCCTGGTTCGTCTCACGGCCATCGACGCCGTGAAGGTGGCGCCCGATCCGGAGAGGTCGTCGAGCCCCCGTTCGACCGCGCAGCCGCGCGCGCTCTGGTCCACGAGCTTCGGCTCCGGATCGTCGTCGAACCCGACGACGGAGCCCGCGCCCGCCGACGCGAGCGACGGGGACGATTTGATCTCGACCCGACCGGTATCGATCACCGCGCGACCGAGCGTGGCCCCCGGGGCGGGCCCCCGGGGCGGCGCAACGCGGATCGTGGTCGTCGGGTCGCTGGTCGCCCTGGCCGGTCTGGGCGTCGTCGGGGCGGTCGCGATGCGCGGGGCGAGCCTTCGGGCGGGCACCCCGTCGTCGGCGACCACCCAGTCGACGACCAGCCTCGATCTGCGGAGCGAGCCTGCGGGGGCGTCGATCTTCGTCGACGGCAGGCCGACCGGCCTCAAGACGCCGGCCGTTATGGAGGGCCTGCCGGTCGGCCAGACCGTGAAGCTTCGCCTCGACCTCGGTGGCTATGCGGTGGCGTCCAAGGAGACGACCCTCGCGGCGGGCCAGCCGCAGACGCTCTCCTTCGCCCTCGAGTCCGCAATGGGCACGGTCCGGCTCGTGGGGGTTCCTCGGCAGGCAACGGCCGAGCTCGATGACCGACCGGTCGACCCGTCGAAGCCCATCGCCGCCACGGTCGGCGCTCACAAGCTGCGCCTCGAGCTCGACCAGACGGTGCTGATCTCGAAGACCATCGAGGTTCGCGCGAACGCGGAGACGAAGCTGGACCTCACCGCAGATCGGAGCGCCGAATGACCCGAGCCAGATTCGAAGTGGTGAGCGCGCCCGCGTCGCTCCCGGCGGCGCCGCTGCCCCAACCGTCCGGCGGCGCCGGGGTGGTCGCGACGGCGATGTTGCTCTTCGCCGCCCTCGGCTTTTCCTGCTGGCTCGCCGATGGGCAACTGCGGGGGTTGCTCTCCGGTCTCGACGACCAGGCCCTCGGCCAGGCCTCGCGGACGATCGAGGAGCTCGTCAACCGGCAGCGGGAGCAGCTCGTATCCGAGGTCAAGGTGCTCGCCGACGACAACCGCATCCGGGCTACGGTGCTGGCGCCAAAGTTCGACGAGGCGACGGTGCAGGACGTGCTCGAGGACCTGCGCAAGTCCTCCGGCGCCACGTTGCTCGCCGTCCTCGACGGAAGCGGCAAGGTGGAAGCGGTCACCGGGGCCGTCGGCTTGCGCCAGGTAGACCTCAGCTCGTCTGCGGCGGTCAAGGCGGCCTTCGAACGACCGACCTCGGACATCTGGACTCTTCCCGACCAGGTGCAGATCATCGGCATCGCGCCGATACGATCTGGCGACCAAACGCCCGCCCTGCTCGTGAAAGGGTTGGCGCTCGGCAAGAGCCAGCTCGCCACGGTGGACGCCGCGCTCGGGGTATCCGGCGCCGTCTTCATCGGGGATCGGATCGCGGCGTCCAGCTCCCAGAACGTCGAGATCGACGAGGCGCTTCGGAGCGCCGGACGGCTGGCCGATGGGAGCGGCGAGCTCGCGATCGGGGGCCGCGGCTATCGGGTGAAGCTGGGGCGGGCGGGGGAAGGCGCCACTGCGGCCCGGCTCGCCTGGCTCGTGCCCCGCCACCGGGCCGCCGATCGCGCGCGTCCGCTGCTGTTCCTGGTTTGGTGCCCGGTCCCCTTGGGCGCGCTGCTAATGCTGCTCTTGCTGGTCAATTCACGACGAACCAACGGAGGACACCTGTGAGAAGAACATCGATGTCGCCTCGAACCGCGCTGGCCGGCCTCGTCGCCGTCTGCTTCGCGCTCCCCCGCCTCGCCTTCGGCGCGGAACCTTCCGACCTAGACGACGTGAGGCACGACCTGCGTCAACTGCAGGCCCAGGTCCAGGCGCTCCGCGCCGCGATGAGCGAGGCCGCCGAGCTCGACCGCCAGCGGGCGGCGGTACTGATGCGGGCACTCAAGAACCTCCCGAGCGCCGCGGAGACCGCCGCTTCCCCCCCCTCGACCAGGAACGAGCCGGCCGCGCCGGCTCCCCATCCGGTGGCGGCGAGCGGGCCGACGTCGACCCCGGAGCCGCGCGAGGCCCCGGCGAGTGGGTCCTCTCGTCGCAGCGCCGCGAGCGAGACTTCGGTAGGGGCCATCCGGGGAAAAGTCGAGGTACCGGCCGGAGAGCCGGTGGCGTACGTTTACGTCGAAAACATCATCGCGCCGCCGGCAAAGGCTGAGCACAAGGTCATTCAACAGAGCGGCAAGAGGTTCGTCCCTGGGTGGGCCGTCATCCAGCGGGGAACGGCGATCACGTTCCCGAACCTCGACAACATCTACCACAACGTCTTTTCTCTGAGCGCGGGCAACTCGTTCGACCTCGGGCTCTACAATTCCGGCGGGGAGCCAAAATCCCACACCTTCAGCGAGCCGGGGCCGGTGGACGTTTACTGCAACATTCATCCCCAGATGTCGGCCAGCGTGCTCGTGGTCCCGAACCGCTACTTCGCGAAGGTCAAGGGCGACGGCACCTTCGAGATCCCCGGCGTCCCCGTCGGGAGAAGGAAGGTGGTCGCCTGGGCCCCCGGCTCTCGTTCGACGGCGGACTGGATCGAGGTCGCCGTCGGCCGCACCGCCGATCTGAGTCTGAAGCTCGAGCCCAAAGCGTCGGCGCACAAGAACAAGGCGGGCCAGTCGTACGGATCCTACGAGTGAAGCCAGCCAGACTCGCCGGCCTGGTGGCTTCGCTGGTGACGCTCTCCGCCTGCGCCTCGACGGCGCCGGTCGAAAAGACCATCGAGCCCACGGCCACCCCCGACACGACCTTCGTGCTCTCGCGCGATCCGGGCCCGGCGCGGAAGGCGGAGCTCGCCAATCTGGGCCAGGTGCACGTCGGCGATCTCTGGTGGCCCTTCCGCGGGAGCTACCTCAAGGTCGGTGAAGCGGCCGCCCGCGACCGCGACGGCGACATCTCCGAAAAACAAGCGCCCAGCGATTTTTGGGACGAGCAGAGCGCCGTCGAGACCATCTACATTTGGGGCACGTTCTGCAACGAGTGCCACGGCGGTCGCCGTCGCATGGAAGACGTCGTGAAGATGTCCGGCCCGGCCGCGAACTGGGGACGTGGCGACGGTCTGTTCTTCGGAGTTCGGCGCCCCTATGCCGAGATCTTTCGCACCATCTCGAACGGAAGGATCGAAAAAGAGGGCAATCGGTGGAAGATGCCGGCCTGGCGCGGGAAGCTCTCAAAGGAGCAGATCTGGGCCCTCATCTATTTCATCGAGTACCAGTCGGGTGGAATCGAGGGGCGCTTCCCCCCCAGCCTGTATCCGCGCGGCGAAACCGCCGACCGTCCCTAGCGTCTCGACGAACGACCGCCAAGGCCATCGGGAATATACCGATCGTCCGGCGTTAGCTCGTTTGTCAATGCACCGTCGTACCAACGGGGCGGATAACACGAAACGGTTCATTTAGCGGCGCGGCAAATGGTTTGGCGACCAGTGCGTTTGCGAGCGAGTTGTAGGTCGTTGCGCCGAGTTATTAAATGAACGCGTTGGCAAAGAGTCACAACGGGACCGTTGACGGCATTTGTGGGAAGACGATACAGTTTTTCGGAACGTAACGAGCGCTGAAGTGAAACGACGGTAGCAATGAATCACTTGTGTACATTCATGGGAGGTCTGCAATGGTCAAACGGCTGAGTCTTGCGTCAAGTGGGCTGATGTTGATGTTGGCGGGGTGTGGAACGGGAGGAGGAACAGGCGAGGATTCGACCGTCGAAGTCACGTCCGCGCTCGAGGCGGCGAACAACTCGGCGGGCATCGCCGAGACGGTCACCACGACGGGGACGATCGATCGCACCAGCTCCTTCTTCCAGCAGCTGGGGACGAACCCGCGGACTTGTGAGACCTGCCACGGGACGAACCAGGGATGGTCCTTGACGGTCCTGGGGGCCACGACGGCCTTCATCCAGAGCGACGGTCTGGCGCCGCTGTTCCTCCCCCACGACGAGGGCGCCCGCCCCGACGCCAACCTGTCCAACGAGATCTTACGCCTGGTGGACTTCGCTCCGACCACCCTGGCCCGGGCTCTGACTCGCTTCACCCGGACCAACCCCGCGACCAGCGAGTACAACGTGATCGCGGTCAACGATCCGTCCGGCTTCTCGACGACCGCCTCGTTCCTGAACTTCCGGCGGCCGAGCGCGACCGCCAACGAGGCGCTGGTCTCCAGCGTCACCTGGACGGCGGGGCCGGGTCTGGTCCGCAACGCGCTGTCGGGGCTGGTCACCGGCGCCTCGACCCTTCACGAGCAGCGGGACCCGACCAACCCCGTGCCGCCCGACGTGGTCCAGGCCCAGGACGACTTCCAGCTGGGCGTCTTCTTCGCGCAGTCGGTGGACAACGTCGCCGGACGCCTCGACACGGACGGCGCGACGGGCGGCCCCACCAACCTGATGGCCCAGCCGTTCCACGTCGGGATCAACGACATTCAGGGGCTCGACCCGGCCGGCCAGCCCTTCTCCCCGAACGTGTTCAATTTGTTCGACGCCTGGGCGGTCTACGACCAGGACGGGAACCACGACCACGACCACGCCCACAGCTGCCCGCCCGGCACGCCGGATGACAGCACGCACCGCCACCGGGTCGCCGCGGCCCGGGCCGCCATCTACCGCGGACAGCAGCTCTTCAACAACCGCCAGTTCAACATCAGCGGTGTCAACGGTCTCAATGATCTGCTCGGGCAGGGTACGGTCACGGGAACCTGCAGCACCTGCCACAACTCGCCGAACGTGGGCGGGCACTCGGTGGTCCGGATGTTCGACGTCGGGACCGCGGACCAGATCAACTGCGGCCTTCAGCTTCCCCTGGTGACCGTGCAGAACAAGACCACCAACGAGACCCGGTCGGTCTGCGACCTCGGCCGGGCGAACGGCTCGCACACGTGGGCGCAGATCGGAACCTTCCGCGCGCCACCGCTCCGCGGGCTCGCGGCGAGGCCGCCGTATTTTCACGATGGCCAGGCGCCGGCGATCAACAACGTCATCGACTACTTCGACCGGCGGTTCCAGATCGGCCTGCTCGCCGCTGAAAAGAGCGACCTGCTCGCGTTCCTGCGCGCGCTCTGAGGCATCGAGACCGACCAGACACGCCCCGCCCGACCGGGGGGGCGCGTCTCGTCAAACCATCCGGGGAACCATGCGGACACGCGACGACGAAGGACGGCCGGTGCCAGGGATGGCGGGAGATGCGGACGACGAGCTGGAGCCCAAGACCACGCCCGTCGGCAGTGGCCGCGCAAGGAGCCCATCCGGCGCGCTGCTGTCGCCCTGGACGGCCGGCACCCGCTTTCACAGCTACGAGATCGAGTCGCGGCTCGCGGTCGGGGGGATGGCGGAGGTCTGGCGCGCCAAGATCAACGGGCTCGAGGGGTTCGAGAAGCGGATCGTGATCAAGACCATGCTGACCAACCTCCACCACCGCGCGGACCTGACGGAGATGTTTGTGAGTGAGGCGTCGTTGGCGGCCCGACTCAGTCACCCGAACATCGTCGACGTGCTCGACTTCGGGCAGCTCGAAGGCCGCTACTTCATCGCGATGGAGTACGTGCCGGGGCTGACCCTGCGCGTCGCGCACAAGCAGATGATCGCCGCCGGCGGGCGGCTGCCGATCGTCGCCACGCTTCACATCCTGCGCGACGTGTGCGAGGCGCTCCAGCACATGCATGATCTCGCGGACTCGGACGGACCGCTCGGGCTCCTGCACCGCGATCTCAGCCCCGACAACGTCATCCTCTCGACCAGCGGCACCGCCAAGCTCATCGACTTCGGCGCAGCCCGCGCGACGGCTCGTACGCCCCCGGGCCGGCTGTTCGTCGGCAAATACCGTTACGCAGCGCCCGAGCGCATCCGGCACGAGGGCGAGGACTGCCGCAGCGACGTCTACTCCGTGGGCGTGATCCTCTACGAGTGCCTGGTCGGCAAGCGGCCCTTCGCGGGGTCCGACGCGGACGTCATCAAGGCCGCCACGTCGACGCTCGCCTGCGACCCCCTCTTGAGGGTGCCGACGCTTCCGGCCAGTGTCGGGGCGCTCGTGAGGCGGGCGACCGCGCAAAAACCGGACGATCGGTTCGCGAGCGCTCGCGATCTCGGCGCGGCTCTAGCCGTCTGTCTCTCGGAGCTCGGCGCCTCCAGCAAGGAGCGCGATGTGACAGATGCCCTGTCGGCGCTGCTCGAGTCGACCTCGGGCGCCGCTCCACCGGGGCCTCGGGTCCCGGACGCCGAGGCTGTACCCGAGGCGATCGAGGGTTCATCCTGGGGCTCGGGGATCGCGCTCAACGAGCTGGAGATCATCGAGGCTTCGGGGCCGCTGCCTGTGATGGGTCAGCCGACACGGGTTGTCGAAGACGAGACCAGACGCGTCAGCCTTCCCGTGCCTGCCGAGGCGTTCGCCCCCTCAACGGCAGAGACCGCTCGGATGGTTTCGATCCTCGACCGGGCCGGCGTCCCGGTCTCGGCCGTCCACTCGAACCCCGTCGACCCGATCCGGGGAGCGGCGGAGCGGGGGGGCACCAGCGTCGTCGGCTGGCGAATGACCTCGTTGCTGACGCCCGAAGCGCACGCCGAGCTCGAGCCTGCCGTGCACCTTTTCGATCTCGGGCTCAAGCTCCGGGCCGAGGGCCGATACGCAGAAGCCCTCGACGCCTGGGAGAAGGCGCTGGCCCTCGCGCCCGAGAACCGTCTCTATCAGTCCCACCTCCGGCGATTGCGCGCACAGCTCGCCGTCCTTCGCCGAAGCCAGACGGACCCCGACGAACCCTGGTCGCCCTGACGATTCAGTGCTTGATGCCGAGCTTGCGCAGCATCACGCAGAAGGTGGTGTAAGGGACGCCCGCCAGGAGCGCCGCCGCTCGGCGCTCCCCCGCGGTCGCCATCTTGGAACGTAGGAACGTCTCGCGATACCGTCGCTCGGCGACGTTGAGCGGCAGGTTCGACACCTCGGGGACGACGTTGCCGGCGCAGGCTGTCTCGGCATCCTGCCGCGCCATCGCCAGCTCGCGCTTGAGCCGGGCAAACTTTGCGAGCGGCTTGAGCCCTCGGTGGAGCCACTCCTCGAGGTCCGCGGACGACACCAGCCGTTCCCATCCGAGGTCCCACGCGACCTGCACCTCCGGCACCGTCGGATCGTCGACGACGAACACGATCTCGACATCGGGCGCTACCCGGCGGAGCTCGACGGCGACGGCGATGCCGCGTCCGTGGCGGAACATGAGATCGAGGATCGCCACCTCGGGCTGCTCGCGGGACGCCGTCTCGTACGCGGCGGTCGACGTGGTCGCGAACATCGGACGAATGCCGCGATGCTGCCAGGCCCAAGCTCTGATCGCGGCCGACCGATGCGCTACGGCGTCGACGACCAACACGATCGGCGTGCGATGTGCAGCCAGCGTCTCCCGGCGGGCCGCCGGGTCGTCCGACCCCCTGGGCTTCCCGTCCGTTTCAGGAATTGTAGAGTCATGCGAACCGGTGTCCATTCGAGTGCGGCCTCCAGCGTGCGGGCGCGAGTTTCGAAACTGACCGTAAGGATCTGCGGTCTAACCTAGCGAAATCTAATCCACTCAATTTCGGGCTTCCTGGATAAGCCAAATCGAATCAACGAACGCTGCAAAAGGAGTGCCGGTAGTGGAGGAGAGAACGAACGAATGACGGGCCGCAAGTCGGTGCGACAATCTCCACCATGAAGGGTGGAGTTGTTCTCGCGTTGGCGCTGGCCGCAGTCGGTTGCGGGTCGAGCGGTGGGGCGACCCATGGCGGAGGGGGCCAGGGGAGCACGACGGCCGGTGGCGCGCAGGGGGGCGCGTCGGCCGGCGCCGCCGGCTCGGGCGGCACCTCGAGCGGCGCAGGCGGCGGAGTGGCCGGAGTGGGCGGCGCATTCTCCGGCCTGCACGCGGTCCAGGGAACGAACGGACGCGCGGGGAAGATCGTCGACAAGAACGGAAACGTGCTCGTGCTCCACGGTGCGGACGAATCGGGGACCGAGAACTACTGCACCACCTGGGGCCCGCCGCCCATCGTGATCTCTCCGCAGGGAGGTCCGTCGCCGCTCACCCAGGACAGCCTCGACGCGATGAAGTCGTGGGGGCTGAACACCGTGCGTATTCCGCTCAACGAGGACTGCTGGCTGGGGATCAACGGCGTCGACCCCTCGGTCGGCGGGGCGAGTTATCAGGCGCCGATCCTCGCCGCCGTCAATCTGATCACGCAGACGAACGGCATGTACGCGATCCTCGATCTTCATTGGTCGGCGCCGGGGACGACCTTGCCGAAGGGGCAAGGCGCGATGCCGGATCTCGACCACACCGTCACCTTCTGGCAGCAGGTGGCCGCCGCGTACAAGGACAATGGCTCGGTCATCTTCGATCTCTTCAACGAGCCGGTGATGGCCTCCGGCACCAACGACGCGCAGTTCGCCTGCTGGAAGAACGGCAGCAGCACCGCGAACGGCGGCGATTGCCCGATGGTGAATTTCGCCGTGGCCGGGATGCAGCAGCTGCTCACTGCCGTGCGCGGCGCTGGCGCGCAGAACCTGGTCATGTTGGGGGGCGTCGGCTACGCGTCGCAGCTGGGCCTCTGGCCGACGTACGTCCCCGCCGACACGCTGTCGCCGCCCAACATCGCGGCCAGCTGGCACGTCTACGACGACCAAGGGGGGTGCACGGCAGACGGCCCGACGACCGTCGCCACGCTGTGCGGCACGTCGGGACTGGGCGGCGAGGCGGTGCTGAACGCCGGCTATCCGATCGTCGTTGGCGAGACCGGCACCTATTCCTGCTCCGCGTCCGTCGGCCAGGCCTGGTGGCCGCTGTTCCTCAGCTGGGCCGACGCGCAGGGGATCGGGTTCGTCGCCTGGTCCTGGTCGGATGGGAATAGTCCGCAGCTGCTGGCGAATACGACGACGTTCGACCCGGGCGGGATCGGCCCGACCTACCAGCAGTACCTGCGGTGCATCGCCGGCAAGACGGTCACGCCGGCGACGAGCTGCACGTTCGTTCCGAACACCGGGTGCGAATGATCGCGCGCGTGACCCTTCCCGCCAGTCGACGTCTTGGCTCTACTTCCTCTAAAGGCGTAGTAGAAGGGGGCCGAGCTCATGACCACCGCATCAACGGCAACGACATCGGCGGGTGGGCTCAGCGGGGGGGAGATCCGAAAGGT
>OCTA010003099.1_pt1 | contig 14818 bp, 11 predicted proteins | sample 1538991 | NCBI WGS metagenome assembly OCTA01 (sample SAMEA3539302, study PRJEB22396) | soil metagenome | biome: tundra; feature: field; material: soil | place: USA | collected 2010-05 | depth 0.15 m | reverse complement strand
CCGCACCGCCGCCAGCTCCGCCAGCCACACCCCGTCAGCGAACCGGCCGGCCACCTGCCTGGCGACCTCGCCAGCCAGCCGCGTCTTCCCGGCACCCCCAGGCCCGCTCAGCGTCACCAGCCGGTACTGACCCAGATGGCCACTGATCTCGTCCACCACCGCGGCGCGGCCCACGAAACTGGTCAGCGCAGCCGGAAAGTCGTGCATGCTTCCCGCCGCGTCGGGCACCTCAGACCGCCCCACAGCGGTTACCTTAACCGCGGCCCGCCGCTGCGGTACAGCCAAAGGCCAACGGCACAGCCAAGATGCCTTGGCCATCGGACTCCCGGTCGAGACGGCAGCCGGTAGATCGCCATCGGTGCCGACGTCGGCTCGGAAGCTACCGGCCGTACCTCTCGCAGCTGGAAACCGTTCTTCTCCAGGACTCTTCGCGAAGCGACGTTGGACGCCTCTGGATCAGCTATGACCCCGGCCTGCGGATGCCGTTGCCTGATGTAGGTGACCAGCGCCGCGATCAAGGCGGTGCCCACCCCGCGGCCGCGGCTGGCCGGATCAGCGATCGCGTAGTCGATCCCGGCGTCGCCCGGATCTGCTCCGACCCCGGCGGCGTGGTCGGGGTAGTCGTCGCAGAGGTACCACTGGCACCAGCCGATCGGTCCGCTGGGATCGGCCACGATCAGCGCCTCCGTCTGCTCATCGCCGCCGATGCACTGGCGCAGATCGTCAAGCTCAGCCTCGACGGTCGACGCGGCCAGGTACCACCGCGCCACCTCAGGGTCGCGCAGCCAGGTCTCGACGAGACCCAAGTCAGCTGCACTCATCCGTCGCAGTGTGAGCACACCCCCGATTCTGCATCATGGGGCCGTCTGCAACGGCACTTGCGCAGGTGGGGAAGCATGTCCCGAGGTCGGCGGCCGAAAGCGGCACGGCGCAGGCCCGGCCCAGCAGCTGGAGGCAGTTATGGCACGTCCCGTCCTACCCTCCCAGATCGTTAATTCCCGAACGATCAGTGGTGCTCGCCCCGCCCCTGCCGTGGACCCGGATGGTGCGGCCCGGGCCGGTGACCATGGAAGACGGCCGCCGGGTCGACCTGCTCCAGTACGCCCTCACCCACCAGCACGACCTGGCGCTCAAGCCCACCCTGCTGCACGGCGGGCAGGGCGTGCTCCTCGGCTGGAGCGCGGACACCAGCGCGCAGGCATGGGAAGAGCAGGTCCGCGCCGCGCTGGACGGGCCGTATGTCATCCAGCGGAGGATCCGGCCGGTACCCGAACTGTTCCCGGGTGAGGACGGGGACCCCATCCCGTGGATCGTCTGCTGGGGCGCCTTCACGACGTCCAACGGCTACGGCGGGATCTTTGCCCGGGCCTCGACGGTCGAATCGAACGTCGAGGTGATCAACGTCGGCACCGGCGCGTATGCCGGGTCCTGCCTGCATGTCCGGCCAGGCGCCGAGCAAGCCTAAGCCAGGGCGGCACTGAGTTATCCGGGCCGGCCGTGCGCCGTCTGGTTGTTCTGCGCGAATCAATGGTTGCGGTCAAACCGCGAGGAAAGGTCATGATGAAACACCAGATGCCGCACGGCGCCAAGGCGCCCCGGGAAGAAGTGGTCAAGGGCGGGGTGGCCACCTGGGCGTGCATCCCCGGATTCCCGCCAGCGGTCATCTTCCCATTCACCCCGGGCGAGCGCTATGGCATGCGCAACCTGCACGAGTTCCAGATGCTCATGTACCGGCCGCTGTACTGGACCGGCTGCAACGGCGAATTGGGAGTCGACTACGAGCTGAGCATCGGCGACGAACCGGAGTGGGACACCAGCGGCCGCACATGCACCGTCCGGATCAAGCCGTGGCTGTGGTCCAACGGCGAGCCCGTGTGCGCGGATAACGTGATGTTCTGGATGAACATGCTGACTAGGAAAGGTCCGAAGTTCGGCGGCTATGTCGAGGGTTACCTCCCGGACAACCTGGTCTCCTACGCCAAGGTCGCGCACGACAAGGTGAGTTTCACATTCGACCGGGTGTACTCAAAGAGCTGGGTCCTGCTGAGCCAGTTGTCGCTGATCACTCCGATGCCGAAGGCCTGGGACCGGGCCGCGGCCGGCCCCGCCGACGCAACCACGGATCCCGAGCAGGTCGACGCGGTGTACGACTTCCTGATGGCCGAGAACGGCAACATGGTGGAAGAGGACAACACGCACCGGCTCAGCTGGCCCGACAGCCCGATCTGGAGCGTGGTCAACGGACCGTGGCGGCTGAAGAGCTTCAGCAAGGACGGCGCGGTCACCTTCGTCCCGAACGAGCACTACAGCGGACCGAACAAACCGTACCTCGACGAATTCCGGCAGATCCCGATCGAGTCCGACGAGCAGGAGTACGAGCTGCTTGAGGCGGGGACCGATGGGCCTGATGCGATCCAGGTCGGCTACCTGCCGCTGAGTTACGGCGTGCAGCCCAGTGGTGACCCGACCGTGGGCGGCCCCAATCCGCTCGGTGACCGGTACACCCTGGAGCCGCAGATCATCTACACAGTAAATTTCATGGCCTTGAACTTCAGCAACCCCACCATCGCCGGCGACCTTATCCGCCAGCCGTATGTGCGGCAGGCGCTCCAGAGTTGTTTGGACCAGGACTACGGTGTACGGGAGATCTACCAGGGCTATGCCTGGAGCCAGGCTGGTCCGATCCCGCTGCTGCCAAGCAGCGACCTGGTGTCACCGCGGCTCGCGGACGGCCGGGGATTCTGGCCGTTCGACGTGGACCGGGCCCGCGCCCTGCTCGCCGAGAACGGCTGGGACGTCAACGTCTCGCCCGCGGTGTGCGTGCGCCCTGGTACCGGCCCTGGCGAGGCGGGCGCTGGCATTCCCGCCGGCACCAGGCTCAGCCTCTCGCTGCGCTATTGGGCAGGCCGGCCAGCGCTGACCCGGCTCTTGCAGCAGTTCCAGGCCGACGCGGCCAAGGCCGGGATCGAGCTGCGGCTGGCGGACATCGTGGGATCCATCCTGGCCGCGGAGGACGGCCCAGGCGCATCGACGCCTGAGCGCCCGCGCCTGTGGGAACTGTCCTGCTGGGGTGGTGGATGGGTCTACACGTACCCGACCGACGAGAACCTGTTCCAGAGCGGGGCCGCCTGCAACTTCAGCAACTACCAGGACGCGCGTGCGGACGAGCTGATCGCCAGGACCGTCACCGCCGATGACCTCGGCGCGCTGCATGAGTACCAGGAATACATCAGCGAGCAGGTACCGGTCCTCTTTACGCCGACCTTCCCGCGGCGGTTGTTCGAGGTCGCCTCAAACCTGCGCGGCTTCACGCCGATCAATCCGTACGGCCTGATCAACCCGGAGAACTGGTACTACGTCGAGGAGACGCCGTGATCCTGGCCTCGCAGCGGGCACCATCGTCCGGCGAGGTGATGGCCGCGCACGCCGGAAATCGTCCCGGGCAACGGACAAGACCACAGCTTGGTGAATCGGAAACGAGGGAGCATCACATGATCGAGACTCTTGACGCGCTGGCCGCGACTGGCGCGCTGCCGCCGGAGCTGCGGGCGCACCTGACGTCGCCGGTGACGCACGCGGCGCTGCGCATCCAGAACGCCATCGCGGCGGGCAGCCGCGAGTACCTGGGCATGCACGGCTTCGTAGAGTTGCTGCCGCCAATCATCGGGCCGGTGACCGACCCGGGCGTGCGTGGCGCCAAACAGCTCGACGTGGACTACTACGGTCACAAGTACAAGCTGATGAGCAGCGTGATCCTGTACAAGCAGGCATCGCTGCTCGCCTTCGACAAGATCTTCTACCTGGCGCCGAATGTCCGGCTTGAGCCGCTGGAGACCGCGACCACCGGCCGCCACTTGGTCGAGTTTCACCAGCTCGACGTCGAGGTCGCCGGGGCCAGCCGCGAGGACATCCTCGAGCTCACGCAGGGACTGCTGCGGCATGTCGTCGAATACGTGGTGCGCGAGTCCAAAGCGGATCTTGCCGCGCTCGGCCGGGATCCGGAGGTGTTCAAACCGCTGCTGCGGGACGACTTCGAACGCATGAGCCACCGCGAGGCGGTCACCAGGCTGCAAGGCCTCCTTCACCGGCAGAGCGCGGACGCGGAGATCGACTGGGAAGGCGAGAAGCTGATCTCGGAGCAGACCGACCGGCCGTTCTTCATCGTGGACTACCCGAAGGGTTCCCGGGGCTTCACCGACGGAGAATCCCGCGTGCAGCCAGGCATCCTGCGCAACTTCGATCTTATCGCCCCGGCCGGGTTCGGCGAGCTATGCAGCGGAGGTGAGCGCGAGTACGAGTACCGGCGCCTCATCGAGCGCATGCGCGAGACCGGGGAAAACCCGGCCAAGTATGCCTGGTACCTGGACGTAGCGAGGGAAGGCCTGCCGGCCAGCGCAGGCTTCGGTCTCGGCCTAGAGCGGGTTACGAGGTACCTGGCAGGGCTGGACGCGGTCTGGCAGGCCACCGCCTATCCCAAGGTGCCCGGGATCCCGGCACCATGACCGCGCCTGGTGCCCGGCGATCGGCCCGGAACAGCCGGTTATCGCCGTATTAACCGCCCATTCTTCCTGAACCGACGGGATCAATTACCATGATCGGCAACCTACATAATGCTGTCCGTCAAAATGGCACTGTCAGCCAGAATGGCACCGTCAGGCCGACACGAACCGCTGCAGTCAAGACATTCGATGAGATTATCCTCCCCTGCGGAGTGCGCGATTCGATCGGCGACGTACTGCAGTCGTTTCCCAATCCTATCGACGACATCGACAGGTCGCTGGCCAGTCTCCACGTGATCTTCTCCCAGCTGCCCGTCGACCAGCTGCAGCAGATCCTGGACTTCGGCAGGCACGTCGACGCTGCTGGCGTGATGCTCGTGCGCAACCTTCCTGTCGACCCGGATCTCCCGGCCACGCCAGTTGATGGCGGGCCGAGTACGGACAAGAAGACCTTCGTCGCGGAGTGCGTGCTGCTGGGACTGAGTCAGTTGCTCGGCGAGCCAGTGGGCTTCACGACCGAGAAGGGCGGACGCCTGGTGCACGACGTCGTACCGGTATCGGCAGGCGCCGAAACCCAGACTAACCAGAGTTCAACGGTGTTCCTGAACTTCCACAACGATATCGTGCACGACGAGGTCGGTAGGTATGACATATCTAATCCCGACTTCCTAGTGCTGAACTGCCTGCGCCAGGACGCCGGAAAGGAAGCGGTCACCTACTATGCCGATGCCCGGGACATCTCCAGCAGCCTGGACCCTCATACCGCCGAAACCCTGCGCGCGCCACTATTCCGGTTGAATGCGCCAGGCAGTTATGTGCGTGACTTTGCCAACGGAGCTGACCTGCTATCAAGCCCGATGGGGGTGATCTCAGGCCCGTCACATTCACCAGAGGTTGTCATATCGGCGAACGGGGTACGCGGGCTGACCGGCGAAGCCGAGGAGACTTTGAAGGAGCTGCAGCGCACCTGCTCCGCCGTCGCCCACCGAGTCAGGCTGGAGCCGGGTACTGCCCTTCTGATCAATAACCGAAAGGGCCTGCACGCGCGGTCGCAGTTCTTTGCCACGCATAACGGCCGTGACCGCTGGCTGCAGCGGACCTACCTTCGCCGCAGCCTGTGGAACATCCGGTACCGAGTAACGCCGAGCGACCGGAGAGTGCACTGAGCAAAGCAAGCCTGAGGGGTCCAGGGCCATGCAAGAAGACAGGTGGCAGATCGGCGGCGCATCCCTTGCGCCGGTCCATGAGACCGATGCGGGCAGTATCATCCAGGCCGGCATCAGGCAGGCCACGCCGGAGCGACTTGCCGAGATCTCCTGGCTTGCGCCGCGCTTTTCAGACAGCGAAGGAAAGATGAGGGCAGTAGTCCAGGCCTTCGTCATCATCATGGACGGCGCACGGGTGCTCGTGGATACATGCGTCGGAAACGCCAAGGCGCGCCCCGGGCTTCCCGAATGGGGTGGCTTGGAAACAGCCTTCCTCGATCGGCTCGCAGCCCAGGGGCTCGGGCCCGATCATATCGATTTCGTCATATGCACACATTTCCATTTCGATCATGTCGGCTGGAATACAAAGCTGGCAGCGGGAAAGTGGGTGCCGACGTTCCCCCGAGCCAGGTACATCTTCAGCAAGGATGAATTCGACTACTGGCAGGCCCAGCCGGAGAACGAGAACGCGGACGACCGCGCGGGCTTCGCCGATTCGGTACTTCCTATCGTGGAAGCCGGCCTCGCCGAGCTCGTTCCCCCCGATCATGAGGTCTGCGCCGGGATCTCCCTGTTGCCGACCCCCGGCCATACGCCGGGTCATGTCAGCGTGCAGGTGGAATCTCAGGGTGAGCGAGCGATCATCACGGGCGATGCCCTGCATCACCCGTGCCAGGTCGCGCATCCAGAGTGGGGCGAATTCTCGGACTTCTATCCAGAGCTTGCGCGCCGATCGCGCCTTGCCCTTCTGGAAAGCTGCGCGGACTCGCAGACGCTCCTTATCGGTTCTCACTTCGCGCGGCCCGCGGCCAACATGATCCGCCGGGAGGCGGGCGGCTTCAGAGTGGCCACATACGGCTAGCTTCCGGACGCGGTCATGATTGCGAGCAATCTTCCCTGCGCCGGTGTATCTATTCGTCTCCTTCCGATCCTCTTCCTTTGCATTAACAGCCACGGACACAATTCGCGCTGATCAGCTGGAGCAGCCAATGAGTGCAATCACTCCGTCACAGATCTGTCTCACCCGCGCGGAGCAAGACGCCTTCCGGCGTCTGGCCCGGCCGCTAGAAGACTACGACCCGGTGGCCGAAGCGGACGAGTTCATTTTCGCCGCGCACCTGCAGTGCGCCAAGCTGCCGGCGCGGGTACGGCGCGCCGCGGCCCGGTTCTGCCGGAAGGGCGGCAGCGCGGGCGGATTCCTCATCCGCGGCCTTCCCATCGAGCCCGTGCCCCCCACGCCCGCCCACGCGGATTACGGGGTGGGTGTCGGGCTGCCCGCGGCGCGCGTACTCGCCGTGACCGCGGCCCTGTTTGGCGAGCAGTACGGATTCCGGCCCGAGCTGGCGGGCCGGATCGTGCAGGACATCCTGCCGGTCGCGGGCTTCGAGGACACCCAGCAGTCCATCTCCAGCCGGGCACTGCTGGAGATGCACTGCGAGACGGTGTTCACCGACAACCGCGCCGACTTTATCGGCCTGCTATGCCTGCGCCCCGACCCGGAACGCATCGCGGGCACCGTGCTGATCTCCATCTCGATGTTCCTGCCGCTGCTCGACCAGAAGACCATCGACATCCTGTACCAGCCGCGCTTTTCCACCACCGTCGACGGCTCATTCCTGCGCGGCTCGGGGATCGAGCATGCCATCACCATAGGACCGATCCGGGTTCTTGACGGTGGCACCACGCGGCCGCGGCTGCGCTGCGACTTCGCCGAGACCAGAGGGCTCGACGACGAGGCGCAGGCCGCGCTTGACGCGTTGTACGAGGCCGCGAGCGCGACCCTCACCGAGGTACGCCTCGATGCCGGAGACCTGTTGCTGATCGACAATAACGATGCGTTCCACGGCAGGACGCCGTTCCGGTTGCACCACAACGGCGAGGACCGGTGGCTTCTGCGCACCTTTATCACCCGCGACCTGGCGCGCAGTAGCGCCGACCGCCCCGGCGACGGGCGGATCGTCGACGCCGACTATGCCGCGGGCAGCAACGTCATGATGGTCGGGCTGAGGAGCCAGGCATGAAGCTCTCCACCAGTGGCGACGCCCGGCTGGCGGTCGCCGAACCGAATCCCGAGGTCGGCGCGGCCAGCAGCCGCGCCGCCACCAAACGTCGTTACCTGATGTGCCGGCCAACGAACTTCGACGTGGTCTACTCCATCAATCCGTGGATGGATCCCAGCAAGCCCGTTGATCCGCAGCTGGCGCTCCTCCAATGGCAGCGGATTCACGACGTGTTCGTCGAACTGGGACACACCGTGGAGCTCATCCCGCCGCTTGCGGGACTGCCCGACATGGTGTTCGCCGCCAACGGCGCCACCGTCGTGGATGGCCGGGCCCTGGTGGCGCGCTTCCGGTACGCCGAGCGCGCTGCCGAGTCCCCGGCCTACCTGGACTGGTTCGCCGCGCGGGGATACGAGGCCCGCCAGGCCGCGTGGACGAACGAGGGCGCAGGTGATTTCCTGATGGCCGGCGGTCGGCTGCTGGCCGGCACCGGATTCCGGACCGACCGCCGCGCCCACTCCGAGAGCGAGGAGTTCTTCGGCCGCCCGGTGATCGGCCTGACCCTGGTCAACGACGACTACTACCACCTGGACACCGCGCTGGCGGTGCTCGACGAGCAGACGGTCATGTACTACCCGGCCGCGTTCGCCCCCGACAGCCAGGAGATCCTACACGCGCTGTTCCCCGACGCCGTCATCGCCACCGATGAGGACGCCAGGGCCTTCGGGCTCAACGCCGTGTCGGACGGCCGCCACGTGGTGCTGCCCGCCGGGGCGACCAGCCTGATCGCGCAGCTGCGCGAGCGCGCGTTCGAGCCGGTGGAGGTTGAGGTCTCGGAACTGCTGCGGGCGGGTGGCGGCGTCAAGTGCTGCGCGCTGGAACTGCGTCACCCGGTGGCGGCCGAGCTGGCACCGCCGGCCGAAGCCGGCGGCCTGTCCGTGGTGGTGACCAGCGTGGCCTCGGACTCGCATAACTGGAACCTGGTCTACCTGCAGCTCGCGCTCACCGAACTCGGCCACCAGGTGCTCAACCTGGGTCCCTGCGTGCCCGACGAGCTGCTCGTCTCCGAGTGCCTGTGGGTCAGGCCCGACCTGATCGTGGTCAGCAGCGTGAACGGGCACGGGTTCATCGACGGCATGCAGCTGATCGGCCGCATCAGGAGGCGCCCGGAACTGGCCGCCACCCCGGTCGTCATCGGCGGGAAGCTGGGCATCGCCGGGTCGGCGGGCCGCGACAGCCGCGATCAGCTCATGGCCGCGGGCTTCGATGCGGTCTTCGAGGATGGTACCGGGATGGCCGCATTCCGTTCTTTTACCGAACGGCTGATGATGAGGGCGACCGCATGATTGCGTGCGCCGACTCGGCCCGATCCTTCGGCGGTTTCGTTGCGCGCGCGCACCAGGCCGGCGACCTGGTCGTCCAGCCGCGGATGGGGATGAGCAGCCCTCGCGCGATGCGGGCCGGCCTGTTCGCCACCAAGCGCGCGATCGCGACCGCGGTCGGGACCATCACGCTGGACAGCTACACCCGGATGGGCGACCACGACCGCGCGCGTGCGGCGGTAGCGTCCGGGGCCGAGCTGAACGGCTACCCCATCGTCGCGCACGACGTGGCCATCACCCGCGGCGTGCTTGACGGCGTGGCGGGCCTCGATTTTCCCGTCCAGATCCGGCATGGCTCGCCCTTCCCGCAGGACATCTTCGGTGCGCTGATCGGCGCGGGCCTGCATGCGACCGAGGGCGGGCCGGTCTCCTACTGCCTTCCGTACAGCCGCGCGCCGCTGGACGCCTCGACACGGAACTGGGCCCGGTCCTGCCACCTGCTGGCCGGCCTGGCCGAGACCGGTGTCGAACCGCATCTGGAAACCTTCGGCGGCTGCATGATGGGACAGCTCTGCCCGCCCGGCCTGCTGATCGCGATGAGCGTGCTTGAGTGCCTGTTCTTCCGCCAGCACGGCCTGCGCAGCGTCTCGCTGAGCTACGCCCAGCAGACTCACCCGGAGCAGGACGCCGAGGCCGTGCTGGCGCTGCGGCGGCTGGCCGCCGAATGGCTGCCTGACGTCGATTCCCATGTCGTCATCTACGCCTACATGGGCGTGTACCCGCGCACCAACGGCGGGGCCACCAGGCTGCTGGCGGATGCCGCCCGGCTGGCGGTCAGGACCGGGGCGGCCCGGCTGATCGTGAAGACGATCGCCGAGGCGTACCGGATCCCCTCCATCGCCGACAACGTGGACGCGCTGGAGGCGGCGGCCGCCGCCGCGGCCGCGGAGCGGCGCGCGCCGACCGCCCACGGCGCCGACGACACCGGCATCTACGCGGAGGCCAGTGCGCTGATCGAGGCGGTGGTCAACCTCAGGCCGGACGTCGGCCAGGGGCTGGCCGACGCGTTCAGGTGTGGCTACCTCGACGTCCCCTACTGCCCGCACCCGGACAACGCCCGCCGCACTCGCAGTTTCATCGACGTCGCCGGGCGGCTGCAGTGGTCAGACATCGGGTCGATGCCGATCCGTCAGGTAACCAGGCCCGCCAGATCCGGCGAGCTCACCTCGGACGAGCTGCTCGCCTCACTGTCCTACGTCGAGCGTAAGTACGACAACGTCAGCCTCGATGAGTCCCTGGACGTCGGGTCCGTGCCGGTCCCGGGGGTGGCGTCGCCGTGAGCACCCTGCGAGCCGAGGCGTTCCCCGAGGCGGCGGTCCGGGCCCGGGCGCGATCCGGCGCGGCCGGCGCGTTCCCTGATCCGGACGAGTACGGGCACGCGCTGTTCGGCGCCGATCCGGCCCGTTGCGCCGCGCCTGGCGACCCGCTGGAGCGGCTCAGGCTGGTACCGCCAGTCTTCGTGCCGGGACGGCTGGACAAACTCGTCGATCTGGCCAGGGAGCCCGTTTACCGGGATGTGGAGCTCGACACGATGGTGGGCGGTCTCCACTCCACCGTGCCGCTGTATGTGTCCGCGTTCGGCTCGACCGAGGCGAGCGTCAGCCTCGGGCTGGCCGCCAGCCGGCAGGCCGGCCGGCTGGGTATCCCGCTGGTGGTGGGCGAGAACGTGATGCCGGTCAACGGGTACGGCCGCATCGAGGAGCATGCCGAACGGTCCCTGCTGGCCAGGATCACCGCTTATGCCGAGCACGCGCTGGACGGGTGCGGCGGCGTGGTGGTGCAGCAGAGCACCGAGGACGCCGATGCCGAGGTGTGGAATCTCGTCTACAGCGACCCGAACGTCCAGCCGCTGCTCGAGTCGGGCCGGCTGGCCTTCGAGCTCAAGGTGGGCCAGGGGGCCAAGCCGGGGCTGGGCGGGATGACGGTGCTTGACGCGGCCACGGCGACGCGGCTGGCGGACATGTTCACCATCGACCCGGTCTTTGGCGGCGGCAGCACCAGGGTGCTGCGCTCCAGCAGCCCGGGCACGTTCACCGAGGAGATCCTGCGCCAGCAGATCCGGCTGATGCGCAACAACTTTCCCCGGGCCAGGGTGTGGGTGAAGCTGCCGCCGGCCCGGGATGTGCGCGAGGCGGCGCTGGTGGCGTGGGAGGCGGGCGCTGACGCGGTGACCGTAGACGGCGCCGAGGGCGGCACCGGCTGGGCGCCGGCGGCGTTCCTCTCACACGTCGGGCTGCCGCTCGGTGAATGCTTGCGCCGGATCGGCGAGCATCCGTCGTGCCTGCTCGTGTCCGGCCGGATGTGGGAGGGTGCCAGGGTCGCCAAGTGCCTCGCGCTCGGTGCCAGCGCCGTCGGTCTGGGCCGGGCCGCGCTGATCGCGGTGGACACCGATGCCTCCGATGGGCTGGTCAACCTGGTTGAGTGCCTGTCGCTCGAACTGCAGCTGCTGACCAGCGCGCTGGGCAAATACCACGTCGGCCTGCTGGGACCCCAAGACGTGTGGTCGGACGCCGATGCGATCCGGTCGCACGCGCTCTGAGCCCGCCGGGGCAAACGATGAAAGCCGGTCCGGCCGGCCTGCACGGGTGATGCGTGCAGGCCGGCCGGAGAGCTATCAGGAACGGTCGTTCGGATTTGTGATCTTGTTACTACCTATCCGGCTTAGGGATAGCTGGTGACATCGACCGGGGTCGTGTTGGACGGGGTGGCCCCTCCTATCTCGTTGATGACGTGCTCGATCACGCCGACCCCGCCCAGGGACACGGTGAGGAGGTCGTGGAACTGCACGCCTGACGTATCAGGTGCCTCGAAGGCGTGGTCCGCTACCACCGCCGGGTTGACGTTGAAGTAGCAGTAGCTGCCCATCCCGTACGCCTGGTGCGTGGTGACGCTGGGTGCGACCTCATAGGCGGGGTACCCGTTGGATGACCCGTCCATCCAGGCGGCCTGGTTCGGCGGGTCGTAGGGCATTTCGTCCTGGAAGAAGATGGTCTCGCCGCCGTTGCCATTCCACACCACCTGCTGTTGCTGGTAGTGCTCGACGAACAGGCCGGTCGCCAGCACGTTGCTGCCGTTGACCACCAGGCCGTGGGCGGCGGTGTTGACGGTCCAGCCGACCGTGCCGGAGTTGCCGTGGTCGGCACGCCACGCCCAGATGTCGTCGATGAGGGTGTTGTTGGCGTTCACGATCAGGCTGTTCGTGGCCTGACCCGCGATATCCCCGCCGATCCTGAAGAACGTGTCCTGGACCGAGATCGGGTTGCTCGCGTGGCTCACCGTCGAGCCGGCCGTGCCGATCGTCAGCAGGGCGTTGGAGTTGGTCGTGCCGCCGTCGAAGAGGAGCCCGTCGATCCGGACCCCGTCCACGTCAGCGACCTGCATGGTGTTCACGCCGCCGACCGGGATCAGCGTCGGGAAGCCGATGCCGAGGACCACGGTGTTGGGGTTGGTGACGTTGAGCGTCTGGTTGATGTTGTACACGCCCGGGGTGAAGAACAGGTTGCAGCCTTCGGCCAGCGCCGCGTTGATCTGCGCCGCGCTGTCGGACGGCGTGGCCACGAAGAACTGGCTCATCGGCACTGAGGTGCCAGGCGTCGACCCGTTGGCCCAGCTGGCGCCGGACGCGTTCGTCCGCAGCGAGGGCAGGAAGACGTTGTAGTTACCGGAGGAGTCGATGTAGAGGTACGGCACGTCCCGCGCCACCGGGGTGGTCGCCAGCGTGGTCATCGGCGGGCTGGGGAAACTCTGGGCCGGCGCGCCGGTCACCCCGGAGAACACCATGTTCCAGACCGAGCCGCTCCAGCTGCCGAAGTTGCTGTCGGCTGAGTAGTACTGCTGCTGCGACACCGAGGAGACCTGGCCGGAGACCTTGTCGTCGGCGAGGTAGCCACCGCTGGCGTAGCCGTAGCTGGCCGGGTACAGCTCCAGGCCGCCGTGCACGTCGACCCGGCGGAACGGTCCCGCCTGAGCCACGGCCCAGCGGTCGCTCCCGTTGGACGGGTTGATCGCCAGGTTCTCCGCCGACCGCCAGAAGTTGTCGGTGGCGTTGCCCGTACCGTCGAACGAGTCGACGGTGACATCGCCGTTGATGGTGACGTCATCCGGGTTCAGGCCCAGGCCCTGGATGGAGGTGTAGTAGCCGATGTTGGCTTCCTCGCTGTAGGTGCCCGGCTTGAACAGCAGGGCGTAGCGCTGGGTGCCGAACTGGTTGAGCTTTTGCGTATTGAACACGTTGGTCAGCGTGGTCTGGATGCTCGAGCTGGACATGCTGGGGTCGAAGACGTAGACGTTCGGGCCGAAGTTCGGCGTGTTCGACTGGCCGGTGCAGCCGGTGCCGCCGCTGCTGACTGTCCAGGTGAACGAGGTGGTTCCCGAGGCGCCGGTGGTGTCGGTGGCGGTCACGGTGACGGTCGAGGTGCCCGCCGTGGTGGGGGTCCCGGAGATCAGGCCGGACGAGCTGATGGACAGCCCGGCGGGGAGCCCGGTGGCGGTGTCGGTCAGGGTCTGGCCTGATGCCGAATCGGTGGCGGTGATCTGCTGGCTGACCGCGGTGCCCACGGTTGAGGTCTGGCTGCCGGGGTTGGTGACGGTGACGGTGTTACCGCCGCCGCCGCCGCTGCCTGCCGTCGTGTAGACGCTGAATTCCCACAGGCTGTAGCCGTACTGGGTGCCGCGGGCGGTGCCGTACATGCGGATGTACCGGCCGGAGCCGGTGACGCTGAGGGTCTGGGTGCCGCCGGTTCCTGTGGTGGTGGAGTAGATCGGGGTCCAGGTGGAGTTGTCATTGGAGGTCTGGATCTGGAACGCGGTCGCGTAGGCATTTTCCCAGTTCAGCACCACTTGGCAGATCGACTGGGTGGAGCCGAGGTCCACCTCCAGCCACTGCGGGTCGGAGAAGGCGCTGGACCAGCGGGTGCCCAGGTTCCCGTCGAACGCCGCCGAGGCCGGGAAACTGGCGCTCTGCACCGAGGAGGCGGTGGCGGGCTTGTTCAGCGCGACGTTGGTGGTGCCGCAGGTGCTGCCGCCGGCCGGTCCGTAGACGCTGAATTCCCACAGGCTGTAGCCGTACTGGGTGCCGCGGGCGGTGCCGTACATGCGGATGTACCGGCCGGAGCCGGTCACGCTGAGGGTCTGCGTGCCGCCGGTGCCTGTGCTGGTGGAGTAGATGGAGGTCCAGGTCGACCCGTCCGGGGAGGTCTGGATCTGGAACGCCGTCGCGTACGCGGTCTCCCAGTTCAGCGTGACCTGGCAGATCGACTGGGTGGAGCCGAGGTCGACCTCGAGCCATTGCGGGTCGGAGAAGGCGCTGGACCAGCGGGTGGCCAGGTTGCCGTCCACCGCGTTGGAGGCCGGGAAGCCGGCATTCTCCAGCGAGGAGGCGGTCGCGGTCTTGTTCAGCGCGAGGTTGGTGGTGCCGCAGCTGGCGGCCGCTGCGGGCGGTGCCGTGCCGGGCAGCACGAGCCCGGTGAGGACCAGCGACGCGACGGCGGCGAGCAAGAGCGTCCTGATCCGCCGCGGCGCGGCGGATCTGGCCCGTCCGCGGCCGAGGCGGAACGCTCTCAGCGCGCGAGCGGCCCGGTGCAGGGGTGGGGCGAGATGCATGACGTACGCCTCCTGGATGTGGTGGCACACAGGCCTGGATCCCCGTAGGGAACGGACGCGAGCCTGACTCACCCGAACCGTCAGCACCGTTGATACAAGCCTTATTTAATGGCGTAACTTAACCGCACGGA
>OCTA010003098.1_pt1 | contig 14823 bp, 13 predicted proteins | sample 1538991 | NCBI WGS metagenome assembly OCTA01 (sample SAMEA3539302, study PRJEB22396) | soil metagenome | biome: tundra; feature: field; material: soil | place: USA | collected 2010-05 | depth 0.15 m | reverse complement strand
CGATTGTTTCATGGTTCACTTTCCTTTCTCAGTTGTTGTAGCGCCCGCCGGCCAAGGGTTACGGGCATTCGCCTTGGCGGACGACATGCCTGTCTCCTTTTAGTAGTTGCGTCGCTTTGTGGGATTTGGCAACAATCGCAATCAATGCACTCGGAGTGCCAACCTCCTCTTACCAGGGTGCGATGTTTCCGACGAGCAGCAACGCCACCGCATGGGTTGTCGGAGATACCGCAAGGCAAATCCTGCGCTTTCCGTGACAAAGCTTACATGCGCGATGGCCACTTGGCTCTTCTGCCAGCTTCAACAACCTTGCGCGGTTGCGGAAGTGCTCTGCAACACCCTTTGCCTGCACCGTTGCCGCGTCGCCCTCTTGCAACGTCGCTACTTCTGGCGGCGATCGAAATGGAGCCTGCCAAGCGGTCGGGCGGGCTACGCCAATGTCAAGCGGATTTTCAACCAACCGTTCGACACGCTGATGCAGATCTCGGCGCGAAAGTCGTCACCCAATTTGACCAGAGAGACATGAAAGTAAGCCCTCCAATCAACGCCTGGATCATTTGTGCGTCATGGTCAGCAGACTGACTGGTGGTCAGTTTGCAGACCCCGCAGCTCCCCACAAGGCCGCTATTCGCATAAGACCACGTGTGCTCGATTGTACGCCGGCGGAGTGGGTAGCCATTGATCGGCTCATATGCTGGCAGGGTAGATGTTCATCTTCGCGACAGGCCACGGCATAATCTTGAAACTCAGTACGAATCTGGTTCCCACTGTGGCGGTGGGTTGGGGAGTGCCCAGGAGATCCCTCAGTGCAGCTGCCAATTGTGCGACGGAAGCTACCCGAGTGCTTTCGCCAGCCAGTGCGGGATGTCTTCTGCCAAGTAGACAACCTCTCCAGCTCTCGGCCTGCAACAACACGGTGGGCATGAGTCCCCAAGCGCTGTTGTCGTAAACGTGCACAAAACCCATCTCCCGAATCGCCCGCGGCACGTTCCTGATGCTTGCCTCATAGATGGCCTCAGAACAGACTCGGGTGCACTGTGGCCGCCGGCATCGGCACGCATTTTTACTCGCTCCAAGTGACTCGAGAAGTCGCGGAGCACCACATAACGCATCTCCATCAGGAATCCGGCCTTGCGAGCGCGCGCCGCTTGGTCAAACGTGATTCCGCTTCGGAGTGTGGTTTCGAACGCGCAACTCGATCGTCGCGCGATGTGATCCAGCACAAAGGATTCGAAAAGAGTATTGACGTGGCTGCGGACGTTTCGAGGGATGTTCAGATATGACCCATCGTTCAAAGCGGCTGCCCGATCATCGGCATTGAAGAAATCAACGCCAAATCCGGACTCGGGGAAAGCTGTCGATTTGCCGGCCCCCTGCAGGTAGGTGATGATGATTGGCACAACAATTCGTGGATCGAAGTCCGGCGGCAACAGCCCTGATTCCTTGTCAGCGGCGAGCCGCGCGATCATCCCCTCTGCCAACATCGACATTTGCTGCTGCACGTACTTTCGCAGGTCGGACTCTGCCAGCACCTCGCGGGTGAGGCTGGCTGCCATCAGGCACAGACGGGAGGGTGCCTTGGGACCGTCTAGACAATCGAGCACGGAGTGAAAGAGCGCCCGCACTCCCAACTTGGCCGTGGGCGCCGCGACGAACGCCCCGGCGTGGAGGCGAACCACGAATCAGTTTTGCGATACGGCGGTCGGCGGCGCGACGCAGATGCCCGCGCCGTCGAACGAATTCTGCCCGATCACCGAGATGGTGAGGTTGGACACCACCCCCGCGCCGCAGGGGAACACGCTCTGCGCCGGCGGCACCACCACATTCACCTGGTAGAGCCCCACGAAGCCAGAAGTCAGCCCGGCGAACGCCGGCGGCTCCGGACACGTCACGCCGTAGGCGCAGGTGGCGAACGGCGCCGGAATGCCGTTCGAGGGTGTTGCATTCACCGCGTAGTCGAATTCCACGCCCGCCAGGCTAGTGACCGGGGCCGCAGGCGATGGCGCGGCGTGCCCCGTCTGCGCCTGCGGATTCGTCGAGCCCAATCCCAGCGCGTAGATGACGATTTCCTCGCCGATCTGCGCCGGGCTCGCCGATGTCACCAGGGTGCCATTGGCATGCGTCACCATGGGCGCAGACGTGCACAGCGGGATGGCGGGAGTGTTCAGGTCGCAGTTTGTCGCCATGTGGATCTGGTCGCGAAGGGGGTTCAGTTGGACGGCGCCGCCCGGTATGCCATTCTCCGAGACCACCAATTGCGGAGGCAGGGGGCTAACCGTCGGGCACTCTTGCGGCGGCAGGCACAGCAGGGAGAGCTCGTAAGGCATCTGGATGGTCACCACCGTATACTGCCCACACGCCGCAGACCCGAGAGTGAAGCCGGTGGGGCAGGTGGACACGGGGCGAACGGCGAGGATTGGCGCGGCTACCGAAGTCGGCGCCTCGACTTGCGTCAATTGAACGGAAAGGTTGGCCAGCGTGTTCGGCAAGGGCAGCGAGGAGGCCGTCACTCTGCCGGTGAGGCTGGCTCCAACGCCCGCGACGATAAGATTCAGAATCTGGCCGGGCGCGGCGTTGATGACCGTTGGCAGCGTATAGCTGGATCCGATGACGGTGTTGGGCGTCTGGGCGGCAGCCGCCGCGGAAACCAGAATCAGTGCGAGAAATCGTTTCAAGATCATTTTTTTAGACTCCACCTATCAGACCGTTCTCACCGCCGCTTGGGATCCAGTCTCGGTCGTCCGTTTAGAGACGGGATTGGACTGTTCTTGCTCCCCTTCTCTGGTCCCCCGAACGTCAACCGTCATACCGGAGCGCGGCCAGCGGATCCGCCGATGACGCCTTCCAAGCAGGCACAAGTGTCGCTAGGAACACGGAAAGCCCCAGCGCCAAAGCGGTCACTGCGAGGGGTAAGATCGCGCTTGACGCCGTCAACTCCGCGAAGACGCTCCGCAGTGCCATCGAGGCCGCTAAGCCGCCGAGCAACCCCGGAATCATGCCTGCCTGTAACATCACGAGCCCCTGGCGCAGGAAGATCCGAACCAGTAAGGGGCGGTCTGCGCCGAGTGCCGCCCGGATTCCGATTTCGCGCGTCCGTTGCGACGCCGAGTAGGCGACCACACCATACACGCCAATCGTGGCCAGGATCGTGGCGGTGGCTCCGAACCAAGCCAACATTCCCGACACGATTTGAAACGGAGCGATCTCTTCCCTGATGGAATCGTCAAAGGTTCTCGCCGCATACACCGGCTGCATGGGATCGAGAGCGGCCACTCGCTTGCGAATCTCCGGAAGCATTCCAGGCTCGCCCTTCACCAGGAAAAATGCATCGGCTCCAGGCTTCTGGGCGAAGGGTACATAAATTTGCGGATGGCCCTTCTGCGCGTCGAGACTCTCCCTGATTTCGGGAACCACACCGACAATTTCGGCCTCGCGATTCTTCAGTTCGGATAGAGAAATCCGGACCCCCAACGGACTGGCTCCGTTGGGCAGGTTTCGCTTCACAAGCGCGTCGCTGACAACGGCAACCAGTGGCGCGCGTTCCGTATCACCGGCAGTGAATCCGCGTCCGGCGAGGACTGGAATGCCCAGAGTTCCAAAGAACGACGGGCTGACGGCGTTGAATCCGGCCTCCTGCGGACGGCTCGACTCCTGCGGTGTTTGCGAAGAAGCGGCGGCTGCAAGGCGGAATGATGTTTGACCACCGTAGCTAAAGGGAAGAAATCGTGAGATCGCAGCCGGCTCCGCTTCACCTCGAGCCACGGCGCGTGCGGCATTCTCGAAGAACGCTGCCTGGCGGGTGTCGTCCGGATATTTTGCCCGATTCAGCGAAACATTGAACGTCAGTACGCCGTGAGGTTCGAAACCAATCGGCGCGGTCCAACGGTGGCGGAATTCGCGCACCAGCAGCACCGTGGAGGAGACCAGAATCGCCGCCAGCGCGATCTGTGAGACCACCAGGACGAACCGCAGACGCTTTACCCGTGCGCTCTGCGATACCGACGAGCCCGATTCCTTGAGCACGGCTACCACGTTGGCTCGCGTGCTTTCAAATGCTGGAGTCAGTCCGAAAAGCAGACCCGTTACCAGACTGATTCCCAACGCAAAGAGCAGGACCCCTCCATTCACTGATGCGGCTCCGTAGCCCGGCAGATAACCACGGTTTTCGAACGGAATCAATTCGACAATGACGCCCGTCAGCCACGTCGCCAGCGCGGTGCCGAGAGTTGCGGCGGCGACAAACAGTACCAGGGTTTCGATCAGCGCGGAGCGCACCAGCCTTCCGCGTCCCGCTCCCAGCGACATTTGTATCGAGGCTTGCCGCTGACGGGCCTGTGCGCGAACGAGCAGTAGATTGCCGACGTTCGAACAAGCGATCAATAACAACCCGACGGATAACGCGAAGATAACCCACATCACGCTCTCTCCCGTGTGTCTGCCGGTCTCGTTCTGGAGAGTAATGCAGGACGCGCCAATACCGCGGTTGGTGTCTGGATACCCGGACGCCAGCCCAGCGGCTGCGGCGACGAGCGCCTCACGCGCCTGAATCCAGGTAACGCCGGGTTTCGTTCTCGCAATGGCCTGAAGGAATCGGACCTGCCGCCGGGGCGTCTCAGTGGCCGGTTGCGCCAAGGGCACCCAAACGTTGCTCCGGCCGGTGAGTGTGAAGTGGCAGTTTTCAGGCAAGACGCCAATTACAGCGTAGGGTTCGCCGTCCAGATAGATTATTGAGCCAACAGCAGAAGCATCCGACTGAAGCCGCGCCTTCCAGAACCCATGACTGACGACCGCTACCCGGTGTCGCCCGAACTCGCCCTCTTCCGGCCGGAAGGCGCGGCCCGCGGCCGGTTGGACACCTAAGGTGGAGAAGAATTCGGGCGTCACGCGGACTCCCGGAATTCGCTCCGACTCCGTCAGAAGTGAAAGCGTGAACGTAGTCTCGGCCCAGGCGGACATCGATTCCAACTGACCAGTCGTCCGTTCCTTCAAGTCCGCGAAATCGGGTGCGGACATTGTGATTTCATTGCCCTGCCGGATATTGAGGCTCCGAACCGCCAGGAGTCGTTCCGGCTGCGGGAACCGCACGGAGTGAATGATCCAAGCGTCCACCAGGCTGAACAAAGAGGTCGCCCCGCCAATTCCAGCGGCCAGCGTCAACACAGTTACACAGGTAAACCCCGGTGAGTGGCGCAGGGCTCGCACAGCCTTGCGCAAGTCATGGAAGGAATCCGCGGCCTGTGCTGACAGATCCATCTTGCGTGCGCGCTGCTTGTCGATTTGCCGGCACAATGTATTTACTTCCTTGATGTCTCCGAAATGGGCAACCGCCCGTCGATGCGCCTCGTCCGGTGCACAACCTTGACCGAGAAACTCCTTTTCCTTGGTTTCAATGTGAAATGCGAGTTCGTCCTGGATATCGGCCTCGACATCGCGCACGAAGAAGCGAAGGTAGCGGCGCCACTTGGGATTGACTGGCATCAGCTTTTCCCCCATTGCGGCCGCGACGTCGCGCCTAAGACCTTATTCACGGCTTCCGCATAGTGCGCCCACGTCTTCATTTCTTCGCGCAACCGGCGGCGGCCGTCCGGGGTCCGGCGGTAGTATTTTGCGCGCCGGTTGTTATCCGACAACCCCCACTCGGCCTCAATCCAGACTTTGGCCTCCATACGGTGTAGTGCCGGATACGAGGCTCCTTCCTCGACGAGCAAGGCTTCCCCGGTTTGATGATGAATGGCTTCGGTGACCGCATAGCCGTGCATCGGGCCCCAGCACAGGGTTTTGAGGATCAGCACGTCGCGCGTTCCGCGCACAACGTCAAGTGACGACTGTTCCATATCTCACAACTCCCCTAAGATTTCAATGGGACTCTGCGAATTTGCGCGAGCCGCACCGCTCGCCGCGCCGATCACCAATCCGGCGGCGAGCAGAATGGCGGCTTCACGTACGAACTTCCCCTGGACTGCCTGAGCGGCAGGTGACACGGGATTTGATATGTGTCGCAGTTGGACGGAAAGTATCGCTCGAACTGGACCAAGAGAAGCCTGCGGATCTTGCCACCGTCGTGGGCGGCAACAAAACAGTTCTCTCTTCGACCTCGGCGAGTTCATGGACGGAGAACCTCCGGCCTCCAGCATGTTTGAGGCTTTGTATGAAACGCAGCGTTGCCGCCGGCAACGACTGTGAAATGAGCTTGTTGCCTTCGACTGTGCGCTCTGGAGCCGTGGGCGGCGCGGCGGGGGTGGAGATCCGCTGAGAGTGGCGAAGTCCAAGGCACGAGATTTAGGCAGAGAGTCCTCATTTGTCGGTACTCCTTACTCAGAACGTAAACTTTGCGTTGATCTGGATCGTCCGCGAATTACTTGAGTAGAACTGGTCGAAACGGCCAAACAACGGGTCGCTGGGCACCAGATCGTTGCGGGCTCCGACGAAGGCATTTGGCGCGACATCGTTGATGTAGCCCCCTACATATTGAGCGTGATTGAAAACATTGTAGAACTGCCCGGCGAGCTGAAGCTTGATACCTTCTCGAATCATGAGGCGCTTGGCGAACTGAATATCGAAGTTGTTGATCGGGCGCAGCGGGAAGTTGTTTCGTCCACTGTTGGCCAACGCTCCGGGACCGGCGACTACAAATCGCGCGTTCGGATTGTTGATTACGTAAGCAACGGTAGAGGCGCTGCCCGTCGCGACTTTGTTGCCGAGGGCGTTGTATGCGGTTACGCCGCTTCCTATGTTGAATGTGCCAGCCGGGTTGATGATAGTCCGGTCGCCCGCCGAGTCGTTGTTGAGATTCGAATCGGTATTGCTTTGCACAGTCGCGTATTCGGGCGACTGGTAGGTGTACGTCCCGGCAGCGTTCCAGTTACCCGCTACATTTTTGAGGAACCAATTGCCGTTTTTGAAGGGAGTCCAATCGTAGATGGCAGTGAAGGTGAAACGGCCGCGCCGATCAAGCGCCGAGGACGACCATTCGGGGCGAAGATTTTGAAAATCCTGCGCGCGGCGCGGCGATAGATAAGTCGAGAAGTTGGTGGCGGTGGAGTCGTCCAGCAAATGGCTCCACGTAAAGGCGCCAATATAGGAAAAGCCGTTGGCATAGCGGCGGTTCAGCTGTATGGCGAGGCCGTTGTAGGCCGAATACCCTTGGGGCGCATACGAGATAAGGTTGGACTCAAAGCCCTGGCTGGCGAGGAAATCCCAAGGCCGGTCGGAGGTGCCCCCGGGAACTAATGTCCCCTTCACCGTGTTCGGCGAGGTGCTGGTGCCAAGCGGCTTCAGAGTCGCCAGAGTGGCCACGCCGGGAAGTAAGGCGAACGTCTGAATGTAGTTCGACGAGTTCACCTGCGGCGCGATATTCAAACGTGTCTGGTTCCACAAATGAACGCCACGGGAGCCGGCGTAACGGACCTCCAACGTATAGTTGTTGGCGAACGAGTGCTGCACGCCGAGGGTGTAGGTCAAGCCGTAGGGCCGCTTGTCTCCGAACGTGTAAGACCCGATGACCGAGCGGGCGCCGAGCGTATCTTTCGGCAAGGGCACAGCACTGCCAGGCAACCCGCCATTCTTCAGAAAGTTCGGTGCGCTGCTGTTGAGGTCGACGTCGTTCGTCTGTTGGAAATAGGGCGGTGCGGAATTGGACGTCAGGTTGCCGTAGGTCGCATCGAAGACGCGGGAAAAGCCGCCGCGGATCGACCATTGGCCCTTCGCGTCGGGTGAATAAGCGAAGCCGAGCCGCGGCGCCCAATCATTCTTGCCCGGTTTCGGCTCCGCGAAGGTGATGCCGCCAGGGACGCTCGCGGGAGCACTGATGGCTTGATATCTCGACGCGACAGGCGTGGTGGCGTATTCGTAGCGCAGCCCCAGGTTCAAGGTGAGATGTTGAGTGAACCGGTAATCGTCGTTCAAATAGGCGGCGTAGAGGAGAGATCCCGCTGGATAACTGGTTGGACCTGCGCTACGCTCGCCGAGTACGTCTGGCGTAAGGTCCAGCAGATATTGTTCGAGGGACGAATACTCGTAGTTGCCGTTGACACGCGAGATGAAGTAGTTGGTCAGAATGACATCGGTGAAATTGAAGCCTGCCTTCACAGTGTGTTTGCCAAAGACCTTGGTGAAATTGTCGGAACCCTGGGCCAGGTTTTGTGTGGATCCCATCGGACCGGAAGGGCCGATGGTCAATCCGTTCAGTTCGTCAATCGTGATGACTGGAAACTTGTCAAGGCCAGGGAAAGTGAGCGGAGGTTGGCCTTCCGCGCTCACGTTACGGCTGTAGGATAGACGCAACTCGTTTTGCATGGACGGCGAAAAATTGTGAAACTCGGTCACGGAATAGAATTTGTTGTCATTGGGGAGCGGCGCCCAGAACGCCGGGAATGTCGACGAGGTGTCCAGCGCTTCGTGTTTGTTCAGCACCACGCGCCCGCGGAGTTGATCTTTTGAGCTGATAGTGTAGTCGATCGAGACCAGCGTGTTGTAGTTGTTCTGGAACGACGGCGCGGAGAAAGCCAACGACCCGATGGGAATCGTTCTGCCTGCGACGCTGAGGGTTTTCTGATCATTGGCCGGCGCCGCTCCGATATATTTCTGCAACTGAGTCAGATTGTTTTGGCTGACGCCCGAAGCACCCGCGAGCGCCGACCATCCGGCAGCCGTTGGAGCACTAATTGGTGAGCCCGGTAGGGCCGCTTGGCCGATCGGGTTGTACTCGAAGAGTCCGAAGTAGAATAACTTGTTTTTCAGGATGGGGCCGCCAAGCGTGGCGCCCAGGCGATTGTGGTCATAGCGGGGATTGGAGGTGATTCCTTGGGTCCAGGCCAAGGCGTCGACCGCGTTCAACTGCCGATTCTGCAGATATTCGTAGATGGACCCGTGGATCTGATTGCCTCCGGACCGGACGATCGCGTTAAACACGCCTCCAGATCCGCCCCCGAACTCTGGACTGTACTGGTTCTGGAGAATCGACAACTCAGCGATGGCGTCATTCGGCACAATTACCAACGGTCCGGTGGAGTAGTAGTTGTTGTTGCTGACACCGTCCAAATTAAACGTGTTGTTCTCAGGACGCTGGCCGGAAATCGAAGGACCGGTCCCCTGCCCGACTCCACCGGAGGAGGCTACGCCCGAGCCCAGCAGGCTCAAGTTCCAAACACCTGAACCCTGCGAGGCGGAAGGGACTTCCTGCACGGCGCGGCTTTCGAACGAAGTGATGAGTTGTGCGGTCGTGGTGTCGACGCCGGCGCCGGCCTCGGTCACCTCAACGGTGGTGGCGCTGGAACTCACCTGCATAGAGAAGTTAACTGTGAGCGTGCTACTCAGTTCCACGTGGAGGCCTTTTCTGGTGAGGACGCCAAACCCCTGCCCCGTAGCTGTCAAAGTGTAGATTCCGACGGACAAGTTGAAAAAGCGGTACTGGCCATTGCCGTCGGAAGTTGTGGCCGCCTTTACGCCCGTCGCATCATTGCTGATCGTCAATGAGATTCCAGGAATCACCGCACCGGACGGGTCGGTCACCGAACCGGTCACGTCGCCGCTGATGGCTTGCCCGGCAGCGGGAACCACGGCGAGCAGTAGCGCGAAAATAGAGAATTTGAGTTGTTGCATTAGTGGGTCACCTTTTTCGTTGAGGGCTTGCGCTCGATTCCGCTCGAGATCAGGAAGATCCGGCCGGAGTGGTATCCGCTGACGCCGCTCCAGCCGGATGTAATGAGGAATGCGCTCATTCCGTCGCCTTTGACGTCGCCCAAACTGACGGCGTCGAAGCCGAACGTGTCTCCCGGGATCCGGCATGTGTAGGTGCGTAAGAGCCGGCCGTCGGCGCCAGAGTAGAGTGAGGCGCGGCCCCCTGAGGTGGCAGCTCCGGCGTACTGCCAGGAGCCGACGATGAGGTCCGCGTGGCCGTCTCCGTCGACATCGCCTGCCACCGACGAACTGGTCCCGAAGCTTTCCCCGGGAGTCTCTCCAGTAAGTGCGAAGAGCCGGTGGCCGTCTTTGCCGGAATGAACATAAACCCGGCCGGTGGATTGGCCTTTGGCGTAATTCGACCAATCGGAGGCATAGACGTCAGGCACCCCGTCGCCGTCGACGTCGCCTAGAACCGAAAGGACATGGCTCCGAGAGCAGCGCCAGTCTCATCCGCGTCAATGGTGAATTTGGGTGCTGTTGACAACCGATCGTAAACGTAGACACGACCCGTGTGATTTGGCCCGGCCGTCGGGGCGCCAGTGATGAAACGAATGTGTCTCTTGTCGGAATAGCCGCCCACAGCGCTGCCGAACTGGTCGCCGGGGTGTTCGCCATTCAAAGTCAGCAGCACGCTTCCGTCTTTCCCTGAGTACACATACGCACGCCCCGTCTTTTCCGAGTGGTTGGGCGCTCCGACCAGAACATCGGCGTAACCGTCTCCATTAACGTCGCCAATTCCGGCGACATGGCGGCCAAAGTCGTCGTCAGCGCTTTCGGCTTTGTACGTGCGAAGCACCCGTCCATCGCGGCCCGAGTAGATCCTGGCGTAGCCTCCACCGGGCGCGCTGGCGATGACGTCGGGAATCCCGTCGGCGTTGGTGTCGCCGGCCGCTTCGATTCCGGTTCCCAGTTCATCGCCGGCCTGGCCATCCGCTTTCCAGAGCAGTTTGCCGGATCTTGTCGAATACACGTAGATTCGCCCGGCCCCTTTTCCGGCGGCGCTGCTGGTGGGCGCCGAGGTGACGAAATCGGGGACGCCATCGCCATCGACATCGCCGATGTTCCGGGCAATCCAACCGAATTGATCGTGGGGCGCTTCGCCATCCCACTCGTGGAGGATTGTCACCGGCTCGACGAAGGGATCTTCGAAGTCCTTCCGCGTGGGGAGCAGTCCGGCGTAGCGCGGATCGCTCTTGAGCGGCGCCAGTTCCGGCGTCACGTCCATCTGTGTCATGTCCACTTTTCGGCTCGCCTTAGCCTTTGACAGCCATTCGAAGGCGGCAGCGGTATCGTTCTTGAGTGCGCTCACGATGGCCATTTGAAAGAGGGGCGTGGGCATCTGGGGCTCCAATTCAAGCGCGCGAGTGTACGCCGCTGCGGAACGGTCGAGCTGTTTGATCCGCAGTTCAGCCATTCCAAGATTGCGCCAGGCCCGGCCATTTGCGTGGTTCGCTCTGGAGCAGATCTTCGAGAACCTTGGCGCCAGCAGCGAAGTCGCCCGTCTGCATGAGGGCCACTGCAGCTTGAATCTTTGCATCTGGCGGTGTGGCGGCCTTCTGCGCGCTGGCCGCTATGCAAAGTAGATACAAGGCCGCGGCGGCCAGATGGGATCCCCTGGAAATTCTCATTTGCTATTACTAACCCAAGCGCCTGAAACCGCGCTATCAAAAAATTGTGCGGGTGATCCCGGGGAAGCGCGAAGCACGCAGAGCAGAGGGAGTTAGGCCGAATTCTTTGCCGAATGCGGCAGTAAAATGGCTATGGCTGTAGAAGCCGGCATCAAGGGCAATGTCGGTGAGGGGACGAGTGGAGTCCTGGACCTCGGCCAAGGCCGCGCGGAGACGGAGCCGTAGACGATACTGGTGCAATTTCATTCCAGTCACGCGATGGAACAGGCGGCAAACATGATAGGCGGACAACCCGATTTCACGCGCAATACCGGTTAGTGTCGGGTCTTCGCCGTTGCGCCGGCTCAGTATCGTTTCGATGTCGTACGCAGCGGTTTTGTGGCGGCTGCCGATGGCCGGGGGCATCAAGGGCGCCACCTGGTAGGCGTTGCGAACGACGCGATCAAGGAGTTCGATGACGTTTTCTTCGACCCAAAGGGTGTCGGTGGCGGGTTGCGCTGACACTCGGGCGAAGAGCTTTCGCTGGAAGAGGTAGGTGGAAGAGTCAGCCCACCCGTGCGTCCGCAAAAAGGGTCGTTCGGGCTGGTCATCGACGCTTGAGTCGACGGTACGGACCACGTCCCTGACCAGTTGCGAATCGAGTCCAAACCAATCGCAGTGATCTCCTTCCGGACTTATCGAGCTCCGGCAATACGTTTGACCGGAATTATAAAACGTTACGACGTTAGCATTGGCAACGAACGGCGGCTCGTGCTCATGCTCGATCCGAACCGCCGTTCGGGGGAATACGAAGCAGTAGTTCCTGGCTGGGCCGCTGTCCTGGAAGGAGGGATGATCCGGGTGGCAGCGGAAGGCGCCGATGCGGACGCCCCCGCTATCGAACACGATGTGCTCAAAATCCGTTGCCACCCGAAATAGACGTCCGATCATCGAATTGGTCACGCCGAAGAGGGCACGCAGCACTCCAACCGGTTCTGTTGCAAACGCGGTTGAGGTGATTTGGTACGGTGTATCGTGACCCGGAAAAAGACCAGCACCCTTCCGCGGACGACATTTTGAAGACGTGATCATCCTCTTGTGCGTTCGGTGGTACCTTCGATACTCGCTCACATATCGCGATCTGGAGGAGATGATGGCGGAACGTGGGCTCTCCGTTGACCACGTCACCATCTGGCGCTGGGTCCAGCATTACGCGCCTGTTTTAAATCAGCGAATTCGCCGCGAGATGCGCCATCCCAATCGGTCCTGGCGGGTCGACGAGACCTACGTTAAAGTAGCAGGCAAATGGGCCTACCTGTATCGCGCCGTTGATTCTGCCGGCGAAACGATTTGAATTCATGTTGTCGCCCAAGCGCGATCTGACCGTGGCGAAGCTGTTCCTGCGCCTTGCGTTATCGGGCGGCGCGCCGTCGCCGCGTGTAATCAACTTGGATGGCCATCCGGCGTATGCTAGCGCGATCACCGAGTTGAAGCAGTCCGGTGACCTCGGTTCGCCGCTGTCATTGCCGAACCGGGCCTTATCTGAACAACATCATCGAGCAGGATCATCGCTTTAAGAAGCGGATCACGGCGAGCCTCGGCTTTCGTTCGACGGGCGGGGCATGGCGAATGATCGAGGGTTACGAGGCGATGCATGCAATCCGCAAAGGTCAGGTCCGGTGGGTCGGTAAGGCCGATCCTGGCGGTCAGCGTCAATTCATCCAACCGATCTTCGGCGTCGCAGCGTAGCTATTTGTCTCGAAGTAACCAACGCCGCCCCGGCTCCCCATTTGCACCAGAACCGTTATTTTGGTCCGACCCCGAATAATGCCAGGTGAACATCTCGAACACCACGCCCGTGCAAACCGAAGGACGTATAGCGGCGCGGAAACCTGACGGTCGGAATCGCGAAAACACAAAGGCGATCATTCATCCCCGTTGGCCGCTTCTCGTTTCCGCGACAAAAAACGATAAGCACAAACGGCCGCCAGTTTCCCGAATCTCGGAACTTCCCCAATTCCCGAGGAACCCAAGGCCGTTAGATTCTAAGTGTCCGGAAAGCGGGACTTGGAACGCCACGATCTTGCGATTCCCTACGCCGTGAACCCAAGAACCCGGCTGTGCCAAGCTCCGATGAAAGTTGCCTCGAAAGTTGCCTTATGCCACAAAACCCGGTGAAACTCCGCGACTGAACGTCGACGGGAAATCAGCAACTTAAGGGGCCAGGAAACTGGCCGAAACATCGTGCAGAGGCACCTCAAGGTAATGCGGCTGCCAAACGTTCCGTTTCTTTCCGCTGCGGCTCTTGAGGCGTCCTTCAACGGCCAGAGGCAGGCGGGTGAAGCGGGGCTGACACTACCGTCCGCCGGACGACTTGAGGGGAAAGGGACAATTCTCGAGTTTCTCGGTATTGGGGCGCGAATTCGATCTGAAATCGCGCCCTGTGCCGTCTTTGGCGTATCGCCCCGGCGGCAGGTCTTTGTAGCCGATTTTGCAAGTAATTGATTGTAAAACAGTTGGTAGCGCTAGCAGGAATCGAACCCCGTATTTGAGCCCCTTGCGGCAAGGTTGAGCACGGAAAATACAGACTGACTGGTGGTCAGCCGCAAGTCCCATCTGTTACGTAGCAAAACCCGTGACAGCCGCAAAAGAAGAAGTGTGTGCCGAATGTGTGCTGAACGGGCGAGCGGTAGCAACATACAGCCGCAGCGTTGGGAAATTCCGAGAATTTTTGCCTCCCTGAAGTTCAAGCCAACGCCGATACTGGCGACGGAGACGTTCTTCTCTCCGTCAACCAAAGACAGCCACAAACGTTCTCAACATTCGACCACGCTGAATCGCGAAAGATCTATCACGAACCTCCGCTGCGGTCTTGGCGGCGGCAGTGTGGGTTGACATCCTGCGATTAGAGCCGCACTCGTGAAGTGAACCCCCTCGGCTGAGACACGGAAATTAGGGACAGGTTACCAATTAAACGGAAATTCCGAGAATCCTTGCCTCCCGGAGCAAACTCCTGAGCGGCGCTATCCCGCTCAAGCTCGAAATTTTGCGACTGGCCAGATTCACGAAATTCCGAGAACGTTTGTCCCTCTGTCAACGGGGAGAACTGCCATTGAAGTTTGTTTGTGGCGGGGTTTGCAGATTTACCTCGTTTACCTCATTAACCAGGAACGTGAAAACGGATCGCTGAAAAATATAGACTTATGTGGCCAGAAAATAGCGCCTTTGACGCCTAACTCATTTATTTACAATCGACATCCATTTTCCCAAGCTGGACGTCGCCGGTTCGAATCCGGTCTCCCGCTCCATCTTTTCAATAGCTTACAGAAATTCCCATCCTGAACGGAGCCTGCTTTTCGAGGTAACGTGGTATACGCAGACCCGCAACGTGCTGATCAGAAAGCGCTTGAACGAGTGACTGACCATCGCATCGGGCTGGACGTCATTCCGTTCATTGACGCCACGGCGGACGCCCTTCAGAGACGCTAAGTAATTCGGAATCTGTCAGTGGATACGCGGTTGGCGGTCCGCGGAC
>OCTA010003094.1_pt1 | contig 14838 bp, 9 predicted proteins | sample 1538991 | NCBI WGS metagenome assembly OCTA01 (sample SAMEA3539302, study PRJEB22396) | soil metagenome | biome: tundra; feature: field; material: soil | place: USA | collected 2010-05 | depth 0.15 m | reverse complement strand
TTCGTGCCGGTGCGCCGGAGCAGTTCGATTTGGGAATGCCACACGCGCGGCGACGTGGTGTTCGTCGGCGTCGCGGACAACGTGATGGCGCTGCTTTCAATTTCTTGCAGTTCGTTGCAAACATTGCCCGGCAGCGAGATCCGGCTTTGCCCGTCGGGCGGCGCGGATAATTCTCCCGTTGCCAGCGCCGGCGCCTCCACGCAGACGAACAGCAAGTGCATCCCGAAAAAATTGCGGTTCACCAATTCCGTCGAGCGGCGGAATTCGCTGTCGGGATCAAACGCGTCGGTCCAACTGTCTTGCACAACCAAGCGGCGCAGGCCCAGCGGTGTCAGCGCCATCACCACGACGGCGCAAGCGAGAACGATCCAACGCCAGCGCACCACGCTGCTTCCTGAATTTGCGAAAAGTATTGCCAGCCGGGAAAGCGCCGTTTGTTTCTCCGGGCGCCGGCGTGACAGCAGCCAGGCTGGCGGAATCAATGACAGCATCGCCGGCACAACGGTCAGCGAATAAAACAAACCCAGCAACACACCGACGCCGGCCCAGACACCAAAGGCGCGCACCGGTCCGATGGGTGAAAACGCGAAGGAAAAAAAATCCGATGCCGGTGGTCAGCGAAGTGATGGCCACGGCGAAAGATAATTTGTCGAAAGTTTCGCCGAGCAATTCGGCAGGCCGTTTGCCGGGATTTTCCCGGAGCAAATTGAAATAGCGGGTGAACAAATAAATGTCGTTGGTGACACCCGTCGCGACGAGCAGCACCGGCATCACGGCGGTCGTGAGATAGACTGGCACGCCGGCCCAGCCCATCAGACCGAAGACCGATGCCAGCGTGGCCACGATGCCCGGCAGCGGCACCAGCGTGGCCAGCGGATTGCGAAACGTGACGAAGAAAACCAACACCATCACCAGGATGGTCACCGGCACGAGGCCAATCCGCCGCGCGACGAACAATTTCAGTTCGTGAAGATTTGCCGGCGCTTTCCACGTGGCCTGCTCCGCGCGCGACCGCGTGCTCGCGCCGAGCAGCTTTTGCGGCACACCGAGGTCTTCGAGAATGTGGATACCGAGCAATGATTCCGCGATCGGCGCGCCGGTCACGGCGATTTCTTCCGACACCGGCTGCCGCGCGGCGATCATTTGTTTTAATTGTTCGTAAAACCGCGTCCGGTCGCAATCCGCCGGCGTGCCGATTAAAATCGCGGTGGATTGGCCGTCCACTGAAACGAGCGTGCCCGTGTAAAGTTCAATGCGGCGTAAATCTTCGCGCAGTAATTCCAATTCCGTTTGTGTTTTTAATGGCGGTTCCAGGAGCCGCTGGGGATTGATCGTTCCCGCCCGCTTCCGAAAACTCGGTTCCGTCGCGAGGCTGACAATGTTGGACGGGTTGATGCCGGGCAGCTTCTGAAAATCCGCCGTCAGGTCGCGCACGAGTTGCAGCGTGGCCGGATTGAAAATTCCATTCGTGTGCGCGGCGCGGATCAACACGACGATTTCGTCCTCGATGCCAAACTGGTCGCGGATGGATTGGTCGTAATGGACTTCGGGGGCGTCGGGCGAAACCAGCGCGTGGCCGTCGGTGCGAAGCGTGAGGCGGAACATTCCCGGCGCGGCGGCCAGCGTGATTCCGGCGGCGACCATCAGCGCTGTGCGTGGGCGGCGGATGGCGTGACGCGACAGCCGGCCAAAAAAACCGGTGATCATTTGGTGCGGATTCATAGTTCAACAAATAGTCGGGTGCCGGTTGTGCGCTGAGAGTGGCGTGAAAATCTGTCCGCCGCCGCTGTCTTTGACAAGGGCAAATGTTTTCCGGCCGACGACGGTTCGCGCCCGCAAAACCAAATTTACGGGCCGGATCAAATTCGCAATCGCGGAGAAGCGGGGACGGTCCGGGGTTGGTAAAATACTGGAATGAATTGTTCAAATTCCGAACAAATTTCCGCGCCAACGAAGTCCCTGCACGGCTTGCAATGACCAGCCGCCTCAATTCATGAAAACCAACTTTCTCCCAACAAAAAAAATCAATGGCAGGTTTTGACCCGCTGCAACCTCTGGCTGGCCGCCCTGTTGGTGGTGGACGCGTGCGAAGAATGGCCGGCGGCGTTGAAAAATCTGTTTGCCCCGTGGACGCCGCTGTTTGCGGAAATCATGCTGTGGATCACGGTCGTGCTGACGGCGCTGTCGGGCATCATCTATCTCTGGCGCAACCGCGCGCTGTATTTGGACGACGTGTAAAATTTTCCGCGTCAGCGGCGCGGAAGAAAATTACCCGCCGCAGTTTATGCAGTATAAATCAACCGGTAGAACACCGAGCTATCAGCCTGGTTGATGACATTGGCAGTGCTGGTGGCATTCATCCAGTTCAACGTCACCAACGCATTGCCGGACATGGCGGTCGCCGTGGACAACGCGAGCGTGCCGGCCACACTCAACATGAAAACGACATTGGGTTCGCGGGTAAACCAGCCTAAATTAGCCGGCTTGCTGAACGCGCGGAGGACTTGCGCATGGCGGCCACCACCAACGGGCCGGCTTGCCGGGGCAAGCGGGCCGAATCATTCCACTTAAAGTTCCCGCCCGCGCGCCAACTTGAAACAGCAAATGTGATGATATTCATCAAACAAAATGATTGACATCCTTGACATTTCTTGCTAATGTATGGCCAATATTTGTTTATAGGCAATAGTCAGGGAGTGACATTGAGTCTGGCAGCAATACGCAACCTTGGTTGATTATGAAAACGAGTCGAATTTTCCTTGGCTCCGTGGTGAGCCTGGTGCTAATCGCACCCGAACTCTTGCACGCCTCGATCGGCACCAACATCACCGACCTGGCCATCGGCAAAACCGCCAGCACCAACGCGGCGAAAGTGGGGGATGTGCTTTCGTTCCAATTGACGGTGACCAATTTGGGTCCGGCCACAGCCACCGCCGCTGTCGTCGCCGATGTGTTGCCATCCGGCTTGCAATATCTTTCTTCCTCTGGTTCCGGAACGTATAATCCAGCGACCGGCCAATGGAATTTTGTGCCGGGAACTCCCGGCAGCATTTCCATTTTGACGATCACCGTTCAAGCCACCAACGCCGGCATCCGGCTCAATTCCGCCGTCATCACGGTCTCCGTTCCCGCCGACACCAATTTCGTCAACAACTCGGCCTCGGCCAGCGTGACGGTGAGTTCGGTCACAAATATCAATCCGCCGATTGTGCTGACTTGCCCGACGAACATCACGGTGACGGCGACCGGTTTGGGCGGCGCAACAGTGTTCTACACCGTAACGGCCAATGGTGGTTGCAGTCCGCCGCCGTTCGTCTCGGCCAGTCCGCCGAGTGGCAGCACGTTCCCGATTGGGACGACGACGGTGTTTAGCACCGCCAGCGATACGTGCGGGAACAGCACGAATTGCAGTTTCACGGTGACGGTGGTTGCGCCGCCCATCAGCCTCAACTGCCCGTCGAACATCACGGTGACGGCGACGAGTTCAAGTGGAGCAGTTGTGTTCTTTACGGCGTCAGCCAGCGGTGGCTGCAGTCCGCCGCCGTTTGTCAATGCGATGCCGCCGAGCGGCAGCACGTTCTCGATTGGCACCACCACCGTGTTCACCACCGCCAGTGATTCGTGCGGCAACAGCACCAATTGCAGTTTCACGGTCACGGTCACGCGACCGCCGATTGTTCTGACCTGCTCGTCCAACATTACGGTGACGGCGACAAGCTCAAACGGTGCCGTGGTGTTCTTCAGCAATTCGGCCAGCGGTGGCTGCAGTCCGCCGCCGTCGGTCAATGCCATGCCGCCGAGTGGCAGCACGTTCCCGATTGGGACAACCACGGTGTTCACCACCGCCAGCGACAACTGCGGAACCAGCACCAATTGCAGTTTCACGGTCAGGGTCAATCCGCCGGTCTATCCGCCGATTGTGCTGAATTGTTCCTCGAACATCACGGTCAATGCGAGCAGTTCGAGCGGTGCCAGCGTGTTCTTCACCGTGACGGCCAGCGGCGGTTGCAGTCCGCCGCCGATGGTGGTTGCCAATCCGCCGAGCGGCAGCACCTTCCCGATCGGCACGACCACGGTGAATGCCACGGCCAGTGACAACTGCGGAAACAGCACCAATTGCAGCTTCACCGTGACGGTGGTTCGTCCGCCGATCAGCCTCAACTGTTCGTCGAACATCACGGTCACGGCGACGAGTTCGAGCGGGGCAACGGTGTTCTTCACCGTTTCGGCCACGGGTGGCTGCAGCCCGCCGCCGTTCATCAGCGCCAATCCGCCGAGCGGCAGCACGTTCCCGATTGGGACGACGACCGTGAATGTCAACGCCAGCGATTCGTGCGCAACGTTCACGAATTGCAGCTTCACGGTGACGGTTGTCCGTCCGCCCATCAGCCTCACCTGCTCATCCAACATTACGGTCACGGCCACGAGTTCCAACGGCATGGTTGTGTTCTTCACGGTGTCGGCCACGGGTGGTTGCAGTCCGCCGCCGTTTGTCAGCGCCAATCCGCCGAGCGGCAGCACCTTCCCGGTTGGCACGACGACGGTGCTGACCACCGCCAGTGATGGCTGCGGCATGTTCACCAATTGCAGCTTCACCGTGCATGTGAATCCGCCGGTGTCGTCGATTATTTTGAACTGCTCGTCGAACTTGGTGGTCACGACAAGCGAGGATAATGGTGGAGCCTATGTGTTCTTCGATGTAACCGCCAGTGGCGGCTGCGGCCCGCTGACCATCAATTCCTCTCCCTCGAGCGGGGACTTCTTCCCGCCTGGCACCACCACCGTGAACGTCACGGCGAGCGATAGTTGCGGTAACAGCACCAATTGCAGCTTCACCGTCACCGTGGTTGATCCCGCGATTGTGTTGACCTGTTCCTCCAATCTGGTCGTGACGGCCAACATGCCTGGCGGCGCTGCTGTGTTGTTCAATGTGACCGCCGCCGGTGGCTGCGATGGGGCGCCAACCGTGGAGTCCTACCCGCCGAGCGGCAGCTTCTTCCCATTCGGAACGACGATCGTGAGCAGCACGGCGAGTGACACTTGTGGCAGCTCCACCAATTGCAGTTTCACGGTCACGGTCAATCCGCCTGGGGCAATTGTGCTTAATTGTCCCTCGAATATCACGACGACCGCGACGGGTCCTAGCGGGGCCACGGTCTTCTACGCTGTGACCGCCAGCGGCGGCTGTAGCACGCCCACCGTCAGTGCTTATCCGCCGAGCGGCAGCACGTTCCCGGTTGGCGCAACGACCGTGAGCGTGACGGCGAGTGACTCTTGTGGCGACAGCACCAGTTGCAGCTTCGTGGTGAACGTGGTTGCGCCGCCCATCGTCCTCAATTGTTCCTCGAACATCACGACGACCGCGACGAGTTCAAGCGGAGCCAAGGTCTTCTACAGTGTGACGTCCAGCGGCGGCTGTAGCCCGCCGACCATCAGCGCGTATCCGCCGAGCGGCAGCACGTTCCCGGTTGGCGCGACCACCGTGAGCGTCACGGCCAGCGACGGCTGCGGCACCCGCACCAATTGCAGCTTTGTGGTGACCGTGGTGCAGTCCTCGATTGTGGTGAATTGTCCTTCCAACATCACGACGACGGCGACGAGTTCGGGCGGGGCCATTGTCTTCTACAGTGTGACGGCCAGCGGCGGCTGTAGCACGCCCACCGTCAGCGGCTATCCGCCGAGCGGCAGCACGTTCCCGGTTGGCACGACCACCGTGAACGTCACGGCCAGTGATTCTTGCGGCAACAGCGCCAATTGCAGCTTCGCGGTCACGGTGACGCGGCCTCCGATTGTGCTGAATTGTTCATCCAACATCACCAGGACGGCGACCAGTTCGAACGGCGCCACGGTCTTCTACACCGTGACGGCCAGTGGCGGCTGCAGCACGCCCATCGTCAGTGCTTATCCGCCGAGCGGCAGCACGTTCCCGGTTGGCGTTACCACGGTGCTCACCACCGCCACCGACGCCTGCGACACCTTTACTAATTGCAGTTTCACGGTGACCGTCACCGGCACCAACTCACCGGCCAGCGGACCCAGACTCAGCATCCGTTTGACTGGCACGAACCACATTCTGCTCGCCTGGCCGACGAACTCGGCATTGACTTACTCAATCGCGCAAACCTTGTCGCTGATCGGAACGAATTGGTTGACTTTGTCCAACCAGCCTGCGGTGGTGGGAGGCTCAAACCAGGTGACTCTGGTTTTGAGCAACACGCAAAGTTTCTTCCGCCTTACCTCGCCAGCGAGCAATACTTCTCCTTGCCTGGTGAGCCTGACGTTGACGAATTGCGACCTGCCCGAATCGGTGTTCCTCACGTCTCCCGCGACTAACCCAACCGTCAACCCCGGAAGTCCCGTGAACCTGTCCGCCACGCTTCATCTCACCCCTGGTTTGGTGGCCGTGGTCAGTTATTACACCAACAGCGCAGGTTACAGCCCCAACTGCCCGGACACCTTTGTGACCAATTTGGTTTCACCCACCATCCTCTCCAACAGTTGGATCGTGCAAGGTCCCGGCAGCTACACCGCCGGCGGTTCCGGCTTGAACGCGGTATTCACTCCGGTGGGTTGTGGGAACGGAACGGTTCATTTCATCACGACTTGGCAGCATGTGTGTGACGCCGGTCAGAGCAGCGCCTTTGTCAGCAGCCCGTTCACGGTGAATTGTGCCAACACCTGCCGGATGGCCGGCGTTTCGACCAATTGCGCCGTCTCTGGATCCATGGCACTGACCAACACCACCGCCGGCACCAACTTCTGCTTCGGCAACGCCGTCACCGCCTCGGTGGCCAACTTGGTCACCACCAACTCACAGATCATCATCACCACGACCTACACCAACGCGGCCGGTGCGGTGACCACCAACTGCCCGCCCACCTTTGTGACCAACAGCGTGGCCCCGACGGTCGTTTCCAACTTGTGGACGGTGAGCGGACCCGGCAGCTACACCAACAGCGGCGCGGGCCTCACGGCGACGTTCACCCCGACCAACGGCGGCAGCGGGATTGTGACCTTTAACCTGACCTACGCCAGCCAGACGCCTTGCGCCACCAATGTGAAAACCGCGCCGCCAATCCGCGTGCCGTTCAATGTGATTCAGATCACCAATCTGGCTGCGTCCCCGATTCCTACTAACCGAATGAGACTGACTGTCGGGGTCGGTGAGTGGGTGCTCTTGAGTCTGGCCGGCAATCCCGGCGGCAATTATACTTGGAGCACCTCTACAGGCGGGGTGCAGCCGACCAACGGGATAGCTACGATCTTCACCGCGCCGAGTAACGCGGCAAATGCCACGGTAAGCGTGAACTACGGTGGCGGCACTTGCACCTTGCAATTTAGTGCCATTGAGCCATCCGGCATCCTGGCATCGAACAGGCCCCAGACTGGTTTCTCGGTAAATCAAGCCGGCGCCGGCATGATCAACACCCTTTGGCTTCTGCCGCCAACAGTGTCGTTTTATCGTGTGCAATGGATGGAAGTCCCAGCTACCAGCAACTTGGTTCAGACCGGCTATTATGCCAACACCAATTTCTTCCCCAACCCAGAAATACATGACGCGGCGCATGGCGCCGGTAAATGGATAGGCACAAGAAGATGGGATAATTTGATGGGCTTCGACACCGCTACCTCGGGCGTCGAGAGTGCACAGCCGTGGGCGGCTGGCACACTCACTTGGCCTATTCCGGTTGTCTGGCAAATCGGCAATAATGCGCCTACCAATTTTCTCCAGAGGACGGATCAAACCTTCATCATTGATGCCAATGGGAACGTGACGGTTCAAAAGTATGGCCACACCGTCACCCGCGGCACCAATAACGTCTATTCAGTCGTCAATTAAGCTATTATCTTATGAATACGAAACCATATTGTTTAGCCATCGGCTTGGCGCTGATGGGCGCTGCCGGGACTCCAAGCGCGCTGGCAGGCGGCGACGTTGACACGGCTTACCAAGAGGTCACCCAAGCCATCCAATCAAAGGATGCCAAGCAGGTCATCGCGGCGCAGGTGGCGATTGAAAAGTTGTGGCCGCAAAAGCCGGACGCTTACTTTGCCTCCGTGAAAGATGCCGCCGGCACGCTAGACGCGGCCAAAGCCAGTCCCGAAACCAGAGGCGCCATCTCAAATTTGTTTTCCAGCATGATCGAAAAACCCATCCCGACCGCGCCGGAATCGGCCGCTGCCTCCTTGGAGGCAAAAGATGACGCCATCTTGTATTTCTTGAATTTCCGCGAGGTAAGGGAGGATAAGACCAATTTGCTGGCGTTGGCCAGACATGTTGGAACCATTCGCAGCCAGATTATTCCCAATTTCATTCCCAAAACAATCTATGTGAATCCTCCTGGCCTGATGGATGCTACGCCCGCCGAGGCCGAAAAAATCATCCAGGAAAATGAGCAAAACAAGGCCTATAACCAGCGTCAGCAATCCTTGGCCGATGCGAACACTATCCTGACCTTCCAATTGCTGCACGATGCCGCCCGCGTGGCCGGCCAGCAGCCCGAAAATGCCGGCTTTGTGAAGGACGTGTCCACGGCGGCCCGCTTGGTCCCGGAGGAGCAAAGCCAGTTGTAATAGGTTGTGTTGCCCAAGCCGGAATCGTCCAGCGCGCGGGCGGAGAATCCTTGAGCAGGGCGAGAACCAACAACATCAGCAACGGACGAGATGGTAGTCGTGATGAATATTTTGCAGACATCCAAGATGGCGTATGCTTGGGGCATGGCCGACGTGCCAGTCACCACGAAACTGCTGCAAACGGTCAACCTGAACCAGTCCACCACCAGCCGCTTCTTCCACTTGCGGATGTTTTAGCAGATTTGAAGATCCGAGCCGGCAAAAAGGCCCGGACAAGAAGAAACAAAACGGCGCGCTCGTTTTTAGCGCGCCGTTTTTTTGCGGCCTTCCTGTTACGGCGATAACGCTTTTGGGTGTGATTCAAAGTCCGCCGCCCGATAGAACGACGGGCAGAGCATGATGTCGTTTCAAGCAATGCGCCTTTTCCAAACGCTTGGCGAGCTTCTTCCGAAGGCGGCCTGCAACTGATGATTTTAAAATGCGGCGCTCTGCCGAGTCGCCGCTACGGCTTGGCCGCGCGCCACTTCGCCAACTTCGCCCGCACCATCGCGGCGTTCGGGTCTTCGATGGCTTCGTAAATTTTCAGCGCGGCCTCGGCGCGGGGGATGGCCTCGGCGCGATTCCCCATCTTCATGAACTCCTCCGCCGAATTCCATAGCGCGTCGCCTTCCCCGCGCCTGTCGCCGATCTCGCGGGCGATCACCAACTGCTGCTCGTAAAGTTCGATGGCCTTGCGCGCGTCGCCCAAATTCTTGTGTGCGTTGCCGAGGTTGCCCAGCCAGGTGCCTTCCCGGTGCCGATCGCGGAGTTCTCGGGCGATGACGAGAGCCTGCTCGTAAAATTCGATAGCTTTCCGCGCGTCGCCCAAGTCGGCGTAGGCGTTGCCGAGGTTGCCCAGTGCGGTGCCTTCCCCGCGCCGGTCGCTGATCTCGCGAGCGATGTCGCGATACTGCTCGTAAAACTTGATGGCCTTGGGCATATCGCCCAACTTCTTATGCGCGACGCCGAGGTTGCCCAGCGCGTTGCCTTCCCCGCGCCTGTCGCCGATCTCGCGGGCGATCACCAACTGCTGTTCGCAAAATTCGATGGCCTTGCGCGCATCGCCCAAGTGGGCGTAGGCCTTGCCAAGGTTGCCGAGGTCCCTGCTTTCTCCAAGCCGCTCGCAAATCTCGCGGTCGATCGCCAGAGCCCGCTCATGGAACCCAATAGCCCGGCGCACGTCGCCCAAGTCGGCATAGGCAAGGCCGATGTTGCGGAGGGCAGCGCCTTTATTGCTCCGATCCTTTACGCTGTGGGCGGCACGGAGTTGGCTCACCCGCCAAGCGATGCGCTGGCGCGGATGGAAGCGCAATTCTTGACCGGTATAGACTACGGCGTTCACGAGGGCAATCATCTGACCTGCGGCGACTTCGTCTTTGCGCCCAACCAGCCACGCATACGCGGCCTCAATCTGCACGCGCTCGCGGTCGAACAGGGCAAGTCCGTCAATGTGTTTGCCTTTCATCTTGTAAAGTTCGTCGGCTTCCTTGCCAACTTTTGTGTAGTGCCGGGCATGGGCGTGGCGGGCAGCATCCATCTCTCCCGCTGCCACCTTTCCCAAGCAAAAGGCGCGGACCAAGTCGTGAAGACGCAACCGTTCATTGGCTTGGTTCCGTTCCACCAAGCTGGCCTTGAACAGCGCCTGCATGGTTTCGCGGGCTTCGTTGTAGCGGCGGTCTGTGACCGCCGAATCTCCTGAAACATTCTCGCCACGGCGGTCATAGACCGCCGCTACAGATTCCCACACCGCTGTTGCGGCCCGCAGATCAAAGCTCGCTGGAAATACGGACAGCAGCGTCCAGCACCGCTTTTTGTCCTCCGCCAGCAAATCGTAGCTGACTTGAAACGCGGCCTCGGCTTTCGTCAACTTCGCCGGCTGCTGCCGCAGCCGTTCGAGCAAATCGGGAACGGAATAAAGCTCGTTGTCATTCACCACTCCGGCGAACACCTCCAGCGCCAGCGGCAGGTGCCCGCACAATTCGGCGGCAGCCTGTTCGCAGCTTTTGATTCGCTCTGCCAGTTTCAGCAAAAGCTCCTGCGATTTCTCGGGCAGAAGGCAATCTATGTTTCGCCGCACCATCCCCGGCAAGGAAAAATGTTCGCGCGAGGTGACCAGCAGCAGGCAGTTGGCCGGCGGCAGTAATGGTTTGACCTGCTCGCCATTCGCCGCGTTATCGAGAAACAGCAGCACGCGCCCGGCCTCGTTCAACACGCCATGATAAATGGTCGTCAGTTGGTCCAGTGCTTCCGGCAGTTTGGCTTCGGGATGAAAAACGTGGATGATGCTCTGCATGGCCTCGGCCGGCGTGACGGGCGCGCGATGGTCCGGGTCAGACCCGCGCAAATTGAGATAAAGCTGTGCGTCCCGGTAATGGTCTTTGAGCCGGTGCGCCAGCACCGTGGCCAGCGCGGTCTTGCCCACGCCACCCATGCCCTGCAATCCGGCGTGCCTGCCGGAAATGGTGGCGCCCGCTGTGTGCGCGTCGGCGAGTTCCTTTTCCAGTTCGGCCAGATCCTCGTCGCGCCCGGTGAAATTGGCCGGCGGCGAGGGGAGTTGATGAAGCAGGGAGAACGACGCCTTGGCCGCCTCGTGAATGTGCAGTTCGTTCGCTGCGTAAACATTCTGTCCTGCCGTCACATGTTGCAGATTAACGGCCCCCGAAGCAGCGGCGGATTCGGAGGCTACTTTTTTGGGGGCGAATTGCCCGGCGTATGCGTCGCCTCAATATTGCCCCTGGCCTTTACCTTCTCCAACTCCACGCCGCCGCCACTGGAACTGTGCGCGTGAATGTTTTTGCCTGCATCCGCATCCTTGATCTTCACACCGGCATCGGTCGTGTTGGGCGGCGGAGGATTTGAACCTTCGGCGGTGACTTCGCCGAACAGATTTTTGATTTTGAATTTTCCTTTGCCAAGAAATCTGGTGAAGAAAAAGATGACGACACCGGCAAAAATTGCAGCCACGATGACGATGGCCAAAGTTTTATCCATAACATTTCTTTCCGGGTTCAGGTTTTTCCTCGGTGCAACTGGACAAACATTTGCGCTTTTCTCGAACGGTTGGCGAGCTTTTTCCGCCGGACCTTTGGCGCGGTCATTTTTGAAGCCGGCGGTTCAATCTGTGGTTGCGCCGATTTTGATTTTGCCAGCGTCCTTGAGCGGCCAGCCGTTCAGCAGCACCGGCAGCAGCAGCAGCGAGACGACGAAGCAATTCACCAGTCCCAGCACCAGCAGCAGGCCGAGCCGCGCGTTGGCCGGCACCTGCGAGAGCATCAGCACGCCGAAACCGAGCGAGACGGCGAGGGTGTTGATGAGCGCGGGCGGGCCGGTCAGCCGCAAGGACTGGCTCAAGGCGTCGGGCGGAGATTTTCCACCGGCCCGCGCCTGGCTGAAACCTTCGAGCAGGTGGATGGCGCAGTTCACGCCGATGCCCAGCGTCATGGCGGCAAACATCGAGGTGGCCACGCCCAGCGGAATTCCCGCCCAGCCCATCACGGCGAATTTGATCACCACCGCCAGCAGGCTCGGCAGCAGGCAATAAAATCCCCAGCGCCATGAGCCGCCCAGCAACGCCGTCACCGCGAAGATTCCCAGCAGCGACCAGATGAGCGATTGCAATTGCGTGGTGACGATGCCGTGGATCAACGACTGGCTCACCGCCACGTCGCCGGCAAAGGAAAGCTTGATTCCTTTGGGTGCCAGGTGTTCCCGTTCGTAAGCGCGGAGGGCGCTCATCAAATGCGCGGTGTCCACGAAGTTGGCGTCCTTCAAAAACACCGTGGTCAGCGACTGCCAGTAATTGGTGTCCACCAATTGGTGCAACCGCTGCGGGCCGAGCGCGAGGCGGTAGTAATCCCACATCAGTTTCATTTCCATCGCGTTGTCGGGCAGCGCGCGCGCGTCCGGGTCATCGGGCCGCGCCATGAACCGCGTGGTCGCCAGATAATCCGCCGGGCCGAGCACGCCGCCCACCGCGTCCTGCCGGCGCTGGCGGATGAACGCGCTGAAATCGCCGAGCGCGCGGATCAGCTCCGGCTGGAAATGCGTGCGGACCGAAATCTCAAACTGGGCGCGACCCGATTTCGCAAGTGCTTCCGCGAAACGTTCGGCGCCGCCGGTCCGGGCCAGTCGCGCGTAAATGATTTCGCCGTTGCGATTGACCATTTCCACATGCGATTGCCAGACGGCGTCGCCCGCAGAAAGTTTGATCGGGCTGCCGGCGATCAACATCGCGTCGCCGATCAGCGTGACCGGCAGCGTGAGGTCGGGGCCGCTGAACGAGGCCGGCGCGATTTCCCCTTGAAGCGTCTTTGGTGCTTCGGCGCAAACGAACAGCAGGTGCATCCCGAAAAAATTGTCGTTCACCATTTCCGTGACGCGGCGGAATTCGCTCTCCGGGTCAAAGCCGTTTGTCCAACTGTCCTGCACGACGAGCCGTCGCAAACCGAGCGGCGTCAATGCCGTGACCGCCACCGCGCAGCCGATGACCCACCCGCGACGGCGCACGACGAATTGTCCCGCGCCGGCAAATCCCGCCGCGAGCGAGGCGAGGATGGATTTTTTTCTTTCGCGCGACCGCAGCCAGTTTGGATTGACCAGCACCAGCAGCGCGGGAATGACAGTGAGCGAGAGGAACAATCCGCCCAGCGCGCCGACGCCGGTGAACAGCCCGAACGCCCGCACTGGCGCGAGCGGCGAAAAGCCAAAGGACAAAAAGCCGGCGACGGCGGCCAGCGAGGTGCCGACCACCGGCCGCGTCAATTTGTCGAAAGTTTCTTCAACGAGCGAGACGTGATTCTCGCCGGGCTTTTCCCGCAGCAAATTGAAATAGCGGCTGAACAGATAAATGTCGTTGGTCACGGAGATCACGGTCAGCAGCACGGGCATGACGGCGGTGGTGAGATACACCGGGACGCCGAGCCAGCCCATCAGCCCGAAGACGAGCAGCATCGTCGCCACCACGCCCGGCAACGGCAGCAGCGCGGCCAGCATGTTGCGGAAGCAGACCAGCAGCACGAGCATCATCACCAGCGCCGCCAGCGGCACGAGGCCGATGTGCCGCGCGACGAACACGCGGAGTTCATGCATGTTGGCGGGCATTTTCCAAATCGCACCGGCGGGTGCGGCGCTGCCCAGCACGCTGCCGGGCACGCCGAGGTCTTCGAGAATCTCGATGCCAAACAGCGACTCGGCCACCGGCGCGCCGGTCACCGCGATTTCATCCGCTGCGGTTTTTTTCGCGCTGATGATTTGCAGAACTTTCCCATAAAACTGCGCGCGGTCAGTCCCGGACGGCACGCCGACGAGGAGGACGGTGGATTTGCCGTCGCCGGCAACGAACGTGCCGTTGTAGAGCTGGATCCGGGGCAGGTCGTTGCGCAACTGGTCCAGCTCCGCTTGCGTTTCCAAATGCGGTTCGAGCATCGTCTGATGAATCAATGTTCCTGGCCGCAGCCGGAAACTCGGCTCGGTGGCCAGGCTCAAAACATCGGCGGGAGCGACGCCGGGAAGCTGCTTGAACTCCGCCGTCAAATCGCGGACGAGTTGCAGTGTGGCCGGATTGAAAATGCCGTCGGCGTGCCGTGGCCGGATCAGCACGACCAGTTGGTCATGGATGCCAAAGTGTTCCCGGACGGTTTGGTCGGCCATCACTTCCGGCGCGGTGGGAGAGACGAGCGCGTGGCCGTCGGTGCGGAGTTTGAGCAGGAGAATGCCCGGCGCGGCGGCCAGCGTGATTGCGGCGGCAACCACCAGCGCCGTCCAGGGGCGGCGGATGGCGAGACTCGACAGCCGGCCAAAAAAACCGGTGATCATTTGGTGCGGGTCCATGACGTGGAGCCGGGTTGTTTATGACGTGCCGCCAGTGTCGTTTGCCGCGCAAGGATTGGAAAGAAATTATTTTTGAAGCGCCCACTGGCGGGGCGAACGTGGCCGAAACACAATGTTTATGCGGGCAAAAAAAGTTTCCGGGTTTCGACAAGTCCGCAATTTCGGATAAGCGGCGGGCTGGAGAGTGTGCTAAGGAAGCGCTGATTTAATCGGAGTTGGAAATCTTGCCCAAACTTCAGATTGCTAGGATGGCGCAGGAACGATTTTGATTTCAAGGGAAGGTGATTTCGATGGTCGAAACCGGGTCGGATTTCCTGAGCGGTGATTTAATCAGCGCTTCCCTAGAGCGTTTCAACAAAAACTATAGCCGCACGAGGTAAACCAACCGAGGGCATC
>OCTA010003093.1_pt1 | contig 14839 bp, 11 predicted proteins | sample 1538991 | NCBI WGS metagenome assembly OCTA01 (sample SAMEA3539302, study PRJEB22396) | soil metagenome | biome: tundra; feature: field; material: soil | place: USA | collected 2010-05 | depth 0.15 m | reverse complement strand
GGGTTGACGGCGGGTACCGAGCAGCAGGCCGACGCGCCGCCCAGGACCTTGCCCGAGCCAGCCGGTCGCCCGACTTCGCGGCGGGCAGAACGGCACCCGGAGCCCGCCGGTTCTCGGGAGCGGCACGTGCTGGTCTCTTCTGCGGCACTTTCCTTGACTTAACTTAACTGAACAAATAAAGTCCCCTAAGAAAGTAGGAGATGCCTCGGTGACGCCCTGTCCCACACAGGTCCCGGCTCAAGGGCGTGTGCACGACAAATCGCCACAAAGCGGTGACGATGGGAACGAAGGGTCCAACATGCTCCTCACATCAGCGCAGAAGAAGACCCGGCGCGGGGTCGCTGTTGGCGCCGCCCTGGTGGCCAGCGCACTGGCCGTAGCCGGGTGCTCGTCTGGGTCATCCGGCACGAGTGCCTCCGGCGCCAGTGCGATCACCATCTTCAATGGCGCCACCGGCACGATTGCCGAGAACTTCAACCCGTTCTCGCCTACCCTGCTCCAGCCCACAACTGGGGTGATCTATGAGCCGCTCTTCTACTACAACCTCGCCGCGACGGCGGCTCCGAAACCGGAGCTGGCCACCGCCTTCAAGTGGAACGCCGCTGGCACGCAGCTGACCATCACGACCCGAGCCGGCGTGAAGTGGACTGACGGCCAGCCGTTCACCGCCAACGACGTCGCGTACACCTTCAACTTGATCCACAAGAACCCGGCCCTGAACACCAGCGGGCTGAACGCCACGGCGACCGCCACCGACGACCACACGGCGGTGCTGACCTTCAAGACGAAGTCGTTCACCCAGGAGCCACAGGTGCTGGGGCAGACGCCGATCGTCGCGGAGCACATCTGGTCCAAGATCAGCGACCCGGCCAAGGACATCAACGCCAACCCGGTCGGCACCGGCCCCTACAAGCTCAAGTCGTTCGCCTCGCAGAGCTACTCGTTGACCAAGAACACGGACTACTGGGAGAAGGGCAAGCCGCAGATCGACACCGTGCGCTACATCTCGCTGGCTACCGCTGACGCCGCATCCGCTGCGCTGCTCGCCGGCCAGGTCGACTGGATGAGCGCCTTCCTGCCGAACCTCCAGGTCCTGCTCAACGGCCACAAGAACCTCACCTACGTGAACACCCCCGCCCTGACCACCTCGCTGTTCACCTGCTCCAACGCCAGCCTCGGCTGCACCGGGCCGCAGACTGACCCGGCCGTACGTCAGGCGATCTACTACGGCATCGACCGCACCCAGATCAACAAGCTGGCCGGTGGCGGGTTCGCCGTGCCGGCGTCGCCCACGATGCTGCTTCCGGCCCGGGATGCGGCTTGGATCGCCAGCCCGGCCGACGTGACGGCTCCGCAGTCTGCGAACGCAGCCAAGGCCAACTCCATCCTGGCGGCAGCGGGATACACGAAAGGCTCCGATGGGATCTACCAGAAGAACGGCCAGCGGGTCAGCATGACCGTGCAGGTTGTTGCCGGCTACAGCGACTACATCTCGGCGATCTCGGTGATGACCACGGAGCTGAAGGACGTCGGCATAGAGCTGAAGTCCACCCAGCTGGCGTACAACGCCTGGAACAGCAACGAGACCACCGGCAAGTTCCAGCTGACGATGGACTCGATCGGTCTGGGCGCCTCCAGCAACCCCAACTTCACCTACTCGCCCCGCTACACCACGGCGAACACGACGAAGGTGGGTCAGGTGGCCGCCTCGAACGGCAACTACGCCCGCTACTCCAACCCGGTGGTAGATGCCGCGGTGGCCGCGGCCGCCGCGACCAACGACGCGACCACACAGAAGGATCAGTACGCCATCGTCCAGCAGCAGATCGTGCGGGATCTTCCGTACATCCCGATCTATGTCAACTCCACGCTGACCGAGTTCAACACCACGAACGCCACCGGCTGGCCCACCAACGCCAACAAGTATGCATTCCCCGCGTCGTGGAAGTCCTGGGATAACGGCATCGTCCTGAAGGAACTGAAGCCAGTCAAGTAGCTCGCCCAAGGGGGGTGCCGAGAAGGAGCAACCGAAAGCCTGGGTGAACAATGCGGTTCTACCTGCAGAAGATAATGTTCTACGTCGTTGCCTTCTGGGCGGCTCTGACCCTGAACTTCTTCATCCCACGACTGATGCCGGGCAACCCGGTGGATGTCATGTTGTCGAAGCTCGGAGCCAAGGGCCCCGTCTCACCGGCAGCAAGGCATGCGGTCGAGCTCCTTCTCGGCACCAAGACGAGTCAACCCTTATGGTCGCAGTACTGGGAGTACCTGGTGCGGATCGCCCACGGTGACCTGGGCCTGTCGGTCACGTACTACCCGGCAACGGTCAGCGATATCATCCGTCAGACTCTGCCATGGACGATATGTCTGATCGGCCTCGCCACGGTCATCTCGTTCCTGCTGGGCATCGGGCTCGGCCAGCTCGCCGGCTGGAAGCGGGGCTCATGGCTGGATAACCTGCTGCCCATCACCACGATGTTCCAGGCCATCCCGTACTTCTGGCTCGCCCTGATCCTGGTCTACCTGCTGTCAAGCCGCCTGTCGATCTTCCCGCTCTTCGGCGGCTACGACGTCTACGGCGCGCCTCCCGGCCTCAACTTCAGCTTCATTGGCAGCGCCCTGTACTACGGGGTTCTGCCCGCATTCACGATTGTGATCTCTTCGGTTGGCGGATGGATGCTGGGCATGCGAAACATGATGGTCGCCACCCTCTCGGAGGACTACATCCTGGCCGCCGAGGCAAAGGGCCTCAAGCCGAGAAGGATCATGACCGCGTACGCGGCGAGAAACGCCGTCCTGCCCTCGCTGTCAGGATTCGCGATTTCGCTCGGGTTCGTTGTCGCGGGATCGATCGTGATGGAACAGGTCTTCTCCTACCCCGGTATCGGATCGGCTCTGCTGAACGCCGTGCAGAACAACGACTACTCCCTCATGCAGGGCATCTTCCTGGTCATCACCTTCTCGGTTCTGGGCGCCAACCTGATCGTCGACCTTCTGTACGCGATCATCGATCCGCGCACTCGGGCTCGGGCTTAGGAAGAAGGGCTTCATCGTGGCTTCGATAACGACCCTCGACCCGGACATCGCCGTCGCCGGATACAAGCGCCGCGGCTCATCGCAGCTCTTGCCGTCTCTGACGCCGAAGCTGGTCACCGGCCTTGTCCTGTCTGGTTCCATCATCATCTTCGGCTTCCTCTGGCCGCACCTGGTCGGCGACCCGGGCAAGATCAACGACATTGGACTGGCCGGGCCGGGACCAGGTCACATCCTGGGAACAACACAAACGGGTCAGGACGTGTTCTCACAGCTCGCCTACGCCACCCGGGGGTCGCTGATCATCGGGTTCCTGGTGGGAATCCTTGCCATGATCCTCTCCGGCTTCTTCGGCATTGTCGGGGCGTACGCGGGGGGACTCATCGACGACTCGTTCGCGCTGTTCACCAACGTCATGCTTGTCATCCCGGGTCTGCCGCTGGTGATCGTCATTTCCAGCTACGTGCCGGACAAGAGCATCTACCTCATCGCAGGGGTGCTCGCCTTGACCAGCTGGGCCGGGGGTGCGCGCGTGCTGCGCTCGGTCACGCTGAGCCTGCGAAACCGTGACTATGTCGCGGCGTCCAGGGTCTCCGGGGAGAAGGTCTGGCGCACCATGCTGGTGGAGATCCTGCCCAACCTGGTGCCGGTGATGGCCTCGCAGTTCATCTTCGCGATCATCTTCGCGATCCTCGGCGAGGCGGGCCTCTCGTTCATCGGCCTCGGCGCGTCCGGCGACTGGACCTGGGGCACCATGCTCTTCTATGCCGAGAACGGGCTCGCCCTGCGCCTGAACGCGTGGTGGTGGTTCATTCCTCCGGGCCTGTTGATCGCTGTCTTCGGCGCAGCGCTGACCCTGATCAACTTCTCGATCGACGAGATCATCAACCCCAAGCTTCGGGACCAGACACACTCTGCTCGCAAGAAGTGGCAGCTGTCCCAAAGCGAGCTCAAGAAGCTGGAGGACGTGCGTTGATCCCGCACCAGCAAGCATCCCCTGTCCTGACGATCAAGAATCTCAGCATCGACTACCTGGGCGAGAGAACCGTCCATGCCGTCAAACACGTGACGCTGTCGCTGGGCCGCGGCGAGATTCTGGGCCTTGCCGGCGAAAGCGGATGCGGCAAGTCCACGCTGGCCTACGGAGTCAACCGTCTCCTGAAACCGCCAGGTCTCATCACCTCGGGCACCGCCGAGTTCCATTCACGCGAAGGTGACACGATCGACCTCGGCACCCTCGCCGGCGAGGACCTGCGCGCGTTCCGCTGGGAGAAGATCTCTATGGTCTTCCAGGGCGCGATGAACTCGCTGAACCCGGTGATCAGCATCCGAGCGCAGATGGAGGACATCTTCACGGCGCACCGCCCGCAGATGGGCAGAAGAGAACGAAGAACACGGTGCGGCGACCTGCTCGAGCGCGTCGGCGTCGACCGGTTGCGCCTGCGTTCGTTTCCACACGAGCTGTCCGGCGGCATGCGGCAGCGCGTCATGATCGCCATGGCGATGGCACTGGGACCGCAGGTGATGATCATGGATGAGCCGACCACAGCGCTGGACGTGGTGGTGCAGCGCGAGATCCTGCAAGAAATCAGCCGCCTTCGAGAAGAGCTCGGTTTCGCCGTCATCTTCATCACCCACGACCTGCCCCTGCTGCTGGAGATCAGCGACCGCATCGCGGTGATGAAGGACGGCGAGATCGTCGAGCTCGGCGACGCCGCCGAGCTGTACACGAACCCGAAGCACGACTACACCAAGCGGCTGCTGGCATCCTTCCCGAGCCTGACCGGAGCCCGGGGCGACTTCATTCGCACGGGCCGAGATACCGAGCAGCTCGACGTCCACGCCGGTGAACCGGTCGCCGTCCGGGCGCCCAAGAATGGGGACAGGACCACATGAGCACCCTTGAGGTCCGCCACCTCGTCAAGTCCTACCACCTTCGCGGCGGATGGAGGGGCAGCACGCTCAACGCGGTCAACGATGTGAGCTTCACCCTCGAAGCGGGCAAGACCATCGCGCTGGTAGGTCAAAGCGGCAGCGGCAAGTCGACAATTGCCAAGATGCTCATGCAGCTCGAAAGCCCTACCTCGGGCCAGATCCTCCTCGACGGCAAGCTCATCTCGCGCCATGGCAGCGGGCTGCGTGACTATCGCCGGAACGTCCAGATGGTGTTCCAGGATCCGTTCGCCTCGCTCAACCCGTTCCACACCGTGGAGCATCACCTTGCCAGGCCGCTGCTCCTGCACGGCAAGGCCGGTACGGCAGCGGAGGTCCGCTCCGGTGTTCGACGACTGCTCGAGCGCGTGCGCCTCGAACCGGTGGACGATATTGCCCACCGCCGACCGCACGAGCTCTCCGGCGGTCAGCGTCAGCGGGTAGCCATCGCCCGAGCCCTCGCCCCCGAACCCACCGTGCTGATCGCAGATGAGCCGGTCTCTATGCTTGATGTCTCGATTCGCCTCGGTGTGCTCAATCTGCTTGCCTCCCTGCAGCGGCAGGAGAACCTGGGGGTGCTCTACATCACCCACGACCTCGCAACCGCACGACATTTCTCCGACGAGATTCTGGTGATGTACCGCGGCGAGCTCGTCGAGCGGGGGCCCTCGGACGAGGTGATCTTGAACCCTCAACACCCGTACACCCAGCTGCTCGCCCAAGCAGCGCCTAACCCTGAGAAGAGGCTCGTCCGTTGAGCGCTACCGCCCCCGTCAGCGCCCCTGCCGACTCCAGGACCCTTCCGCTGACCAGTGACGCCGGGGTGTCCTGGAGGCTGCGGGCGTCATCGCAGGTGGCACCTTCCTGTTGGGCGGCGGCGTCGGAGATCGGTGCCACGGTGCCCGGCGAGGTACACACCGACCTCCTTGCGGCCGGGGTCATCGTTGACCCGCTGGATGCGGACAACGAGGCTCTGGTGGCGTGGGTCGGCCGGACCGACTGGACCTACGTCGCGACCTTCTCCTGGGCCGACAACGGCCACGCCAGGCATGACCTGGTCGCCGAGGGACTGGACACGGTGGCGACCGTGACGGTGAACGGGACCGTCGTCGGCCAGACCCGAAACCAGCACCGCAGCTACCGGTTCGATGTCAGCGCCCTGCTCGTGCAGGGTGAGAACGAGCTCGTCGTGCAGTTCGAGGCGCCCGTGGACGCCGCCGAGCGCCTCGCCAAGGAGCTTGGCCCAAGACCGCACACCAACGCGCACCCGTTCAACGGTATTCGCAAGATGGCCGCCAACTATGGCTGGGACTGGGGTCCGGATGTCGCCACCGCAGGCATCTGGAAGCCGATCGGGATCCAGTCCTGGACCGGGGTTCGCCTGTCGGGGGTTCGCCCGTTGGCCACCGTCGAGGCCGGGACCGGGGTGCTAACCAGCCACCTGGAGCTGCAGTGGGCCGACGGCGCAGACCCCGACGGGGCATGGGTGCGGATCGAGGTGGCCGGCACCACGAGCTCGGCCAGGGTCGCGGCCGGCCAGGATGCTGCGGTCGTGGTCAGCCGCGTCACTAACGCCGCACTGTGGTGGCCCCGCGGCTACGGTGAGCAACCGCTCTACGACGTGCGGGTCACCCTGCAGGCCGGCGGCACTGCCGTGGACCGCTGGGGCGGACGCGTAGGTTTCCGCACGGTCACGCTCGAGACGGCCGCCGACGAGCACGGCAGCCCTTTTGCGCTCTCGGTCAACGGAGCACCCGTCTACGTGCGCGGCGCCAACTGGATTCCTGACGATGCGTTCGTCACCCGAATCACGCCGCAGCGCTATGAGCGCGCCATCCGCGACGCCATCGACGCGAACATGAACCTGCTGCGAGTCTGGGGCGGTGGCCTGTACGAGAGTGAGGACTTCTACCGTGTCTGTGACGAGCTCGGCGTGCTCGTCTGGCAGGATTTCCTCTTCGCGTGTGCTGCGTACTGCGAGGACGAGCCATTGCGCAGCGAGGTCGAAGCCGAGGCCCGTGAGGCGATCTCGCGGCTCAGCCGGCATGCGAGTCTGGCGATCTGGAATGGCTGCAACGAGAACATCTGGGGTTACGTCGAGTGGGCATGGCGGCTCCCGTTGGCGGGTCGTAGCTGGGGCCGCGGCTACTACTTCGAGCTGCTGCCTGCCTTGGTGGCGGAGCTGGATCCGCGAACCCCGTACACCCCAGGCAGCCCGTTCTCCTTCGGTGAGTTCATTCACCCCAACGACCCCCGTTGCGGATCCATGCACATCTGGGACGTCTGGAACGAGCGCGACTACGGCGCATACCGGGACTATGACCCGCGCTTCGTGGCCGAATTCGGCTTCCAGGGGCCGCCGGCCTTCTCCACCCTGACCAGCGTGGTGCACGACGACCCGCTTGACCCCTACGGGCCCATGATGCTCGCACATCAGAAGGCGCGTGAGGGTAACCTCAAGCTGGAACGGGGGCTTGGCGAGCACCTCCCGAAATGGCGAAACATCGACGAGTGGCACTGGGCCACCCAGCTCAACCAGGCTCGGGCCGTCGGATTCGGCATTGAGCACTTCCGGAGCCTGTCGCCGCTGAACCGGGGTGCCATCGTCTGGCAGCTCAACGACTCCTGGGCCGTCGTGTCGTGGGCTGCGGTGGACGCCAGCGGAATCCGCAAGCCGCTGTGGCACACGCTTCGCCGGGTTTACGCGGACAGGTTGCTCACCATCCAACCGCGCGACGGAGTGCCAACCCTGATCGCGCACAATGAGTCCTCGACAACGTGGAAGGCCACCGTGCTCGTAGAACGCGCAAGTACCGCTGAAGGAGGCGAGGTCCTCGCCGAACAGGAGCTCACCATTGACGTCGCTGCGCGCGAGGTCGCCGCGATCGCGATTGATGACGCCGTCCTGGCTGTCGGCGAGCCGGACCAGGAGTATGTGGCCGCGCACGTCTCGGCCATCGACGCCGATGGCGTCGACCCCGCGTTCTGGTACTTCGTGGAGGACACCGTTCTCCGGCTGCGCCCCAGGCAGGGCGTGACCAGCACCCGCGTCGCCAGCACCGACGACGGGTATGCGCTCACGGTGAGCGCAACAGGGCTGGTCAAGGATCTCACGGTGCTGGCAGACCGGGTGCACCCCGATGCGCGCGTCGACAGCGGCATGGTGACCCTCGCGGCCGGAGACAGCCACACCTTCCACATCGAGTCCGAGGCGATAGATCCGGCCGCTCTGACTGCAGACACGGTGCTGCGCAGTGCCAATGACCTCGTCGTTGCCCATGGCCTGGTCAAGGACGCGCCCTGGTGACCCGCTCCGATGGCGTCACCGGCGGGTCGCCTGGGCTTGCCGGTTCCCGGCGACCCTCGATCGGGGTCATTCTGCGACATCCCGTACGACTGGTCGGGATCGAGCCCTTCTTCATGGAGCTCATCCGAGGTGCGGAAAGTGTTCTCGCCGCACACGATGCGACGTTGGTGCTGCAGGTACAACCCGGTCTGGACGAGGAGCTGGCTTCCTACCGGCGCTGGCACGATCGCTTGCTCGTTGACGGCGTGATCCTGGTCAACATCCGCGTCGCAGACACTCGCCTGGACATACTCGAGGCGATGGGGGTTCCCATGGTCGTGGTCGGCCCCCCGCGGGCTGCACACGGCCTTGCCTGCGTGTGGACCGATGACCGCACCGTGATGGAGAACGCCGTGGAGTATCTCGTGGATCTGGGCCACCGACGCCTGGCCAGGGTGACCGGCCCGGACGACCTCCTGCACACTCAGGAACGCACCAGCGCCTTTCACGACGCGACCGGGCGCCTTGGCGCGACGGGCACGATCGAGCCGGGCGACTACAGCCAGGCAAGCGGCGTGGCCGCCACGGCGCGACTGTTGGCCAAGGACGTCGACGACAGGGCAACCGCGATCATCTATGACAACGATGTGATGGCACTGGCCGGCCTAGAGCTGCTCAACGCCAAGGGGGTCGATGTTCCGGGGGACATCTCGTTGATTGCCTGGGACGACTCATTCCGGTCTCAGCTGGCTGCCATGTCGGCGCTCAGCCACGACGTCTACGCATACGGCGCCCTCGTGGCCGACACGATGATGGCCACGCTGCGCCACGAGGCGCCAGGTCCGGCGCAGGCGGAGCTTCCCATGCTCGTCGAGCGAGGCACCACCGGGCCACCCGGTTCCCGGACCGGCTTGCGTCGCGACATGCAGCACCAGGGCTAGCCAACCCGACTTTGCTTCGCTCTAGCCTGCATCCACCGCCCTCAGGTGCAGCACCAGCGCTTGCGCCGGCCACAGCGGCGGAATCTGAAGGCCGACCGTTCCCAGCACCGACCCGGGCAAGGTGACCTCGCCATGAGAAAGCCACCCGGGGACATGCCGGCCGAACCTCGAGCGGCCGATCTCGTGACGCACCCGCACGAGGTAGCGTCGATCCGGCTCGAGTCCGTGCAGACGTACATGCTCGGGCAGGGAATCCTCCAGCGTGGCCACGCTCGCGATCGTGAAGACGGCTTCGTTGCGGTCTTGGGCGACCGCCCCGGTGACCCGCAGGGCGCGGTCCCGAGAGTCGGCGTGCACCGCGGTACCTGAGTGGATAACGTGTCTCAGCTCCTTGTACAGGCAGGCAAAGCCGGTGATCGTGTCAAGCTCCTCGGGCGGGCACTGGGCGATGTTCCACTCGAAACCCGCTGAGCCCATCAGGGCGGTCGCCAGGCGGTAGCTCAGGTCGGTGGTGCGTCCGGAGCTGTGCGCGATAGTCGGCCCGACGTGTGTGCCCACAAGCTCTGGTGGCACCAGCAGCTGGGTCCACCGCTGGATGTCCTGCCGTTCGAGCGGGTCGTTGGAGTCGCTGGCCCAGACCCGGTCCGCAACGGCGAGCATGCCCAGGTCACTGCGGGCGCCGCCGCTGGAGCACGACTCGATCTCCAGGCCCACGAATCGCTGCTTCAGCTCGCTGATCAGTCGGTAGACGGCGAGCATCTGCACGTGTACGCCGTAGCGTCCGTTGTGCACCGCCTCCACCAGGTCCCGGTTGTGGTCCCACTTGATGAAGTCGATCCCAAGGTCCTGCACGAGGGTGGCGATCTGGCCGTAGACGTGCTCGTAGGCATCCGGGTTTGCGAGGTCCAGAACGTACTGGGTGCGCCAGGACAGGTGCGGCGACATGGCGCTCTGAGACGGGTTGTGCAGCAGCCAATCGGGATGCGCCCGGCCAAGGTCGGAGTCAAGACTGACCATCTCCGGCTCGAACCACAGCCCGAACTGCATGCCCAGCTCATGCACGCGCTCGGCGAGCGGCTCAAGACCATCGGGCCACACGACCGCGTCGACCAGCCAGTCACCCAGTCCTGCGCTGTCATCGCGTCTGGCCTTGAACCAGCCGTCGTCAAGGACGAAGCGCTCGATGCCGACACGTGCCGACAGCTCGGCCAGCTGGAGTACCAACGCGGGATCGTGGTCGAAGTAGAGCGCCTCCCACGTGTTGAGCACGAGCGGCCGCGGGCTTGCGGGATGCTGCGCCCTGGCACGCAGGAACCGGTGGTAGCACCCGGCGAGACCGTCGAGCCCGTTGCCGGACCAGGCGAAGTAGGCAGTGGGTGTCTCGTACCGCTCGCCCCGGGCAAGGCTGATCTCACCTGGCCGCAGCAGCTCGCCGGCGCCGAGCAGGGTAACTGAGTCCGTCATGCGATCGGTGCGGTAGGTGACGTCGGCACTCCAGCCCAGGTGCACGGCCCACAGGTCCCCGTGCCGGTCCGCCGGCGCGCCCACCGATGCGATCAAGAGCATGGGCGCGTCATGGCCCCCTCGTCCCCTCCTGGTCTGTCGCACGTGCGAGCCGTGTTGGACGGGCCCCGTGTGCGGCACCTTCTCTCGCGTCCACCGACCCGCAAAGTCGGTCACGGTGTCCACCGCCTTAGGTGCGGGCAGTGTCGCCTCCAGCCAGTCGACCACGAGCAGACCCAGTCCCGTGTTCTCCAGGACGTGGCGAACCGTAATGACCCCACCGGACTGGATCGTGATGCTTGACTCCACTACGAGGCCGGCATCGCTGTCGCATGCTCTGATCCATGCGCTGGGCGGCCCGACGCCGGACTCGGTCGCGGTGAAGTCGGTCACCGTCCAGCGCGGGAAGACCGGTGAGCTGTCGCGCGTGAGCAGGACCCCTGGGCGACCGGCCCAGCCGTCGGACTCCTGGGGAAGGACACAGAGCTGCCACGCCGCATCCAGCGTGCCAGGTGCGCTCTGGCGGCTCACCGCCGTTGAGAGGCCGGCAAGGTCAGCGTCGGTGAGCGCGCCGAGATCCGCACCCCAGTGCAGGACAACGGGAAGGCCGTCCTGGGTCAGCTCGAGAACAAGCGCGGTTCCCTCGGTCTGCAGGGTGAGAAATCGCGGGAACCTCGGGCGCACCCGTGAACTGTTTCAGATCCACGCGGCGGAAGCAAGGTATAAGTTAGGTCTCTTACGAAAGCCTCTTGCGGCGGCTGGGCGTTGGCTTCTCGGCGCCAGGAGCGGCCTACGATGGTCAGACAGAAGCGTCGCGAGCTGCGATCGAAAGGACTACGGACACACGATGGCTGGCCGCGGACTGGCGCCCGGGTACGCCTGCCTTCCGATGGACCAGCACGGCCCCGGACGGATGGCTCGGCCGGAGGGCGAAGGCCACCGCAGAACCGACACACTTCGGCTCGAACGCGCCACCATCGTCTTCACCGGTGACAGCGTCACCGACTGCGGGCGCAGACAGGATCCCCGCGGCCACCTTGGCCAGGGCTACGTTCGTGCCATTGCCGAGTCACCACGGGCGGCAGGGGCGACGGCTGTCAACACGGGCACCGGCGGCGATCGCATCCTCGACCTCCAAAAGCGCTGGCGAGTCGATGTGCTCGACCACCACGCGGATGTCGTATCCATACTGATCGGCGTCAACGACACCTGGCGGCGCTACGACAGCGGCGAGGCGACCGCGGTTGCCCAGTACGAGGACCGATACTGCCGCCTGCTCGATACGGTCGCCGCAGCCGGAAGCAGGCTGGTGCTGATCGAGCCGTTCGTGCTTCCCGTGGACGAAGGGCAGAAGATGTGGCGTGACGACCTCAACCCGAAGATTGAGGTCGTCAGAAGGCTCGCCGCGAACTACGGCGCGATTCTGGTGCCCGCCGACGTCGAGCTGACCCGGCAGAGCGCGCAGCTGGGTGCTGTCGCGCTCACCGTGGACGGCGTGCACCCGACCGAGCTGGGCCACAAACGTCTGGCCGAGCTATGGCTGGACACCGTTGCCGGCAGTGTTGGTGACAGCGCTGCGGTCAGTGGTCCTTAGGCGGTGGGGCGAGCACCGCCGCCGTCCAGGTCAAGCCACCCCGGCGATGCTGACCGAGCGCAGACTTCGGGGGTCGAGCTGTTCTTGGAGCACCAGAGTCGCCGCGCCCAGGGCGGCGGCATCGTGCACGTTGGACGACAGCTGCACCTTGATCCGATGGGCCTGGCGCGAAAGCGCGTAGGTGTCCATGGCGTTCTGGACGCGGTCGAGGTAGATCGAGGCGGTGGAGGCGAACGCGGGGCCTGCCAGCACGACCAGTTCCAGGTCGAACAGATTCATCATCGACACGATTGCGGCCGCGAGGATCTCCGCGGCGTCCGCGAGGATCTGGTACGCCACGACGTTGCCACGCATGGCCGCCATCCCCAAAGTGGCCAGATCCGTCTGCGTCGTGCCGCAGAGCGGCACGTCAAGGTCGCCCTTCAAGACGGCGGCGGCGGCCCGCGCAACGATGGCGCGAGGAGAGGCGAGCAGCTCCAGGCACCCTCGATTGCCGCACGAGCACAGCGCGCCCCGCACGTCGACCGTCACATGGCCAAGCTCGCCGACGTTGGAGCTGACCCCCCGATAAATGGTTCCGTCAATGACGATGCCGGCTCCGATGCCCGTTGCCATGTAGACGCTGGTGTAGGCGCGTGAGTCGCCCGTCGCACCTAGCCAGTGCTCGCCGAGGGCGGCCGCCGTGGCGTCGTTGTCGAGTGAGACCTGCAAACCGGTTGCCTTCTCAAATTCGGCCCGCAGCGAGTAGCCGGCCCACGACACGAACGAGGGAGCACTCAGGATGACCCCGTTCTCCCGGTCGATGGGCCCGGGGGAGACCAAGCCGACGCCGACAACGAGACTGCGGTCAACTCCGAGGCCGTCAAGGAGTGCGGCAAGGTCCACGGCCATGGTGGCCACGACCTCGGCGGGTTGCTGATCACCTGCGCCCTGGGTGCTCAGGCGCCCCACGACAGAGCCGCTGAGGTTGACGACGACGTAGACAATCGACTCTAAACCGAGCTGCACGCCGATCCCGAGACGGGCTTTCGGGTTGATCTCCAGCATCATTCGGGGCTTGCCGCCCGTGGGCCCCCCACGACCGACCTCGCTGACCAGGCCGTCCCTGATGAGGTTGCGCACGACATGGGAGATCGTCGCCTGGGTGAGCCCGGTGCTCTGCGCCAGCTCGATGCGGCTGATCGGCCCCCGCGATCGGATCAGCTCCAGCGCCCGCCCTCGAGAGCCAAAGCGCGGAGGAGGCGACGACTTCATCACTGACACATCCTACCGAGGCTTCGCCCCGGCGCGAGGCGAGCAGTGCCGCGCTCACCTCGCCATAGGTGCCGCAGGTAGTTGGCACAGCTCGCGACGTCACCATCAGCAGAACAGGTTCAGCGGCGCAGGTGGTGGGACCGACACACCCTGGTCGGGGACGAGCCCTCCCTCAGATGACCACTGCCCATCGCAGCCGGCCGGCCTGACTCGCGGGCAGCGTTCGATGACCAGCCACCCTGGCTGTCGAACGCTCATCCTTGATGTGAGCCGATATCCGGGCAGGGCTGAATTCGCGGCATCCTCGGCACAGCCCTGACAGCATTCGTCTTGTGGCGCGACATGCACGACCGGTCCGAGACGAGCCATCACCAGGCATCGACTAGTCGTGCTCGGCTGCGGTTTGGGTCCCAGGGTCATCTCCACCCTGGCGCCACCAGAGCGAGACGACCAGGGCGCGGCCCGGTTGTGGGCCGGCTATGGCCTCTTCACGGGTCGGTCACCGTCATCGTGGCGAGTACGCGTCCCTGACCCCTACCCGGCTTCTGCGGTGGAGCCAGGCGGACAGTGGCGGCCTGTGACTCGGCTTTGGTCTGGATGGGAGGGGACGCGAGCCCCGCTCATGACGGACGCGCAGTCTCATCGCGCCCCTCATGTTGGTCATGGCCGTCTCTTTGGTTCCGCTGGGCCTGTGGATGATGATTCGGCGACCCGAGCAGAAGTGGGACAGGCAGCTGCGCCACGAACACCAGCGATCGGCTGGACGGCGTCGTCGGCCACCCCACGCCGACGCCAGCAGCCGGTAGGCCACCGCGCCCAGGTCGGTATGCTGCTGCTCGAAGATCACGGCCAGGTCGTCCATCGCTGTCACATTCTGGTCGTTGAATCGGTCATCCCATCGACGAAGCAGCGGTCGCCGATGTGGCCGACGTACCCCCTAAGGAGACGAACATGAGTCCCACGATTCGCAGCCTGGTCATCCCGGTGTCAGACCTGGACGCAGCCAAGGCGCTCTACACCACGCTGCTCGGCGCGCCGCACACCGACCAGCCCTACTACGTCGGGTACAACGTCGACGGCTTCGAGGTCAGCCTGGCTCCAGGCGACGTGGCCGGCGGACCGGTGGCCTTCGCCGACGTCGAGGATCTCGACGCGACCCGCGCAACCCTGCTCGCGGCTGGTGCGACCGAGCGCAGCGCCCCGCGTCAAGTCGCACCCGAGGCGCGGGTGTGCGTGCTCGCAGACGCCGACGGCAACCCGTTCGGACTGCGCGGCCGGTAGCCGTCCGCGTGGCCG
>OCTA010003092.1_pt1 | contig 14839 bp, 11 predicted proteins | sample 1538991 | NCBI WGS metagenome assembly OCTA01 (sample SAMEA3539302, study PRJEB22396) | soil metagenome | biome: tundra; feature: field; material: soil | place: USA | collected 2010-05 | depth 0.15 m | reverse complement strand
GCCAAGGCCCGTCACTGGTAGCCCGGGACTCACCACCGCACCTCGGCCATTGATCGGTGGGCGGCGGCCCACCTAGATATAAGCTCTCTTTTGAGCTTAAAACAAGACTTATATAAAGATCAGATTTAATGGGGGCGTAGCATGCGGGCGTGGAGACTGCGTGCCGCCTAGCCCCAGATCGGCTACGCGGGGCTGTCGCAGGATGCTCATGGCTGGACGTGCCGCCGCGGCCGGTAAGCCGCTCGCGGGGCAGCCTGCCCGCGCAGCCGGAGCCCGTCAGGCCCCGGCGGGTGCGAGGACGATGCCGAAGCGGACGCGTGACCAGGTTCGGCCGCTGAGGTCGCGGCCGTCGGGTGTCGGCGTGGGCGGTGGCTGCTGCTCGAAGTCCATGACCAGGGACTCCTTGACGCCGAACACCGCGTCACGGGTGAGCATCTCGTCGCCGCGTACGAAGATGTGCGTTACCAGTGTGCGCTTGCCGTCTGCGATGACCAGGAAGTGCAGATGGGAGGCACGCATGGGTGAGCGGCCGGCTCCCCGGAGGAGCTTGCCCACGGGTCCGTCGTGCGGGATGGGGTACGGTGTCGGCGTGACCCCCCAGAAGCGGTAGCCACCCTTTTCGTCGGTGAACAGGTGCGCGCGGGCTGCCGTCCGGTCGTCGCCGTACTGGACGTCGTAGAAGCCGTCCTCGTCGGCCTCCCACACCTCGATCCGAGCGCCGGAAACCGGTTTGCCGTCGGTGTCGGTCACCGTGCCCTCGACCCAGCACGGCTCGCCCGCGGCGCCCGCGGCGATGTCCCCGCCGAGCGGGATCTGCGGGGATCCCTCGACGAAGAACGGCCCGACCACGGTGGCCTCGGTCGCGTTCGCGTACGCCTCGTTGTTGATGGCGATCATCTGCATCGAGGCGCCGAGCACGTCGGACAGCAGGATGAACTCCTGACGCTTGTCGTTGGTGATATGCCCGGCATCAGTCAGGAACGCGATGGCGCGCTGCCACTCGTCTTCGGTCAGCCGGACCTCACGCATGAAGGCGTGCAGATGCCGGGTCAGCGCCTGCATCAGCTGCTTCAGCCTCGCGTCGCCGGCGTTGCCGAACGAGGCGATGACTTGCTCGACGAGTTCCTGCTCGCGGGCCTGCTGCGGGGCCGGCCGCCCGGCCGCCTCGGTGCTCCGCTCGTTCATGCTCATCCGCCGTTTCCCTCGTCGCCCGCCATAGTTGCCGGGTCCGCTCCCTCCCACGCCGCATGCAGCAGGCGACGCAGGCCGCCGGCCGTCACCGGTCTGGGGTTGCTCGGCGGAACCACCGGCACGATGGCCTCGGCCGCGCCTGGGATGTCGGACTCCGCGAAACCGTAGTCCCGCAACGCTCGCGGCGCCTGTAGTTCCCGGCGCAGGTCTTCCAGGCCGTCGATCGCCCGCCCGGCGCCCAGCGCATCGGCGATCCGCCACTCCGCCTCGGGCATCGCCGGCCCGTTGAACGCCAGCACGTACGGCAGCACCACCGCATGCGTCTGGGCGTGCGGCAGGTTGTACGCGCCGCCGAGGACGTGGCAGATCTTGTGGTGCAGTCCCGATCCCGCGGACGCGAACGCCGCCGCGGACAGGTACGCCGCGTACAGCGCGCGCTCACGTCCCTCCAGTCCGGCCGGGTCGGCGACGATCTCAGGCAGGCCGGCCCGCAGCGCACGGATCCCCTCGCCGGCGAACGCCCGGTTGATCGGATGGGCGTTGGGCGCCCACATCGAGTCGACGCAGTGCGCGAGCGCGTTCAGTCCGGACGCCACGCTCATCGGCACCGGCAGGGAAGCCGTCAGCGCCGCGTCGTAGACGATCACGCGCGGCAGAACGCGCGCGTCGACGCCGGTCGTCTTGCGTGCGCCCTCGGTCAGCCCCCAGACGTTGGTGGCCTCCGACCCGGCGTACGTGGTGGGCACAGCGACGACCGGCAGCCCGCTGGTGAGCGCGATTGCCTTGGCCAGCCCCGTGGTGGAGCCGCCTCCCACGCTCACCAGCGCATCGACTCCGCAGCGCGTCGCCGCCTCGCGGGCACGCTCCGCGACATCGACCGGAACGTGCATGACGACGTCGTGGTACCGCAGCGCAACCGGCACGTCTGCGGTGATGCGCTCGGCGAGGTCGCTCCCGGGCCCGGCCGCGATCACCATCACCTTCGACGCCCCGAGCCGATCGAGCTCTCTGACCAATGTCCCCGCAGCTTCACCCGAGCCGAAGCACACCCGCTGCGGCAGGCTCTCGTGCACGAAACGCATGCTCACATGCCCACCGCCCGGCCCAGCAGCGAGGACATCGCGGTATGCAGCGCACGCTCCGGATCCTCCGGCATGTCCATCGAGCGCCAGCCGATGTGCTTGTCGGGGCGCACCAGGATCGCGCCGTCCTCCGCGACCTCGCGCAAGCGGGCCCAGTCGAAGTAGATGTCGGTGATCTCACGCCCGGGTCCGATCACCACGGCCTCGAGCGGGACGCCGAGATCGCGGGCGACCTTCTCGGTGGCACTGACCCACGCATCGCCGGCGATCCCGGTGATCAGTGTGAACCTGGTCATCGGGGCGAGGTCGAGGGAGGAGAGCTTGCGCGTATGGTCGCCCACCCAGGCGTGCGGGAGTCTCGACCCCGGCACGGTCGACGGCTGGTAGTACAACTCGGGGTCACGCGTTGACGCGGGCCGTTTTGACCCGTCACCGGCGATCGCCGGGGATTCGTAGAACTGCCCGAGCTCGACACCGTGGGCGTTGAACTCGTAGTTCTTGAGTTCCATCGCCTCGACGAGGGCCGCCCGGGTGGCCGCACCCCGGGGCGTGTTGGCCTTCCGCTCTTCGATGCGTTCGATCATCTCGGCCTCGGTCTTGGCCTCGGTCACTCCGAGCGCATCGAACAGCTGCACGAACTCGCGGCTGGACTTGTTGGCCCGCAGCACGATCTGGCGGGCGACCGGGGCGCGTTCGACCGAGTACGTGTCGAGCAGCGAGGCGCCGGCCTCCCCGCGCAGCACGGCTGCGAGCTTCCACGCGAGGTTGTATGAGTCCTGCACCGACGTGTTGGAACCGAGTCCATTGCTCGGAGGATGGCGGTGGATCGCGTCACCGGCGCAAAAGACGCGGCCTGACTGCAGGTGCGTCGCGTACATCTCGTTATTGCCCCACAGCGAGGTGCCGGTGATCTCGACCTCTAGCTCGGGCATGCCGAGCAGGCTGCGCGCGATCTGCGTCGCGGACTCCTCGTCGACCACCGGTGCGGGCTGGCTGATGTCGTAGCCCCACACGATCAGCCACTCGTTCCACGGCCTGACCATGCGGACGAGACCCGCACCGATCCCCCCGACGTTCGAGCCCGGCTGGATCACCCAGTACAGCACCGAGGGGCGGTGGCTCACGTAGGCCGAGATGTCGGCCTTGAAGGTGATGTTCATCGAGCCAGCGATGTCCATCTGACCTTCCATCGGGAGGTCGATGTCCGCAGCGACCATGGAGCGGGCGCCGTCGGCGCCGATGAGGTATTTGGCACGAATGGTGTAGATCGAACCCGTCAAACGATCACGCACCCTCACGTCGACGCCGCCGGCATCCTGTTCGTGCGAGAGATACTCGGTCGAGAAGCGGGCTTCGGTGCCGCGGACGGTCGCGTTCTTGACCAGGATCGGCTCGAGATAGGTCTGCGGGATGTCGCACGTTAGCGACGGTGAGGCCAGCTGGTAGTCAGCCTCACGGGCCGGGTGCGTACCCCAGGTGCGGATGCGGCCGATCTCCTCGCCCGCGATCGACGTGCAGAATACGGTGTCGCCGATGATCTCGTGTGGTGAGGCGTCCGCCAGCACCTGACCCTCGATGCCGAGGTCACGGAAGATCTCCATGGTGCGCTGGTTGGTGATGTGGGCCCGGGGCGTGTTGGCTGTCCACCTGTACTTGGTGATCATGATGTTGGGGATCCCGAGCGCCGACAAGCACAGGGCCGCCGAACCTCCAGCCGGGCCTGATCCGACGATCAGCACGTCGGTCTGCACGGTTCCGTGCGGGAGCTCGGTCTCGGCAAGTCCGTCATCGAAGGCGGGCATCGTGAACACCTCTCTTAAGGCCCGGCCTTACTTCCGCTCAGGCACTTTCGGCAAGTGTCGCGGGTCACATCGACGAATTCCCAGCCCTCGAAGCTGAGATGGCGGAAATGCAAAGCTCCTGGGAGACCTGGGCCTGGCGCCGGACCTCGCCCGCACGCTGGCCGAAGTGCTCGCGGAATACGTGTGAGAAGTACGTTGCCGAGGTAAAGCCGCATCGGGAGGCGACGTCGGCAACCGTCCGGCTGGCACCCGCAGGACCGGCCAGCATCGCGTGCGCCAGCTGGAGACGGCGGGACAGGACGTGCCGGGGGACGCTCGTGCCGTCGGCTGCGAAAACACGGGACAGATGACGCCCGCTGATCCCGATCGCGGCTGCCACCTGCGAAGCTGTGAGTCCTGGATCCGGCAGGTGGGCCTCGATGAAGGAACGCGCCGCGGCACGATAGGCGATCGACATATCGGTATCCCGGCCGACGGCGAGTACCGCGACCAGCTCCAGTATGGTGCGTTCGTCGGCCGGCACGGCATGTTCCGGGCGGGCCGCGCGGTCCACAAGCCGCGCGAGAGCCCGGGCGTAGGGATCGTTCCCGCGGGCGAAGTCGGCGATCACAGGAGACCGGAGCGAGGTCAGGCCCGTGGCATCGGAGAAAGCCGAGCGAGGCATCTTGATGGCCAGTTCCTCGAGGCCGCGCGCGAACCCGCGCGCGAAGGGCAGATCCGCGTCGCAGATCAGGACGTGGCCCGGCCGCAGGGATCGAGTACCGCCCTCGTGCTCGAACCAGGCGTCTCCCCGCAAAGTGACGTAGACCGCGATCGCGTCGGCGGGACTGCACCCGATGACGCCGGCAGTTCGCTGCACGACGTGGGAAGAGCCGACCACCCGCGCCAGGTGGACCTGGCCTAGTTGCACGTTGAGCTCGGTCGCCTCAAGCGGATCCGTGGCTGCCGTGTGACATCTCAGGCCGATGAGAGCCGCCGCGTTGTGGCTCTCCCACAACTCGATCCGGCGCGCCTCGGGCAGGCCGACGGTTGAGAAGATCCTCGGCATGTTCACTGCCACCACCTCGTGGCGGGCATGGGCCCTGGCCAGCTCCGACCGCAGGCTCGGATTCTACGATATCGGCGGTGACCAGGCCGCCGAGCTTGGGCGCCGTGACCGGGACCGGGACCGGGACCGGGACCGGGACCGCCCAGTAGGGTGGTCATTTCATGGTGTTTTGAGTACATAATGCCTGGCGGTCGTGCTGGGATATATCGTCTCTTTCAGCCGGATGGGCTGAGTCGCCAGAAGTCGGACGCACTGAAGTCACTTCGGCTCACCGGGCTCGGATGGCCCGGTGATGACGCGGAGGGTTGACTGGTAATGCCGTTGTTCAAGAAGGCCAGCAGGCCCCCGCCGCCTGCGCCGCCAGCCGCCCAGCCGCAAAAGGGCCCGCCAGTGGACGAACTCATGGGTGATCCGGCCGCGCACTGGTTCCGCGACGAGCTGGCCCAGGGCAGATGGCAGCAACTCCATGACTTCCTGGACGGCACCCGGGATTGGGACGACCGCAACTGGTACGTGACCTCGCTCGCGGAGATCAAGGGCCGCCCGGACTGGCTCGATGAGTGGGTGGCGGCACGACCGGGTTCGCCGATCCCGCTGCTGTTCCGTGGCACCCACAGCACTATGTGGGCATGGCAGGCGCGCGGATCGGACCGCGCGAACATGGTCGCCGAGGATGCCTGGGCCGTATTCCACGCGCGGCTGGTCGACGCGGACCGCGACCTGGCCCGGGCCGCCGCCATGGACGGGGCCGATCCGACGCCGTACGCCCGGGGTCTCTGGACGGCCATCGGCCTTTCGCTCGGGCAGCCGGAGATAAGGCGGCGCTTCGGGGAGGTTACCCGGAGGCATCGCTGGCACCGGGGCGCGCACAGCTCCATGATCCAGGCGCTCGCGGCCAAGTGGTACGGGTCACATGAGGAAATGTTCGAGTTCGCCCGGTCGGCATCGGCGCAGGCACCCGAGGGGCATACCGTGCACCGGGTGATCCCCAATGCCCACCTGGAGAAGTGGCTCAATCTCTCGACAGAGTCACCCGATGGGAACGCCCGCCAGGCGGCGTATTTCTCGGATGAGGCGGTCAAGAACGAGATCCGCCGGGCCGCCGACCGGTCCATCCGATCGCCTCGCTACGTGGCGGGCAGAGTCACGCTCGACGACCGGAACATTTTCGCCATGTGCTTTTCGATGATGCGTGACCACGACGCCCTGCTTGAGCAGATGCGCTTGATCGGCCCGGTGATCCACCCGTCCGGGTGGAGCTACCTTAAGGATCCCAGTGGGGCGTATGAGCGGGCGCGGAGCAGGGCCCTGCAGGCCGCCCAGGGGGGCACACCCGCCGGGCGAGGGACCTGAGTGCCGTGATCCCGGCGGTCGAGAGGGGCTGGGTCGATGGCGTGCCGGTCCTGCGGGCCGGCTCGGCATCGGGGCGGAACGCTGCGGCACTGGTGTTCCGGGTGGGACATTTCGACGAAGCGCTGCCCAATGCGGGAATCACCCACCTGGTTGAGCATCTCGCTCTGGGCGGCACGCCAAAAGCTCCGTACCAGTTCAACGCCGCGGTCAGCGGACGGTTCACGGCTTTTTATATGGAGAGCCCTGATCCAGCCGACGCGGCCGACTTCGTCGCCACGGTCTGCCGCGGGCTGGCCAGCGACTCCAGTGCGTCCCTCGACCGGGAGAAACGCATCCTCCGGACCGAGGCCGCGAGCCGGGGCGGGGCCGGGGCGCTTGGCCTGTGCCTGAACGAGCGCTACGGGGCGACCGGGCCAGGTCTCAGGGCCTACGAGGAATACGGGCTGCGCCGACTCGGCTGGCAGGAAATCGACACCTGGCGGCGCAGGTGGTTCGTCGCTGGAAACGCCGTGCTGTGGATCCATGGCACCGTTCCTCATGGGCTGCGCGTCGAGCTCCCCAGCGGGCCAGCTCCGGCCGCGACCCCCCTGCGGCCTACCGCCACCAGGCTGCCCGGATTCGTCCTGGCCGGAGGCGGCGGCATCGGAATGTCCTTGGCTGGGCGGCAATCCGTCGCGGCCTCCGTCACCCTTGACATTCTGCAGGAGCGCATGACCCAGGTGCTCCGGCATGATTACGGCCTGTCTTACGGCGTGACCGCCGCGAGTGAGCCCCTGGACAGCGACATGACGCACACCTGGCTGGTGGCGGACGCTCTCCCCGAGCAGGTGCCCATGGTCGCGCACACCATGCTCGCGACGTTCGAGGGCCTCGCTGAGGACGGCGGGACCGACGCGGAGGCGAGAGACTACGCCCGGCGGCTGCGCGACGCGTACGAATCCCCCAGCGGGCCGGCCATGATCCTGCACCGGCAAGCCCAGAGCATCCTGAGTGCACGCCCGGTACGGGAACCAGGCGAGACGCTGCGAGCGGTCAGCGAGGTGGACAGGAAGGCGGTGAGCGAGGTCGCCGGGGAACTCCTCGGCCAGGCGATTGTCGCCACGCCCCAGCTCATTCCCGCCGTCCAGGGCCGGATGCCACGGCTTCCGTTGTGGTCGGCAGAGATGATCACTGGTGCCGAGTACATGTCGCAGCAGTCCGGTGCGACGCTGACCGTCGGCCGTCAAGGCGTCATGCTGACCGCCCAGGGAGAGCAGCACGTGACGGTGCGCGCGGGCGCTCTCGCCGCGCTGCTGCGCTGGAATGACGGGAAGCGAGCGCTGATCGGCACGGATGGGTTCATCGTGCAACTCGACCCAGCCGACTGGCCGGACGGCGACGCGGTGCTCCGTTCCATCGAGGCCAGCGTCGCGGGCAGCCTGGTCGTGGACATCGACTCGCCCGGGCCAGCGCGTCCCAGGCAGGACAAGCGGACCGCCGGAGCGGCGCAGCCCGCGCAGCCCGCGCAGCCATCCGGGCCAGCAGCGGCACCGGGGAAGGGGACGCGGTCCATCGGGTGGGGTTCGCGGATAATTCGCGCCCTCTGGGTCGTCCTTATCATCGTCGGTCTCATGGCCATCCTCGGAAGCGATCTCAGCGGCGGGGCCGGATTCGCGGCCGTCGGAATGGCCGGCCTGGCCGGTCAGCAACTCATGATCCGCCGCCGGATCCAGCGGCTCGGCGATTCCGGCCGACGAGGCTGACAATCGTCATGGGCCGAGGCGCCAGTGCGATCGCCGTCGCGAAAGGCCTGTTCAGCCGCGGCCAACAGCGCCCGGGCCCTCATCCGGATCGGCGCCGACGAGTTCATCGACGCTACCGTCGCCCAGTGGCTCGGCACGGTCACGGCCGGGACTCCGGCGCGGAGCCCGGCGGCCGCTGTGCCCGCGCCCGCATGATGGATCAGCGCCGCCATCTTGGGGAAGAGCCAGTCGTGCGGCACCTCGCCGATAACGATCGAATCGCCGGGCGACTGGCCGGCCTGGGCCAGGCCCGCCCGGCCGGCCTGGATCACCATCCGTACCCCGGCCTGCCGTCCAGCCGTGGCGGCCAGGTCGCTGAGGCGATCCGCGCCGGCGGGAGTCATGCTGCCGAAACCGATGAACACCGGCGGCGGAGACTTACCACGGCATAGCGATTCCGTCCCATGAGAGGAACTCGCCGGCGGGGCCGTCCGCCCGCCGGCCCGGTGCGTCAGGTCCGCCCGTACGTGGCCGACCTGCTGCGCCGGATGCCCGAAGCGGGGGCCATCGTCACCGACGTCACCTACGACGTGATCGCCTGGAACCCGGTGCGCGGCCCCCGGCCACCGGGCGAAGACAACCGGCGCCTTCGTGGCACAGGCCAAGCGCGAATTCCGCGGCCAGGCCTTCATCACGATTCCGCGGTAATAAATGGGAGGCGACTGCTACTGGGCGCGCGTACGTATGCCGCCTGTGCAATCCCAGGAGACCGCATTAAGTCCGGCCCGCCGCCGCGCGGCGAAGGCCCCTCGGTGCTTGGGAGGGACCTTCGCCCGAACTCTTATCTACGGCTAGCTCGAGCAGGATGCCAGCGCTTTGCCTGTGGCGGCCATATTTGACCGAAACTAATCGAATTCTCCGTTTCGCACGCCTCCGAGGAATGCACGCCATTCGTCCGGTGTAAATCGGAGAACCGGACCTTCGGAGTCCTTGCTGTCACGAACACCGATCTCGCCCTGAGACAGGCTCGCCACCTCGACGCAGTTGCCGTTGGAGAAGCTCAGCGAACTCTTAATCCACGAATCTGAACCGGGTCTTCCCGGGCGCCCCCCGGGCGTAAGTATTCCCACGTCACTACCTCGCTGAATGTCGTGTGATTGTGGCCTAGAACTTGCGACTACGCAGGGTACCTTAGCAGCTACTCAAAGCATTCGCTGGGATCTGACCAGGTTCAGTCCACGGAGATGGCGTTCGATGTTTCCGCTGGTAGGCGAGGTATCATGATGTAAGACGGCCCACCCGGGTGATCCCCATTGAGGTGGTTCTGACCAATATTTACGGGTCAGGCTGGCAGGGCGAGCGATTGGCCCGGGCGAGCCCGGATCTGCTCCGGGCCGTGGTGAGGACGTTCGCTGGGCATAGATGGGCGACGAGGCTGACGCGGTGTGCGGCGTTGGCTATGACCAGCGCATCTTCCCCGTCCTCGACGCGCTCATCTGGCTGGCCGGTGCCGTCCTGGCCGAGCAGCGCGACGAGTGGACCGAGATGCGCCGCTACCTCGGCCGGGACGTGACCCCTGACCAATGCGACTCAGCTGTCTCGAGTATGAGTGCTCGAGACGACGCCGGGTCGAGCGACTCACTGACGAGAATCTGAAATGCGAGCCTATGCAAGTAGGTCTCTCTTTCGCCTTCCACGGAGAAGCCGCTTTTCAAATGTTCAGCGCTCACCACGTCTTGTAGCATGGCGTCATTATCTGGCCCATAGCGGAATATAACAAATGACTCCCCGAACACCGCGTGCTGCGCGTCAAGGGGGAGGATCTGCAACGTTACGTTTGGCCGGTCAGCCTCATACACGAGCCGCTGAAGCTGCTCGTACATCACCAACTCATCGCCGACCCGGCGCTTCAGGACCGACTCATCAAGCACGACTGAAAGCTGAAGCCCTGATTCGGGAGTCAGCACTTGCTGGCGCTTCAGCCGGACCTTGACCAGCCGTTCGATCATGCGTGGTGCGACCGGCTCGACCTGATTATAGCCGCTAATTACGTGCCTGGCATAAGCTTCTGTCTGTAAAAGACCAGCTACAGCTTCGACGTGCCATATTGCGATCGAACTCGCCTCATACTCGAGCCCAATGAACTGCTGATAGTCGGCGGAAAGGACATCTGCGAATTCTTCCCACCATCCCTTCTGAGCCGCATCCTCGGCGAGCGAGATGAGGAGCGTGCGACGGGATCCGGTGATCTCGTAGTAGTCGAGCAGTCTCTCGACTTCCCGTGGCTTCAAGCCGGTCCTGGCCAGCTCGTATCTGCTGATCTTGGAAGGCGACCATCTCAACGCTGCGGCGACGGCATCTCCGCTCTTGCCCTTGCTTTCCCTGATCTCGCGGAGTTCCGCGGCAAGTCGGCGGCGCCGTACCGTGGGGCTTCCTGACACGGTCATCCGGCGTCCTCCCTCCTGGTGCCGCGCGAGCGGGACCAGTGTGACAGTCACACATGGGATTTTACATAGAAGCAATGGTGAAACTGTCAAGGGCTGGGCGGAGGCCGGCCGCCGGGGCGCCGTTGGGCATCCTTAGGTAACCCGGCCAGGAGCAGGTAACCGGCCAGGAGCAGGTAACCGGCCATGAATCCGCGATCTTGTCTAGTGCGGGCCAGCCCGGGCGAAGCAGCCTGCCGAGCCGGACTGGCATAACGCGGCCAATCCTGTGAACGCGGCAGTGCCTCGGGTGCGGCCATCTCCACAGCCGGGTTGCGTGGAGTGAGTGAGCATCGCAGGAGCCACCCCCGGCGCCGGGCCAGATCACGTCGCCGCAGGGAACCAGCAGCCACAGGGGAGCAGCCGCAAGGGACCAGCAGCCACAGGGGGGTAGCCGCAGGGGGGTAGCCGCAGAGGGGTAGCCGCAGAGGAGCGGCATCCCACCGTCGATGTTCGGCGGGAGACTACCGCACGGGGGCGCTCCGGCCCGGCTCGCTCTCCAACCGGTGACGAACTGCCGCCGGTGCGCCTGACCTTCGGCGCCGCTGGCGAGCCATGATCCGGCCAGGTATCACCAGGCCGAGGTATCACCAGGCTGGGCTACCAGCCAATTGACCACGGTGACCAGGTCCAGCCGACCGGGCTGCTGGCTGAGCGGGTTGTCCAGGGCCAACGGAGGCGCAAGGAGCCGGGCGAGAGACCGCTGCTGCTAGCCTCGGCCACCGACTATGACGCCGAGGCGGGAAACGGGCCACAGTTCGCGCCAGTCCGCTCACCGCATCTGCGCCACCGTTAGTCGTACGTCCTGTTAGTTCAGTCGCGATACGGCATTTTGGGGCTCGCGGCCTGAACGTGGACGGTGGCCACGTGCCCGGCCGCAGCCGGTATTGCCGCCGCCCCAGTAAGCAGTGAGCCGGCCACGCCGAGCGCTAGGATAGCGGGAACAATGATGGTTCGCCCGATGTGCATGATTCCTCCATGGCGATTCCCAGGTCAGCGGCCCGTTGTGCAGCCCCGCTAGCCTGTACCGCGTATTTGCTTTCCGGCGGCGCCGTTGCCCATTACGTGGTACTTTAATGCGCCATGGATACCATTTCTAGTACTAAGCGAGTAGTGAAAATTGCCAATCTTTATTGCAAGAAATATTGCAAGAAACATTCTCGACTTCGTGCGGCGTGATGTTCGCGCGTCCGTTCACCGCAAGTCCAGTGAGACTTGCAGCGCATGGTGCGGTGACGCTAGCGATGCCATTGCGCCCGAAAGGCAAATCCGGGCCAATGAATTGCACCTATAACGCCACTTGTGTCCGTAATGTTCTAGTAGTAAAATTTGCCCCGTGCCCACCGCCACCCTGGCCGGCGCACTAGTCGGCCGCGACAGCGAGACGGCGATGCTGGTCAGGTGTGTGACGGATGTGGCCAGCGGGCAGGGCGGTTCGGTGCTGATCGAGGGTGAGCCAGGCATTGGTAAGTCCGCGCTGGTGCGGGCGGCTCTGGCCGGGGCGGCGGATACCGGCTGTCAGGTGTTCTGGGGCGCTGGTGACGAACTGGGGCAGGCGCTGCCGCTGCTGCCGCTGCTAGAGGCATTACGGGTACGCGAGCCCTCCACCAATCCGCGGCAGAATACGATTGTCCGGCTCTTGCGGGGCGAGCTCACCGCCGATCGCGGCGCGGACGTGTCGGCTGCGCTGGCCGAGCAGTTGCTGGCGCTCGTCACCGAGCAGTGCGCCGCGCTGCCGACAATCCTGGTCGTCGACGATCTCCAATGGGCAGATCAGGCCAGCGTCACGCTGTGGGGGCGGCTGGCGAAGTCGGTGCGGCAGGTGCCGCTGCTGCTGGTCGGGATGATGCGCCCGGTGCCACAGCGGGATGACTTGCTCGCGCTACGGCGAGCGGTACCCAACGCCGCGCGCATCCAGCTCACCGGGCTCACCGAGGCGGCGGTGGCCGAACTGGTAGCGGCCCTGACCGGCGGCAAGCCTGGCGACAAACTGCTACGGCTCGCCGACGGCGCCGCGGGCAACCCGCTCTACGTCACTGAGCTGGTCGCCGCGCTGGCCCGCAGTTCCAGCCTGACGCTTACAGAGGCGGGAGCCGCCGAGCTGACGAGCGGTCCCGCGCCAAGCTCCCTGTCGGCGGCCGTAGCGGACCGCCTTGGCTTCGTTTCCGGGCCGGTGCGTGAGGTGCTACGGGCGGCGGCGCTGCTTGGCGTGGATTTTGCCGTGCCGGATCTGGCGACCGTTCTCGGTCGCGGGGTGGCGGATCTGATCCCGGCCGTTGACGAGGCCCGCGCCGCCGGCGTGCTGACCGAGTCTGCTAACGGTCTCGGGTTCCGGCATCCGGTGATCCGTGCGGCGCTGTACGACGAGATACCGGCGCCGGTGCGCGCCGCCTGGCACCGCGACGCCGGGCGCGCCCTCGCGGAGGCCGGTGCGCCGGCGGACCGCGTGGCCCGGCAGTTGCTGCAGGCGGTTGGCGGATCTGACGGCACGACCGACCCGATGGATGAGTGGATGCTGGGCTGGCTGGCCCACGCCGCGCCGCTGCTGGTCGACCAGGCACCGCAGGCCGCGGCCGAACTCCTCCGCCAGGCGGTCGCGAGTTCCCCGGTTGGCTCGGCCCAGCATGGCAGTCTCGCAGGCCGGCTCGCGGATGCTCTCTACCGGGTCGGCGACGCGGCCGGGGCCGAGCAGGTAGCGAACCAGGCACTGGCCCATGCCGTCGAGCCCGATCTCCTCGTTGATTTGCACTGGACGTTAGCGCAGTGCCGCATGCGGGCCGGCCGGTCCGCGGAATCCCTGGCCACGCTGGAGCAGGCGCTGGCCGCCCCCGGGATATCGGCCCGGCACCGCGCCCGGCTGCTCGTCCTCGCCGCACGGACGCACGACTATCTCGGTGAGGTCGAGACGGCCGGCCGGGTCGCCGCCGCCGCGCTCGAGGCGGCGTCGGAGGCGAGCGACAACTGGGCGATCAGCTGGGCATTGCACGTACTGACCATCGTGGCCATGGTCCAGGGGCAGGCGGCCGATGCGCTGCCGCTGTTCGACCGGGCGCTGACCGTGACCCGGGCTGATCCGGCCCTGACCGACCTGCGGCTGCTGCTGCAGATCAACCAGGCCATCACCCTGGGCGACCTCGACCAGTATGAGGAGGCCTTCGCCGCGGCCCGGCAGGCCCGGCGCCTCGCGGACCGGGCCGGCACCGTGGTCCGGCTGGTTCAGGCGCACAGCGCCCTGGGCCAGCTGCTCTTCGACACGGGGCGATGGGACGATGCGATGGCTGAGGTGGCGGTCCTGCCCGACGACCTGAAGGAGCCCGGCGCGGCCTGCTGCGATCTCGGCATCGCCGCCGTGATCTGCTTCCATCGCGGCCAGATCACCGTGGCGCGCGGCCACCTCGCGGCCGCCGTCCCGTACGCCCAGCGGATCGGAAGCCGGGTGGTCGGCCCGCTGGCGCTCGCCCGCAGCCTGGACGCTGAGCAGGCCGGCGCGCTCCCGGAGGCGCTGGCCGCGCTGGCCGCCGAGTTCGCCGACAACAAGGAAGACCTCGAGGAGATCGAGGACCTGTTCGCTGACGCCGTCCGCCTGGCCACCAAGATTGGCGACATCGGCACCGCGAAGGACATCGCAGGCCACGCCGTGGCCCTCGCCGCCGAATCGGAGATCCCCCACCGGCAGGCGAACGCGCTCTACTGCCGCGGCCTGCTGGACCACGACGCCACCCGGTTGCTCAGCGCCGCGGACCGCTATCGCGACGCCAGCCGGCCGCTGCTGGGCGCGAAGGCCCTGGAGGCCGCCGCTGGGGCCTTTATCGACGGCGACGACCGGGGCCAGGCACGGGCCGCGTTCACCCGTGCCGTGGAGATCTATACCTCGCTCGGTGCCGCCACGGACGTCGCCCGGCTACGGACCAGGTTCCACGCTCATGGCATCCGCCGCGGCCCGCACTCCAAACACCGGCAGGCGCGGAGCGGCTGGGACAGCCTGACGCCGACCGAGATCAAGGTCGCCGCGCTGGTGGAGGAGGGATTGTCCAACCCAGAGATCGCCGCCAAGCTCTTCCTGTCCCGGCGGACGGTCGCGACCCACGTCTCCCACATCCTGAAGAAGCTCGACGTCCACTCGCGCATAGACATCGCCCGCGAGGCAGCCCTCCGCACC
>OCTA010003091.1_pt1 | contig 14840 bp, 12 predicted proteins | sample 1538991 | NCBI WGS metagenome assembly OCTA01 (sample SAMEA3539302, study PRJEB22396) | soil metagenome | biome: tundra; feature: field; material: soil | place: USA | collected 2010-05 | depth 0.15 m | reverse complement strand
ATAGCAGGCAGTCCAGAACACGGACTCGGTAGCCCTTTTCGAGGAGCAGTTCGACAAGAAGCGAGCCGATGTAGCCGGCGCCGCCCACTACCAATACCCAATCGCGGCGAGGTGCGAGCGAAGGGGTGGTTTTTGGCTTCGCGAAGTAACGTTTTTCCAGGAAGTCCTTAAGTATTCGCACCGAGGCTGCACCGGCCGCGGCAAGAACCACAAACGGCAGCGCGACGCTACGGCCGACCTTCTCGTTGCCAAAAAGGAGGAAGTTAGCAGCGAAAAAGACCATCGCAGCTAGTGCCACGCCGCGAAGAAGTACTAATACTTTGTATCGGCCGATGTAAGCGCGTGAGTGCGTGTAGAATCCGTTCAGGAGAAATACGAGCGGAAAAAGCGGTGAGAGCACCCAGAAGAAGGCAGCGTAGTATTGCAGAAAACCGGAGACGATGGCGTGAGCCGCGACGGAGTTTCCAACGCCCGTCTGATAGACGACGGACATAGCCAGGGCAGCGATCATGCTGAAGTGTACGATCAGGAAGTCCGCAGCCATGCGCGGAACGGCCTCCTGCCACCTAAAGTTCCGCAGGGATCGCAACACTTGAAACTCCCCTCACGCAGAAGCGACCAGCCGGAATGCGGTGAGCTGCGATTATTTCCCGTACAGCCGCTATCACATCCACAGCATCTTCGTCTGTCATCCTAGGGTAGAGAGGAAGCGAAAGCAGCCCCTGATAGATCTCCTCGCAAACCGGGAACTGCTCCGGGCGGCAACCGTAGCGTTCGTGGTAGAAGGGGTGCCGGTGCAGCGGAATGAAATGAACGCTAGTGCCGATATTGCGGGCACGCATCTGATCGATAAATTCCGACCGGTTCAACTGCGGCAGTTTCGCATTCAGTCGAATCGGATAGAGGTGATAAGTGTGATTCCTGCCAGGAAGCTTCTCGGGCAGCAGGATCTCAGACAAATCGGAAAACGCGCTATCGTACATCGCGGCGATCTCCTGCCGGCGGCGGATGAAGCCGTCCAGCCGGCGCAACTGGTGGATGCCGAGGCTGGCCTGAACATCCGTCATGTTGTATTTGTAACCGGCTTCGAGGACTTCGTAATACCAGGAGCCGGCCTCCGTGTAGCGCTTCCAGGCGTCGCGGCTCATTCCGTGTAATGAAAGCAGCCGAATACGGGCGGCCAGATCGTCATCCTCGGTGGTAATCATGCCGCCCTCACCGGTTGTCATATTCTTGATGGCGTAAAAGCTGAAGCACACAGCGCGGGAGTGCGACCCGATCCTGCGCCCTTCGTACTCGGCACCGGAGGCATGCGCAGCGTCCTCGACCACCGGGATTCCGCGGCTGTGCGCGAGTGCCAGTATTTCCTTAAGAGAACAAGCGTGGCCGGCGTAATGGACGGGTACTATTGCCTTAGTGCGTGGACTGATGGCTTGGCCTATCGCTTCAAGGGAAATGTGGAAGTTCCGATTTACATCCACGATTACCGGTATCGCGCCCAGGTGGACCACAACGTTGGCGGTCGCGCAGAACGTCAGTGTTGGCACAATCACTTCGTCGCCAGGGCCAACACCCAGCGCGGCCAATGAGGTATGCAGGGCGGCGGTACATGAGTTCACGGCGATCGCGTGCTTTACACCGACGTATGTCGCGAACGCCTGTTCGAACCGTTTGACCTTCGGGCCGGTAGTTATCCAACCGGACCGGAGGCTATCGGTAACTTCAGCGATCTCCTCCTCACCAATAAATGGGAGGCAGTATGGAAGAAATGAGTTGCGCATCAAAGAAGCTTTCGAAACGTGAGACTGGTGCTCGTCAGCCGGAACCCGAGGCTTTCATAAAGGCGCGCAGCAGGAATGTTTCGAAGCTGCGTTCCTACCTCGACAGTTTCCATCCCATGGCTGGCGAACCAGTGGAGCGCGGCCAAACTAGCTCGCCGGGCAGCGCCTGTTTTACGAGCCCATTCGGCGGTCGCAACTAAGATGATGGATCCGCGCTTTGCCTGGCGATCAGCCCGGCAAGTGACGTAGCTGGCAATACGGCCGTCTGCCTCTGTGATCACGACGGCGTCGGCGGCGGTTCCGAGACAGCAGTTTCTAGTCCAGCATTCGTTGACTCGGTCGGCGACAGCCGGTGAAAGCGCCGGGTCGGCGTGGAAGCGGTCGAAAATGAAAGCAGTCCTGCCGATCGCTAGGACCTCCGGCAGGTCCCTGGGTTCGAACATTCGTGTGCCGGGCGGCGCGGGCGCGAGGTTTCTACTCAGAGGCTGCAAGAATGTCTGGATACCGTCGATCAGTTCGAATCCGGCCTTCTCCAGCGCGTGGATCGTGGTGAAGTCTCCGGTGTCAACCCGGGCGGATAAATGACGGATACCAGCTCCGCAACATTTGTCGAGCACTGAAGCAAGCAGGTCGCTTTTCATAGAGCGAGCCTCGGCGTACGATCCGGAAGCTTCGAGTAGCTCCAGACGCGCCGCAGCGATGCCGAACTGCTGCGTGTCCCAATCGAGAACGCGCCACTCAGCAAATCCGGTTGGGGTTTCGATTCGAAGTGGTTGCGCGGAAGTTTGAGTTGTGGCCATCAGTGTTGATATCTCTTCTCAGGAGCACGTAGGGTATCGTCCGGGCGAGTATAGACAAGTCGAGCCAGAAGGATTGGCGGTCAACGTACTCGACATCCAGCGCCTTGCGCCGCTCCCAAGAGATGTTATTGCGTCCGCTGATTTGGGCGAGACCTGTAAGGCCGGGCTTGACCAGCAACTTGCGCTTCTCAGTGAGGGTATAGAACCTGAGTTGGTCGACCTGGTCAGGTCGCGGACCGACGAGGCTCATGTCGCCGCGGAGGACGTTAAAGAGCTGCGGAAGTTCGTCCAGGCTGTTTCTTCGGAGGAACCGCCCCACCCGCGTAACTCTGGGATCGTCCTCGCCCGTGTAGGCCGATCCATCGGCATTACGGAGATCCGGCGGGTTATCGTACATGCTGCGGAACTTCAGGAGAAGGAAAGGGTGACCGTGTAGTTTCGACCGCCGCTGCCGAAAGAGCACTGGTCCCGGAGACGACCATCTCACAGCCAGGGCACACAAGAGCAACACTGGTGAGAGAACCAGCACCAATACTGATGAGATCAGCAGGTCGCGAAGGTGGGCCATACCATTTCCTGCGGGCGGAAGGACTCGATTGAGTTGCCTTTTCCCAACAACACATCAATAATGCGATGCGACGCCTTGCCGTCTCCGAACGGGCTACCGGCCTTGGCCATTCTTTCGTACTCGGAGTCGTCCTCAAGCAGCCTTTGGCACCATTCAACGATGCTCGCTTCGGCGGTCCCAACCAGCCTGGCTGTGCCCGCCTCGATAGCTTCAGGCCTCTCTGTTGTTTCCCGCATAACCAGTGTGGGCTTACCCAGGAACGGCGCCTCTTCCTGAATTCCGCCTGAGTCAGTCAGAATGATGTAGGATCGCGCCATCAGATGCACGAACTGCTCATAGCGTAATGGCTCCAATAGATGGATCCTGGGATGACCGGCGAGAATGCGGTTCACTGGTTCGCGCACATTTGGGTTTAAGTGCACGGGATAAACGATTTGTACATCAGGATTGCGCTCGGCCAGCCGGCGTAACGCACTGCAAATCGATTCAAAGGGTCCACCGAAGCTCTCGCGACGGTGAGCGGTAACCAATACGACCCGACCGTTCCCATTGCAGGCAAGGTCCACGGCAACCGGGCGAGAGAGCGTCATCGCTAGCGCGTCGATGACTGTGTTACCGGTGATGTATATATTTGCCGGCGGGGTTCGCTCTTCAAGCAGAGCTCTTGCCGCCCGTTCTGTGGGCGCGAAGTGATAGCTAGCAGCCACGCTGGTAACTCGCCGGTTCAACTCCTCCGGAAATGGATTCCGCATGTCGTAGGTTCGCAAGCCCGCTTCGACGTGCGCCACCGGCACGCCGCGATAACCGGCGGCAAGGGCGGCCGCCATCGTGGTCGTTGTGTCGCCCTGGACGATAACGACATCGGTGTGCACCTGATCAAACACGTCGCTGACCCGGGACAGAACCCTTCCCGCCAGGTGGCCCAGGCTTTGGTTGGCCTCCATCAAATCCAGATCGAAATCCGGCACGATTCCGAACCAGCCCAGCACCTGATCCAGCATATGGCGGTGCTGCGCGGTCACACAAACGTGCGTTTGAATCTCGAGGCTTCGCGTTCGCAGTTCCGCGACCACCGGGGCAAGTTTGATTGCCTCCGGCCTCGTTCCGAAGATGACAAGCGCATTTATCATTTCAATATGGCCACGGCTTCCGGCACGGCCGACGATGCTCCGGGGCCGAACCGCGCCGCCGTTTCGATTCGCTCCCAATTCTCTTGAAACCAGCGAATCGTGTTATTCAGCCCGGTCTCGAATGGAATAGATGGGCGGTAGCCGATCAACTCGTCTGCGCGATCCACGCAGGCCAGCAGCCGTGACTTGGTATCCCATTTGCGGCGGTTGACGAAGCGAATCCCAGCGGGATTCCCGATGCTGCGGTTGATCATGTTGGCCAGATCGATGACGCGGGTTTCCACGGCAGAGGCCAAGTTGAACTCCTGGCCAACGGCGCTCTCCATCACTCCGGCACGCAACAGGCCGTCTACGAGATCCCCCACATATGTGAAGTCTCTCGTCGCCTCGCCGTCGCCGGTAATTGGGAGCGGTTGCCCCTTCAACGCCCAGTAGATGAAGTTCGGGATGACGTTTCGATACTGGCCGGGAACTTCGCCAGGGCCATAGGAATTGAAGAACCGCGGTTTGACGATTTTGAGCCCATAGTGATGCTGGAAGAAGTTGCAGTAGAGTTCGCCCAGCATCTTTGTGATCTGGTAAGGGCTACTGAGGTGCAGCGACATGAACTCTTCGCGCAAAGGCAGAGGAGCACTACTGCCGTAAATCGAGCAACCGGAGGAGGCATACACAAATCGCTCGACTCCAGTAAGGACTGAGTATTCGAGCAGTCGAAGCGTTCCCATTCCGTTGACCGCGAGGTCCTTTTCCGGATGATCCACGCTGTTCTGATTAGCGAAAAATGCAGCGAGATGAAATACAACCCGGGGCCGCTCAAAGAAGACACGCTTGACCTTGATTTCGTCCTGGATGTCGCCTTCCACAAAGAGGATATTCGGCAACGAGGGAACGTTCCAGCGCTCGGCCGAAGAAAGGTCGTCCATCACGATGACCTTCGAGCCACGCTCAGCCAACGCCCGCGCCAGATTGCTGCCGATCGCGCCCGCTCCGCCAGTTACCAAGACGGTCTTGTCTCGGTATTCGTCCAAATAGTCTTGTGTCATTGTTGTTTCCCCGCGGTGTGCTCAAACACTCGTTCAAATTTGCGAACGCAAGCTTCTCGCGAATAATGGTGTAGCGCAAAACGTCTGCCGTTCTGTGCCATATGGGAAGCTACGTCGCGGTTCTTTTTCAAGTGTAAGACCGCATCGGCCAAGCCACGCGGATCGCCGGCCTCGCAGGCGATTCCGGCTCCGGATTCTCTGATGATCCGCGGCGCGTCTCCCGCCAGCGGCATGCTCGCGAGCACAGGGCGGCCGGCCGCCATGATAGTCAGCAGTTTCGAAGGCACTACCGGAGTGGCCACCTCGGGCCGGAGCGTGACCAGACAAGCATCGGCGGCAGCCAGGACGGATGGATACCGTTCCTTTGCCTGCATCGGCAAAAAACGGACATTCGGCAGACCGGATGACATCGATTCGACGTTCGCCCGGTCCGCTCCGTCACCCACAAGCAGGAATACCAGATCGGGTTCGGCTGCAAGTTGGCGAGCGGCTTCCACCGCCACGCCGAGGCCCTGCGACCATCCCATCGTGCCAGCAAACACAACCGCAAATTCATTATGAAGTCCAGCCGACTGTCGAAACAAATTCATTCGCTCGCCGGGTTGGATAAACTCCGTATCCACCCAATTTGGCACGACATGCACTCGCGCGGGATCGTCACACTTGGATACAACGTGCTCCCGATTGCCGTTGGAGTGAACCGTCACAGCGCCGGCCTTGCAATAGGCGAATCGTTCCAGGGCCTCGAAAGATCGGATCACCGCACGGTTGCGCATAAAACCGAGATCAATCGCGCTCTGCGGAAAGAGGTCCTGAACACCCAGGCAATACGGGACCCCGAGGCGCCTCCCCGTGGCCCAGGCTGAGAGCGCCATAGGCAGCGGAGGAGAAATCGTGTAAATCAGGTCAACATCCCGAACCGCGAGTGCACGCAATGCATACAGCGGCGCCACCATCAAATGCCCGAAACCACGTTTCACCCTCGACCCGCGACTCGTGTTGGGCACCGCCATGCGCAGCACCCGCATGCCTGCCATTTCCTCGTCGTACAGCCGGCGCCCGCGATACTGTGCGGGCAATGACTCGACGTTGTAGGAGGGGAATCCTGTCACTATCGTGATTCGATGGCCGAATTGCACCAGGGTCTCTCCCATTTCAAACGTCAAATGCGAAGACGCTCCGATTTCGGGTGGCCAGTAATTGCTGAGGAACAGAATGTGCACGATCTACTTGCTTGTGGATCAGCTTAGAGTTTCAGTCCGAAGACTCGTCCCGCGCCAGGAATTCCGAGACTGGCTCAACACGCACGACAGCTTTCTCGCGGAGCGCCTGCTGGATGCGGAAAGTCGCCAGGGTTGTGGCGGCGTAATCTTCAATAGCTACAGGTTGAGTCCCGATCCGAATGGCCGAGAAGAAGGTTGTCAGTTCGGCTGCGTGACCGCGATCGAGCGACAAGGCCTTTTTTCGTCTGGTCTTGCCACCTTGCGTGACGGCGTAACAACGAAAATTCTCGATTGTACCCACGGCACCTGCGCGGAATATCTCGATCCGCTCGCGTGGGAAGGCCTTGTCACCATTTGCTACGTAAACAATGGACCCGATCGAGCCATTATCAAGCTCCAGCGCAATCGCGACGGTATCCTGCATCGGCTGTTCCGCGGTCTCTTGCATCGCAACCGCCGACACGGACTTAGTTAGACCACCACTTAACGCGTGGATGAGGTCCACGAAGTGACAGACCTCACCTATGATCCTCCCGCCACCTTCGACTTTATCCTGCACCCAACTGTTCGCCGGAACTGCACCCGCGTTCACGGTACAGTGGACGACCGCCGTGCCGCTCGCGAGGCGTTCGTTTATGTATTGTGTCGCTGGTGCGAATCGCCGGTTGAACCCGACCATCAGAAGACGATCGCCGGCTCTGCGCCACGCCTCCAACACACGGCGAAGTTCCTCCTCATTCAACGCCAGTGGCTTCTCGACAAACACGTGCTTTCCCGCCTCCAGCGACTCCACAGCCATGCGGGCATGCAGATCGTGCCGCGTGGTGATGAGCACCGCATTTACCGAGCGGTCCGCCAATAGTTCCTGATAGTCCGTCGTGCAGTAGGCAAAGCCAGCCTTCTCTGCCGCATAGTGTGCACTCGTCCCTGACGCTGACGCGACACCACGCAAGTCGAGCGCGCCCAGGTTCTTCAGAACCGGCAAGAACACACCCCTGGTGAATAGGCCGGACCCAATGAGTCCGACTCCAATCCTTCCCGGCCCTGTCGCTTCGGCTGCAGCCGTTTTGAGATGGACGACTCTGGCCGACTTAGATTCGGACTCGTGCGGATAGGTAAGAACTATGCCGATGGGAGCCCGCTCGCTCTGGGCCTCGCCTTTGAGGATCTGGTAGGCATCCAGCGCTTTGTCAATCGGGAACCTGTGCGTCGTCAAGGGCGCCACGGTCATGCGGCTATCCGCGATCAATTCGAGAAACGCCGAGAGATTGCGTCCTTCCGTCCACCGCACCAAGGGCAGTGGAACATCGTATCCTTGGGCTTCGTACTTGGGATCGCCGCCGCCTGGCCCGCCGGCCCGCGGCACGACCAGACGCAGTTCTTTCTCAAAGAATGTCTTTCGTGGAAGGTCGAGCTTTACCAGGCCCGGTACCACGACCCTACCTCGATCACGGGTGATTTCAGCCGCCTGCTCAACAGGATCGCTATTGTCCGAGCTCGCAAAGACAATCGTGGAGTCGACGCCCTGATTGCCGGTGAATGCCGCCACCGCGCCGACTGCCTGGTCGGCAAAAACCGCGTCCGCCGCCCCGAGCGTCCGCGCCAGTTCCAGCTTCTCCGGCGAGACATCAATTCCAATCACGCGGCAACCAGCCGCCCGCAGCATCTGCAGGCCCAGCAATCCGAGCAGTCCCAATCCAATCACGGCCACCCGCTCGCCAATCTGCGGCTCTGCCAGGCGCACCGCATTCAACGCGATGGCGCCCAGCATCACATAACTTGCGTCCTCGAACGAGACACAGTCGGGAATTGGGACACAGAGGTTCTTAGGCACACACAGGATCTCTGCGTGCGAAGCGTAAGGGTGTCCCGCGCAAGCGACCCTGGTTCCGATTGAAAAACCCGACACTCCCGCCCCCACGCCGACTACCACACCTGCGGCCGAGTAGCCGAGCGGCACCGGCGTATCGAGGCGCGCGCGCGCCTGTCGCCATGTCTCCACGATCCCATCGCTTTGAACCTTATCGACAACCTGCTTAACCCAATCGGGACGGGCAAGCGCCTTGCCGAGAAGACTCTTGCTTGCAACTTCGAGCATCGCCCGCTCCGTACCGGCGCTAATCAATGACGCCATCGTCTTGACCACCAGACATCCGGCCTTAGGAGCTGGTATCGGCACATCGGATACCTCAACTGCGCCGGAATTGTAGTCTTCTACGATGGCCTTCATGCCGTTACGACCCGTGCACACGGCCACGACGCGGTTTGCGCTTCTTCGCATACTGACTGGCACAGAGCGTCAAGTCTCTGGGCGAAGCTGACGGGGCTAAGTTCTCGCCCAACCCATTTGCTGCCAATCTCGCCAAGTTCTCGTAACGCTTCGGTACTGTAGTTGAGCGCCGCGCCTAGAACACGACAGATGTCCTCGAAGGACTCTCCGTCTGCTACGAACCCGCCGCCGTAGCGCCGGACGTAGGGCGCCAGCCCCACTCCGGGGGACAAAGCGACTGGAATACCTCGCGCCAGCGATTGACCGACACTGTGGCCAAAATTCTCCGAATGGGAAAACAGCACGGACAAATCAGCGGCCCCGTAATAGTCCTCTGCATCGCGGCCAAACGCCGGACCAACATAGACGCACCGCCCTTCGGAACGGGCACATAGAGACCTAATCTCTTCAATGTCCACCTCGGAAGTGACCGGGCCGACGCATAGTAGAACCCAATCGCCGGGTGCCACTCGCAAGAACGCCCGGATTGTATCCACCAGACGCTTGACTCTGGCCAGCCTGGCGCAGAACAGAGCAATTCGCTGACTGGGCTGGAGGCCATGCCGGAGTCGGATCTTCTGTCGAGCAATCTCGTTGTCAGCGGAAGACTCAGTGCTTACCGCCCATGGGATGCACACGGACCTCCGTTCGACACCCGACACTACCGATCGCTTCTGTTCGACTTCGGACCCATACAGGACTGCCGCAGACCGCTTGAACAGCATGTCACCATGCAAAGACAGCCAGACCCTCTTCTGCCATCGGCGATGCCTCAGCGAGAATGGGTCAAGTGACCCGTGCGGCACGAGGATATAGGGGATCTCTTGCTGCACGGCCATCCGCGCTGCCTGAAGCAGCGGGTGCACATAAATACCGTGGATGATTACCAGGTCAGCGCGCCGAATAGCCGATGCTACCCTTTCACCGTAAACATGGCGAGACCATCCATAGGCGCGCAAGACAGGAAGCCGGGTTGTCGGAAAGCTCAATGATCCTTCAGGAAGCTGTTCCCCTCCGTGCTTCGAGAAGTTGACAATCTCAGGGGTCCAGTCCTTCGAGCTCAACGCGCTATAGAAACTCCAGACTGTCCGAAAGGTGCCGCCGCTTTGGGGTGCCAGGTTCACTCCCACCGAGACAACCGCTCCCTTCCGCCCTGACCGTTCGGGTCTGACTTGGGTACCCGTGATCATGGCTGCCCCTTCTGGGCCACAGGCTGTTGTTCGCCAGCCACCGAGCGCAAGAGTGCATCGCTACACGGTACAACACTGAAAGCAATCGGCCGGGAGAATACCTGCTGGGTTCGAAGAGCGAGCCCAAGAAAGAGCCACAGCGTGGCACCCCTCAGGTCCACAGGTAATGCAATTCCCGCGATGAGAAGAGCAATCAGGGCTGCCCGATATTCCCATGTTCGGCGCTTGGCAACAGCCGGACAGCGCAAGACCTTGAGGCAGAGCCACCCGAATATGATCGTACCCGGAAGGCCCATGTCTAGCAGCAGGGAAAACCAGAATGAATCCAAGCCCGCGGCGCCTTGGTAGTCGATGAGCCTGTGCCGGTACTCATCTGGCATATACGTCGGTAGGTAAAACGCTTGAGTTCCGACGCCGTATCCGACTAGGGCCCGCGGAAACTGCTCCGAGAAAAACCTGGAGGCTGGCCCTTCGCGTGAGGTTTGCAGCAAGTCTCCCGTTTCCTTAAATCGCGTTGTAACGCGCACCCTCCACACTTCACTCAACGTAGAAAACAGAAGCAACGTTACACAACCATAGATGACGTAGCGCGGCAGCCGCCTTTGTATTGAGCGGTTTGGCTGAAGCAGTTCGAGTACCACAAGAACGAGCGGGAACAGAAGCAAGAATGATGAAGAAAATGTCAATATGCCGACGCATAAGAGACACCAGAATTGAACACGGTGCCAGGTACGGCCCCGGCGAGAGCGTTCAGCAGTCATGGAAGTGTATGCATAAGCGGCAGCAGGCATGATGAATAGAGCCAAATCCTTTGGCTCGTTGCAGAACGAATATGCTCGGAGCAGCTGAATGCCAAAAATGTCGATCGGAGTATACACACTACCGCCTTGGAACAAACCAAATTGATAGATACTCGTGATAGGATTTCCAAACAGAAGAAAACACAATTCTTGGAGTATGGCGTATGCGGCCAGAACAAATACTGAAATGGCATACGACGAAATGCAACGATGTGCGTCCTCCCCCGTGCTTAGGATTGATGCGACTATCACAAGCAGAAAGATCCTCAGGAGGAGCATGCCATTGGCTGCTACCAGACGACCGATCAGTCCGAGGTGATTGAGCTGGTCAAATTTAGTGACTTCGCCGGAGGCAAATTGCCACGACATGAGCAGTAGTGAGCAAATCACGAAGGCCAGCAGCGGCACCGTCACTCCGCGAATGCGCCGCAGTTTGCCACTTGTGATCAGCAGCAGTGGACTCAGCACAAGGCCGATTTTGAACGGGTCCAGCATCCACACGAGCTTAACCCAAAGTCCCATCCACGGCGCGGTCACAAATAGTGCAATCACATAAAGTTTTGGGCGCAGCAACATTACCAGCCAAACTGAGAGCCAGAACGCGGCATAAAGAAGGGAAAAGGTCATGTGGAGGGGTGCGTGTCAGACTTCTTGCGTGACCGCCATCGCGGTTCCGCAGCTGTCGGCGGACACGCGACCAATAAGTGAGGTGTACTGCCGAATTACGGTCTCTTCGGAGAAAAGCTTATGCAGCAAACCGGGCGGCGGCTCCGCGTCGAATCGATCAGGCTGCCAGGAGGAACATAGGCTATCGAGTCCAGCCGCAACCTCCACTGCTGAAAAACAGTCTGCGAGGACTCCTCCTCCGTAGTTGTTGATCAAGTCTGCAATCGTGCTCTGTTTGGGTACCACGGCTAGTATCGGCTTGCGAGTCTGAGCGTAATCTACAAACTTCGTTGGAAGGAAGATGCTCTCTCTCATCTGTGCCTCTATTACAAGCAGCGCGTCCGAATCGGCGAGTTGTCGCGCGCAGCGCTCGTGGTCCATTTCGGGCAAGAACTGGCAGGCTTGATCGACACCGTATCGGCACGCCATAGCGTGCAATGCGCTTCCCTGCGAGCCGATGAAGACAGCACGGAAATCACTGTCGGATCTTTGCCTAACGAGGAACCTGCTCAAACCTTCAAAAAACACGTCTACGCGGCGGTAGGGCAGGAGTCCTCCCGCGTGCGTGATTGTAAATGGCCGACCGTCGGCGCAGGACCGCTGAGGTGGCATTTCGCACGCGATATGAGGAATGACAGAACTACGAACTTCGGCGGCTTTAGGCAGGAACTTAAGCATATAGCTGCGAAGGCGCTCGGATGGGAATATATGCCAGGCCGCGGTGCACCCAATTGTGGTCAAAAGATTTCCGTAACACGTTGGGAGTGGCCTGTTGGGGCCATCGCCGTAAGGTGGTGGAGCAATCAGAGAGGGGAATGGATCATTCCAGTTGGCAATGATAGGAATGTTCGTAGCGTCGGCGTAGTTCAAGGCCGCAATGTGGCAGAAGCCGCCAAACGAAAGGACTAAGCCGCATTTCGCGGGCGGAAGCCGGCGGGTGGCCTGGGCGGCCATATGTCCTCCCCAAGCGCGCTCGACGATGAACCTTGCCGCTTGTGCGTTCTCGTTCCCGATCAGAGTGCGCAAGAAGTTTCTAAGCCGTGGCAAAGGCGTATGGTACCGCGGACCGTGCGGATTGTTCGGATGCGCGCCCCTGGTTTCCGGAGTGGTGCCGCTGCGGCGGGAAAGCACCTCGATCCTCAAGCCGGCCTTTTGGAGCCCCTGGACGGTCCTTGTATTCACCAGAGATTCTGAGTCTTGGCGGGGAGCGAAGCTGGGAGTGAAAGCGACTATTGACGGCACTAGGAAATGCCACTGCTGAGGTTGCAGCAATCGTGCGGCGCCAACTTAGCGAGCGCTGCCGTCGCAGAAGAAACAGCCAATGCCGTCACCATGGCTTCTTCGAACGAGCCATTCGATAATGAAGGTACAGTGTTAGCCACGCTGTATGGGCGAGGTAGGCGGCGAGCATTGAGCCTGCTAAGCCGAGGGCAAGGTGTGACGGAATGAAGCGGTAGCAACAAGCAAGGAGCACAGCCGCCCACATGCCATTGAACACAAAGCCGACCCAGACGGATCCGGCGCTCAGAATGGCTGTTCCCACGACGCCATTGATGCAACTTATGACGGCTGTGGCGGCTGACAAAACGAGCACGAGCCAGCCCTGCTGGAAGCCGCGCCCATACAACCGCATAATCAGCGGGGCGCCTAGCGCGACCGGTATGGCAACGGCCGTCGCGGCCGCAGCGGTTAGGATCAGATTCCACCGCAGCGCCTTCCCGTACCTCGACATGTCTCGCGCCCCATTAAGGTTTGACAGGATTGGCAGCGCGAACTGCGCCAGAACGCTCGGTACAAAGGCGATCGCGTTTCTCCACTGGCTGGCGGCGCCAAAAAGTCCCATCTCCGCATAGCCACCGGGTTGATTCACGAGCATGGTGTTGGCCGCCCAGATTGCGGGTCCAGCCAGCGCTCCACTCAGAAAGGCGGGCGTTGAAAAGGTCCAAAGGACCCGCCTTTCCGCCCAGCCGGACCAGATCCGCGTATGGATCCCGAGTGCCGTGCACTGACGTCGCAGCGCGACCTGGCTCAACAAGCATGTGACGGCCGCCGTGAGGGCCAATGCCCAGATGGCGCCGGGGAGTCGCCAGATAAGGACGGCGGCGACGGTGACGGGAAATGTCACCAGGCCGCGTATCAGGTTGATGCGGGCAATGTCCCGGAAAGCCTCGAAGCCCGAAAGGGCGCCGGTCTGCGCTCCGTTGAGCGCATTGAAGAAGAGAAGCACACTGGCAATGCGCAGTTCGGCCGCCAGTGCGGGCGCATTCAGCGTCTTGGCGGCGAGCGGGGTCGCGTAAGCGAAGAGGCAGAGCGCCAGCAACGCTCCCGATACGATGGCGACGGCGGAACTAAGCGCAATGATTCGCCCGGCGCGTTCGGTATTGCGATTCCGGAACTCGGCGACATATTTCGTTGCCGTGAGTCCGAGTCCCAGGCCCGCGAAAACGCCGAGCATCCCAACCGTGCTCAGGATGATACCGTACTCGCCGAACTGGTCCCGGCCCAATAGTCGGGCAGTGATCACCGATGCTGCCAGATTCGCCCCCTGAGCGATCGCCGCCCCGATGAGGGACCAAACGGCGCCTCTGGCGAACCGGCCGCGAAGCGAATCGGCTGCCCATACGCCGCTGATCACTTTGGTAGCGCCGTTCCACGATCTGATCTTCGTAGGGTTCAAGATCACTTCACTGGTCTCTAGAGTTCTGCTAGACCGAGGACAGCCAAACAAATCAGGTCGAATTCAGTTGTTAGGCCTGGCAGCACAGTTACAATCCGCAACCTGGTGAAACAGGGAGATTGGATTACGGCTTTGTAAGGATGGCGAACAAATGGTAGCTGCCGCGCACCCGCGGCTGCCGAAATTCGCGTACGATCAGCCTGACTCAGGAGCGATTGTTCATCTCTGTGTAATGCTGATCATCAAAGAAGGGAATCTGGGAACTCAGCCGGCGCTGCGGTGCCGGAATAGCGCATTGGCACAGACTTCATCCCCGATCTGTTTTTCTAGCTCGAACCCGCAACTCTGGAGCAGTTCAACAAGCTCCGTCCGGGAGGATCCAGCAAGCCTCAGCAGGCGTTGATTGAGCTCACATAACACTCTCTCGACCCTACCGCTACCGAGGACCCGTCTTTCCCCGTGAACCGCTTGCGGCTCATGACCCTCGATATCCATCTTCAGCAACTGCACTCGCCCGCATTCCCCTAACGCAATATCGAGCGTAGTCGTTTTCGAATTAAAAGCCGTCATCCCCTCACAGTATGCAAGCCAACTGGAGTCATGATTGTGCTCGCTGTCGGGAGGCATATACAACTTGACACTGCTGTCCGGCTAAACTTTTTCGGGGCCATCATAAACATCGTTGAATCAGTT
>OCTA010003090.1_pt1 | contig 14842 bp, 14 predicted proteins | sample 1538991 | NCBI WGS metagenome assembly OCTA01 (sample SAMEA3539302, study PRJEB22396) | soil metagenome | biome: tundra; feature: field; material: soil | place: USA | collected 2010-05 | depth 0.15 m | reverse complement strand
TCGCCGACCGGCAGAGCGACATCTACTCCCTGGGCGCCGTTTTCTACGAGATGGTCACCGGGACCGTCCCGTTCGGCGGCGAATCGCTGCTCGACATCCTCCGGGGACACGTCTCGGGTCAGGTGATCGCACCCAGCCGCCGCACCCCCGGGGCCGGCATCGATGGGCGCATCGATGCACTGATCCTGAGGTGCCTCAAGAAGAACCCGTCCCTGAGGTTCGCCAGCACCGACGAGTTGTGCGAAGCACTCGACGCTTGCGTCACCGACTGCGCCTTCCTGAGGGACGCGCATCGCCTTCCGGGGATCATGGAGTCGGGGATCGATCTGTCGGAAACTTCGCCCGAGGCGCGCCAGGACGGAGCGCGATCCGCAGAGAAGCCCGCGGCAGCGCCAGTCGCGGAGAAATCCGCAGTAGCGTCGGTCCTGCAGAAGCCGGCCGCGGCGCCGGTCGCGGAAAAGCCCGCGGCAGTTCCGGTCGTAGCGCCGCCGCCCGCGATAGTGGCGGCGAATTTGCCCGCCGAGATCCCCGCCGGGTTTGACAACCAACCGAGCCGGAGAATCCTGGAACGTCCCGAGGCGATCATCTCGGACGTCGAGCAGCGCCCCGAGCGCTTCGACCTCCCGGCAGATGTCCTCCACGGCAAACCCGGACCGGCAAGCTCGCGTCGGCCGCAGATGATTGCCCTGGCAGGCGTGCTGCTGCTCGGCGGAGCCGGGATCGCGTTCTGGGCCGCGCGCAGCGGCTCGGCTCATAGGACGATGAAGCCCGTTGTTGCCTTGCGGACGGCTCCGGCCCCCACGCCCGCACCGTCACCACCGCCGCTGGCGGCAGTCCTGGTGGCCGCGCCAGCCCCACCAGTCGCTCCAGTAGCGCCAGCGGCCGCGCTGACCGGGCCCGAACCAGCAGCGCCTGCCAAGATGGCCGGGGCCACGGCCCGCGGTACGGGTAAGCTCGCCTTGTCCCGGACCCGCCCCACTCGGGCGAGCAGCGCTCGCCGGACGGCGCTGGCTATCTCCGCGCCGATCGAGACCGCGCCCGCGCCTGCCGTCGAGCCCGAGACTTCGCCCGCGCCTGCCGCCGAGTCTGCGCCAGCGGCTGCCGCCAAGCCAAAGCCGCGGTCCGAGTCCGAGTCGCCGGCCCCGATCGCGGCCACTGCCGAGCCCGAGCCGACGCCGCCTGCGCCGGTGAACGTCGACGACCTCGTGCGCGAGGCCCAGTACGCCTGGATGAGGGGGCACTACACCGCGGCGATCAGCAAGGCGCATTCCGCGCTCAAGGCCGAACCCAGGCCCGCACAGGCCGTGCAGGCTTACGAGATCATCGCAACCTGCTCCTGTGCCATTGGCGCGGCCGACGCCGCCCGCGAGGCCGCATCCCACCTGAGCGACACGAAGCGCGAGGCGGTCAGGGCGATGTGCAAAGAGAACGGGGTAACGATCGAGTAGCGACAGGGCGTGATACCGTGGAAGGATGGTTTCAAAGTCCTGCGCCGTTGTCGCGGTTGCACTTATCACGCTCACCACCCTTGCCACATGCGGCGGCGGAGGATCGCCGTCGTCCGGCGCAACCAAGACGCCGCCAACGAACCCGCAAGACGGACCACCCGCTGGTTACCCGGATGGAAACGCGGTCATTCCCGCCGAGGGGCAAGCCGAAGACGTGTCGTCGCCCACCACCGTCATTGGAACGGGAACCCCCGCGAACTGCACCGGCGACGCGTTTGTGGCGGCGGTCGCGAACGGCGGCATCATCACCTTCAACTGCGGGCCCGATCCGGTGACCATCGTTCTCACCTCGACCGCGAAAGTCTTTAACGACAAGGGGACCAAGCTCGTGATTGACGGCGGCAACAAGGTCACGTTGAGCGGTGGCGGCACGACCCGCATCCTCTACATGGCCACCTGCGATAAGGCGCAGGTTTACCCGCCGGGACCGGGCGACTGCAACACCAACCCGGGCGTCCAGCTCGTCGTGCAGAACATCACCTTCGTCGACGGTAGCGCGAAAGGCATTGCCGAAGGCACGAACAATGACGGGGGCGGCGGCGCGATCCACGCGCAGGGCGGAAGCCTCAAGGTCGTCAACTCGCGCTTTTTCAACAACGTGTGCGACGACCTCGGATCCGATGTCGGAGGCGGCGCGATTCGCAAGCTCGACTACCTGATTGCGGCCGGCGCCGGCCCGCAACGCCCGGTGTGGATCGTCAACAGCACGTTCGGTGGCAAGGCGGGCCTTGGTAACTCCTGTGCCAATGGTGGCGCGCTCAGCAGCATCGGTGTGTCGTGGAACATCATCAACACGCTGCTTTCGGAGAACACCGCGGTCGGCCACGGCGCGAACAGCGGCCAGGGCGGCAATGGCGGCGCCATCTACAACGACGGCAACGAGATCGTGCTCAATGTCACCAGCAGCCTGATCGAGAACAACATGGCAAACGAAGGTGGCAGCGCGATCTTCTTCGTCAGTAACAACCAAACCGGGTCAATCACCATCACAGACTCGATCACCCGCAACAACCCCCGCGGCACTTTCGAGACCCCCAATCTTCCCGGCTTCTACGTCATCGCCAAGAGTCCCGCCCAGGTCATCAACTCGCAGATCCTGCGGTAAGGGCAGTGGACTAGTGGGAAATAGGAGCGGTGCTGATCACGGAGTCGTCGTAGTCGACGGTCTGGGCCGCCGTGGGCGCCCAGCTCGCGTCGCTGCCGCCGAAGAACGTGGAGAAATAGAGCGCATCGATGCCGAAGGTGGCCCCCGCCACACGGTAGTAGAAATTGGTCAGGCTGACCATCTGCACTCTGTCCACCCACGCCGCCAGCACGCCGTTGTGCTGTCCCGCCGTGTTCATGACAACGTGGCTCTCAACCGTGTACCAGGTGCCGGGGACGAACTTGAAGTCGGTGCCGGCCCCCGGTGGTAGCAAGTCCCGAGGATGACTGGGTACAGCCCAAAACGAATGCGCCGGCCAGGACGAAGGACAGGGACAACCCCATGACACCAACATGCAGGCTTTTCATGACCGACTCCCTCTGCGGTTGACGTTGCGCGAGGTGGCCCGCGTACGAAGACGAATAGTCTAGGTGGTTGTGTTTTGAAAGGCAATGCTCCGCGGATCGGGCAACCCCCCTATACCCAGATGCTCCGGCTGCGGCGCCTCCGCTCTTGGAAGCTTTTCCGAAGCCCATGTGAATCGAAGTCGCGCGCCGTATTCGGGCCGCACAGAACCTTTCTTTGCACGCGATTTAGCGGATAGGATACGGACAGGATTTACCCAATGGCCAGTGACAGCGATCAAGCAGGTGCACCCGTTGATAGTGATACCAAGGCTTGTCCGGCCTGCGCTGAAACCATCAAGGCCGCGGCGGTCAAGTGCCGGTTTTGCGGCGAGGATTTGCTTGCCTTCGCCAAGGTCCGGGCCGAGGCAGAGGCTGAGATCGAAAAGGATCTCTTCGTCGGCAGATCCCCGACCATCGTTAGCGTCGGGCAAATCCTGTGGATCGTACTCACGGTCGGCATCGCGTGGTTGGTGTTCTGGATCCGCAGTGTCTCGACGACGTACCACATCACCACGCAGCGGATACGAATCGAACGCGGACTGCTGTCCAAGAATAAGCAAAACGTCGAACTCTTCCGTATCGACCACTTCGACCTTCACAAACCCTTGGGCATGCGCATGCTCGGGCACGCCATCCTGCACCTACGTTCCAGCGACTCCAGCTTCGCATCCGTGATTCTCCGCGGAATCCCGAATATTGAGGCCCTGTCCGAAACCCTGCGTGAATGTTCGCTGCGTGAGCGGAAACGCCGGGCCGTCACCACCTTCGTCAACGCCTGAGAAGACCTGGCGCACCACCTCTTCCGACCCAGACACAGGAGCCTCGATGATCAAGACCGGCGCTGTTCCGTTGTTTCTCGTCAAGCTGGCCATGGTTGCTGGCGTATCCACCGCCTTGGCGGCACCCACTCCAGCGCAACCTGCCGCATCGCCCAAACCTCCGGCGGCGACGAAGGCGAATGACTCGGCGGATCCTTTTGAACAAACCGCGCCGGCAAAAACCACGGCACCGGCGACCACCGGACCGCAGGCCGCGACAGCGCCGGCAAAGACCACGGCAACCCCGCCCGCGCCTCCGCCGCCGAACCTTCCATCCAAGGAACTTGAGGCCTTCATGCAGGGCTTCGAGGGCAAATGGAAATGCGAGACGAAGTTCCCGGGAGGATCGACAGGACCGGGTTCCCTGCCGATGACCGCGAAAACGGACATAGCCATCAAGAAGGAATTCGACGGGTTTTCCTGGCATGGCGAATTTAAGCTGACGAAAACCATCACCACCTCCGCGACCAGCGGTGTGTTTCAGATCGGCTACGCCGCCGGCACCAAGCAAGCCACCTTCCTCAGCTACGACAGCGTGGGCTCGGCGATGATGGGCGCGGGCGCCCTTGCCGGCGATGCCGTCACCTTCAACGAAGAAGGCTTCCTCAAGGGGGTGAAGTTCAAGGTCCGCGAGACCTTGGCCAAGAAAGGCCCCAGGAAGATCCACCACAAATTCGAAGTTGAGCAGGGCAAGAGCTACCAACTGATAGCCGAAGACACCTGCACGAAGTAGCTACGACCCGACGGGGGTGCTTTCCAGCGGCGTCCCCGCCTCGATGTACGTGGGCTCGACCTCGCGCTGGCGTGGCTTGGAGGCTTTGGAACACGCGTGGATCGTGGCCGACCCCACCCGGGTCCACAGCGTGCGCCCAACGTTCCCGACGATTTCCTGCGTGGCTCCCGAGAACTTGGCCGTGGCGTAGTGCTCGCCGGTCAGGCCGCTGCGGAGCCGGATGAGCACGGTTTGACCGGCGCCCTCGCCGCTGACCTCGCCCTCGACGAACACCGCCAAGTTCAAGGTATAGGACATCTCGCGATACTGCTTGGGGCTATCCACCGGCCGCAGCGTCGCGGTGACGTTCAAGCCTCGTTTTCGCAACGTCCGTACCACCGCGGCTCGAACCGGCTCGTAAACGTCGTCGCCCTTGAACACGAAGACCGCGACCTTTCCCCGCGACCGTGACCCCGGCTTTTCCGCCACGTCCTTCAGCCAAGATTGATCCGGCGGGGCGGATCGCACCTGCGGGAGAGGGCAAGGCACGCCCCAAGCCGCCTCGGCGGGTGTTGCGGTGAAAACCGCCCCCACTAGCGCGGCGGCAAGTAATCCCTTCGACCCCAATGTGGTGCCTATCGAGAGGCGCGAAGTGGCCCAAGCCGGAATCCGTAATCGCGACATTGGGGCAAAGTCTTACCCAAACCCGACCAGAAACCACACATAATCCTTCCTACGCGAGGTGACGTGGCCGGGCGGGCCTAGCGGGCAGGGCAGGGGCGTTTCGGGCTCTGCTAGACTTGCACCATGGTAGGCCGAGCCCCTTGTCTTGCAATCATGACTGTTTTTGTCGGGATTTCCGCAACCACGCACGGCCAGACCGCGGTGGAGGCAGAGACCGACACCGGTTACGGTCATCGGCACAGCATGTCTCTTGGTCTGTCGCTAGGTGTTGGCAACGGCTCAGGCGGCATGCGTTACGCGGGCGGCGCTGGTTTTGCGTATTTTGTCCTCACGGGCGTGGCGCCCGGGGCCGACGTGAACATCACGGGAGGCAGCGGCGTCCTCACCACCGAGAGCGTCACGGGAACCCTGCGCCTTGTGCCGGTGCGAACTTCCCAGTTCGCGCTCTTCGTGATCGGGAGGGCGGGGCGACTTTTCATGTCGAATCACGCCGACGCATGGGGCGCGGGTGGAGGCGCTGGCGTTGTCATTGCGACGGGCGGAAACGTCGGTTTGCAGATTTCGTACGAAGTGCTTGGCCTCTGGCCATCCAGCCACTGTTCGGATCTCGCCAGCGGCTGCAGGTTGGACGCTTTCGGGCTCGGACTCGTTGTAGGTCTTTGATGCGACCACCGCAAGGATACCGTGATGCGTTCCAGAACCACATGGCCGGGTTGGCAGGCGTCTTGTTCCCGTTCGGAACCTTCTGGATGCGCAAGTTCGGCAAAGTTGCCTGTGAGACCGCCGAAGCAGTTGGGCAAGCCATCCTCGGACCGCCTATGAATCCTTCTCCAGCATAGCTGGGCGCCGTCGGGTCGAATGAAAGGCGAGGGGCCACCTCCCCGGCGCGCTGGGGCTACTGTTCGCTCTCGAAGTCGTGGCAACGACGAACCGTTTGCGGATTCAAATTGCACAGTGGAAACTCGGTTTCTTGATCTTCGTGGCCTCGCCAGGGCGCCAGGACAGCCTGTTCGCGGCAGTCTTGCCCGTCTGCTTGCGTGTTTTCTGCACATGACCCTCGGACTGGGATCTCCTCGCACATGACCCTCGGACTGGGATCTGGGGATCTCCTCACATGACCCTCGGACTGGGATCTGGAGGACGGACTGGGATCTCCTCGGACTGGGATCTCCTCACATGACCCTCGGACTGGGATCTCACGCATGACCCTCGGACTGGGATCTCCCCACATGACCCTCGGACTGGGATCTGCCCCCAGACGTGGCCGGGGCCGTCCAGAGACGCACACGCCAGTGCTTTAGTGCTATGCTTGTACCTTCCCATGAGTATCCGAGGAATCTTCTGCGCGATTACCCGAGGCAGAGGTCTCATCGCGGTAGCGGTTCTCGGCGTGTTGGCGGTTGCTGGGCTCGGATCGGGCTGTGGAGGCTGGAGTGGCCTCCCTCTGGAGCTCGCTGGCGATGCGGGGCAAGGGCAAGGGCAAATGGACGTCGAGCAGGGCCAGGTCGCCGGTGGCAACAGTTGCGTCGGCGGCGCCAATCCGATGGGCGGCAGCATCAGCACGGGTGGAAGCTCGGGCACGGGTGGCGCGCGCGGCAGGGTCGTGACCTGCACCTTCGGCGGATTGCTCGTCGATAAGGAGACCCTGTCCAGCTACACCGAGTCCGGCATCACCGTCGTCGCCACTGCCGGAGGCTGGCAGGCGCGGACCGGATACGGAAAGCCGTCTCCATTCATCTCGTTCGTCACATCGGCGGAGACGTCGTCGATCGGTCAAGTGAAGGTAACGGACGGTGGCTCGGCGTTCAGCTTCGTCTCCGTCGACCTGTATTCGAGCGTGACGCCCATCCCGTATGTCTTCACCGGGCTGATGGGCTCGACGACGGTGTTCTCGGTATCCGGCACCGTCCCGAATACCTTTGGGGCGTTCGCGACGGTGGCGAATCCAAACGCGGGAGATCTCATTGACACTCTGGTCATCGAGCTTACCAACGGGACGGCCTGTTGCGATAACCCAATGGGTCTCGACAACGTGCAATTGATCATGTGACCAATCCCGCGTGACAGAAATCTGATGCCCCGGGAATGCATTCCCGCGCGATTGTGAGGGAATCGCGGCCAATCGATCCGCGTGTCGATCGGCACGTTGCTTGCTCAGTCCTCGTAGGGCGATGTGCAAAGAGAACGGGGTGAGGATCGAGTAGGCCGGCTTTGAGCGGCGATCCGGGCTCGGGGGTTTGCGAGCGTGCAGATTCTGCGGCTCACGCACCCAAGTCTGCCGGTCTCGCCGACGTGGTTTCCACATGTTTGCCTTGAAGGCGGCTTGCCTGGGTCGAGTGGCGTCGCTTTGTCAAGAGCAACAGGGCAACGCCAGCCACGGTGACTGGGATGACTTGGATCGCGTGGTAGAAAAGTGCAAAAGCAAGCGCCGGACCTTTGCCGATCCCCGCAAACATCAGGACGGCGACGGCCGCTCCCTCGAAGGGACCTGCGCTGGCTGGCGTCGACGGAAGCGCCATCGCGAGGTTGATCCCAAGTAGGACGACGGTTGCCAATGGAAATGAAACCTGCAAGCCCATCGCTCGCGCCGCGAGGACAATCATGGCGGTCTCGCAGGTCCAAGCCAAGAGCGAGAGCAGCAGCGCGTGGGCAGGCACGCCCGGTTTGCAGAGCGCTCGAAATCCAGGCGCGGTTCGCAGAAGGAATTGACGGAGTCTCTGTCGCCAACCCGCACGGACTGTCGGGGCGTACGCTTCGTAGGTTGCGTCGACCGCACGCCCAGCGGTGAAGCGCAGAAGCACCAACAAGGCGATGGCCAGGGCAAACACGGCCGGTGTGGCAATGGTTGCCCATCGCTGTCCAGCAACGAACAAGGATGCGACAAAACCTATCGCCGCCAATACCGAGACTTCGATCAGGTTTTCGACGACCGTGGTGGCAATCGCCGCCGATTTGGTCACGCCACTCGCGCGCTCCAGCATCCACAGTCGCGCGACATTTCCGCCTCGAAATGGCGTGATGTTGTTGATGGCAGAGCTGGTGATCAGCGCCAGAAATGACGAACTGAAAGAGAGCTTGCGTTCGAGCAAAGTGCGCAAGCGCAGGGCTCGAAGGCTCATCATGCAGGCGTTCATGGCGATCACAATCGACGGTAGTAGGAATCCGGCCCGCCTGATCGTGTCGCCCATGTCGTACCACCGCACGCCGCGCACAAGGAAGACCAAGGCTGCCGCCAAGGTCAGCCCTCGCAGGCCGAGCCCCCACCACGGGCCCATCCGGCCGGTCGTTTTTTCAGCGTCGGTAGACATCGGCGGATCCCGTTGGAGTCTTCGCAGCGTCCGGTGCTGTCATCGGATGGACCGTTGTGATGGCAGATCCCAACAGCGGGCGGACGGTGCGCACCGACAGTGGGGACGGGACTGCTTTGGCGGTCGCCGCGTCCATGGGCCGAAGCTTCTTCATGATCCACAGCACGCGACTTCCGGCCGTGAACGTACTTAGAAACGTGAGCAGCCAGAGCGCGGCCTGTGCTACCGCATAGGAAGGGTGCGGAACGAAACCTTCCGCTCGGTGCCCTAAGTAGGGGGAAAGCGCGAGCGCCAAGCCGAGAATCACCAGCCGATCGGCCCGCTGGACAAGACCCTCGGAACCGGAAACACCGAGCGTTTCGCCGCGCGATCGCGCATAGCTCGTGGCGAAGGACATGATGAGCGCCGTTAGGGCTGCGAACATGGTTGGGGTCCCGGCGTAGTACACGGCGAATCCGCCAAGGATCATGCCGTCACCGACGCGATCGACGGTCGAGTCGAGGAACGCGCCCGCCTTGCTGACCAGCCCCTTGGCGCGCGCGAGATGCCCGTCCACCAAGTCGAGCGTGTTGCCGATGATCAGCAGCACGGCTGCGAGCGCGAAGTGTCCGGTGGCAATGGCAACGCCGGTGGGAATGCTCGCCACCAGCGAGGCTAGCGTGAACTGGTTCGGCGTAAGGCCGCTGCGCTTTGCCAAGCTGAGGAAAGGACTGAGCAACCAGTAGTAGAAGCCGACGAAGAGAGGACCGAGAAGACGGCGGCCTGCGCCTCCTTCCTTGGGGGCAGGCAGGGACTCGAGGCCCAGGAGCCAAAGACAAATGTAGGTCGCGAAGGGAATCAGCGCCGCAGCAGAAAAACAGACGAGGAACATCAGGTCTATCGACAATCCGGTCAGCGACAATCCGGTCAGGTGCGATGCGAAGTTCATGGCAGCCTCCTGCTGGCGGTGTTGGCCACGTCCTCTGTCGTACGAAGTTGTCGTTGCGGGATCCGCCACAGCCGTTCAGATAGAACGACCCAGACAATCCTCGCGTAAGAGAGCAGCGTGGAAGCAAGGAGCACGATGCGCGCCCAGGTTCTCTTGTTGGCGGTGGCCATTCGGTTCATGGCTGGGATCAATGCAATCGAGTTGCCAGCGCGCGTACACCGAGAGCTGGGCGAAAGAGGCGCAGTGTCTGGTGAGATATGTTGGTTGGTGCCAGTAAAGTGGCAGCTTTCCAACAGTGCGCTCGCGGGCGAGTGATGCCGGACACTGCAAGCCGCGGCACGCTAGGGCTAGGCCGCGACCGCGCGGTTTCCGCGCTTCGCCTTGTAGCGAGCGGAAACGGCAGGGACCAACAGCAGGGCGGCGAGCAGGCATCCGATCTCGCCGAGGTTGGCGAGTTTGCCGAAAGAAACCAGGGCGCCGTTGGACGCAATCAAGAGCGAGCTGTAGCCGATGATCGTGGTTGACGAACAGAGTGTGACGGCGCTCCCGGTTTCGGCGAGGGCGCGCGCGTGCCTTTCGGGAGGTTCGTCGACGATGCGCGCGAAGACGTTGACCGCGTAGTCGACGCCGATGCCGAAGGTGATAGGCAATGCGACGAAGTTGAGGAAATTGAGCTTCATGTGGAGGAGCGCCCCAGCGCCTCCCATCCAGACGACGCCCACGCCGAGCGATAGTAGCACCATGGCCGAGCTGCGAAGGTTGCGGAAGAGCAGCAGAACCATGACGACGACGCCAATCATCGCCGCGAGGGTCGCGATGGGACCGTCGTGCGCGATCGAGCGCAGCATGGCCGCAAACAAGGAGGTATGGCCGGCGGCGGAGGCCACGTGTCCGTTCGGCAGGGCGACGTTCTTCGTGACGTCGGCAAGCCGGATGAGGTTGTGTCCATCCCAATTGGCCCACACCCGCACGGGAAAAAGCAGGGCGACGCGCCCCACGGTTCCGTCGGTTTCGCGGAATCGCCGGGCAATGGCTTCGGGCAAGTCCGCGGGCACCAAGCGGTGCAGATCATCGGGCGGCATCCACTCGGCAACCAATTTGCGATTCTCGTCGGAGAGGCTTTGCAACGCATCGCCATCGAGGCGCTTGCGGAGATCCGCAATCACCGCCAGCTTGGCATCTTGGTCCTTGGGCAAATAGTCGAACGCGGTCGACACGGACGAAAGCAGGCCGCCGGTGGGCTCTCCGGCCGCAACCCGCCTTGCGCATTCCCGGGCAAGGGTGGTGGCGTCGGCCGCGAAGCTGGAATGCGCGCGCGCGAGGCCATCGCGGCAGTCCTTTTCAAGCACGGCTTGGTCGTAGAGGGCAGCATCCTCGGGCGACGCGAGCAGCGCGACGCCAATGGGTGCAATGTCCTGCGAGAACATCTTGCCGACCCTGCCGTACAGTTCGCCCGCGCCGTGCTTTCGGCTTTGTTGATTGCGCAGCTTCGAGAAGTCGTATTCGAACGGGTTCGGCACGACCGGCGCCAACGAAGCGGCTGCGACCACCGTGGTGACGGCGACGATCCCAAGCAATATTTGGCGGCGCCGGAGCAGCATCTCGGCGATGGCAAGCAGCGTCCGGCTCGAAGGCAGCGGTTGCGGCGGCCGGTGCTTGCGCATCCTCTCCCAGAAGAGAATCAGGGCTGGGCAATAGCTGTAGGTTGCGAGCCAGCACAGCACCATGCCGATGCCACCGACGAAGCCGAACTGACGGAACCCGCGAAATCCGGTCAGGGTCAGGCTGGCGTAGGCAATCCCGGCGGCCAGCGCGGCCGCGAGCGTCGGGCGAAGGGTGGCGATCATGGCTTTGGTCATCGCGTTTTGCGGCAGATCCGCGGGGGCGCTCGCGCGCTCTTCGCGGTAACGAGCCAGCAGAATGATGCCGAAGTTGATGCCGTTGCCGATGATGATCGAGCCGAGAAATGCCGTGTTCGTGTTGAGGTACCCGATGGTCAGCGCCGTGATGCCGAATGCCACGGCAACCCCGAGCAGGGTCGGGAAGAAGACATAGCCAAGGGCGAAGGGGCTGCGGAAATACAGCATGATCACCAGCAGCACCAGGATCGTGCAGACGATGGAAACCCATTCGATGTCGGACTTGAGGGCGTCGTGCTCTTCGATGGCCGTGGCGACATCACCGGTGATGTTCGCCTTCACCTGGCCGAAGGAAGCGGGTCTCGTGTGATCGATGATTCGTTGCACGTCATCGCGAATGCGGAACCCCGACGAATCCCCGGTTCCCGATGACTCGGTCCACGTGATGATGGCCAGCAGGCTGCGGTCTTGATTTTCATAGTAGCCAGAAGGGAAGGCGTTCTTCGGCTTCTGCCCTTCCAGCTTTTCTTTCAGCTTGTGCAGATCCTTGGCTGGATCGTCGTCTTCCTCGCCCTTGTCCGGATCCGCGAAAGGCAGGAACATCGGGTTCTTCTTGGATGCGACGAGCTTCTTCACGTCGTCGTCGATGCGTTGCAGGTCGACCACGTTGGCGTAGAGCGCTTTGTTGTGTTCGAAGAACGGGCGGCTAGCGTCCGCGCGGTAGTCGATGGCGCGAAGGCTGGAACCAAGCAAGGGCTGTAGATTTTTGACCAGGGCCTCGGCGAAGCGCTCGTTTGCCGATGGATCGGGACCCTCGACGGCGACCACCAGCGTCGACGGGGCGCCGATTTTGTCGCCAAGCTCTTTCAGCTGGGTGACTTCCGGATCGTCCTGCGGCAGAAGTTCGGTGAAATCCGACCGCAGTTGCAGGCGCGACGTCGCCGCCACACCGAGTCCGAATAGGACGAGCGCGGCGATGGAAATCGCCAGGTCGTGGCGGGCCAGGAAATCGACATAGCGGTCGATTCGCTTCCGCGGCAGCCTGCAAGCGGGCGGCTGGGTCGTCCGCACCGTGGGGGCAGCATCCGTGGACATCAGTCACGCCTTTCGCGAAGGAGCAGGAGGCGAACTCCGGCGGCCTCACCCACGGGGCGGTAGTCGCGTTGCAGAAGCGCCTGCAAGCGTGGAAAATTCGACGGGGGAAACTTACCATAAGCTGCCACGTTGCCTGGCGACGTTTCGACGAACAGTCGTGGTCTTCTTGCGGCGATATCTGCCTCGAACATGTCCCAACTCTCGGGAACGATGTTGGGTGAGGCATCCACGGCTGGGTCGAATTGGGAAGGCGTGGCAGGTGAAAGTCCGGTCATGTAGTTGGAGAAGACAAAACGCGTGCCAAGCGGGCGCTCGGCCATGAAATACAAGACCGGCACGTTGCCCCACACCACTATGCTGTCGCCCGGGCGGGCGTACGCATCGATAAGGTCGACCATGCGTTGGTAATCGGGCGCTGGTGCGCTTGCGGCTGCAAGCACGGGGCCTTGAAGAGTGGCCATCAGAAAGAACGCGACTGCCGGCACGGCAACCGCGGCCGAGACGAGACGGCGACGAGTCTGCCAAAGTCGGGCGGCGGCTGGGGCGGCTAGTACCGCGAGCGGTGCCGTGATCTGGTGAAAGTAGTGGCCGAAAAAACGCCCTCCGGTGGTGACCGCGAAGGCGCTGACGACCAGCCAGAACGTCGCGAAACGAAAGAAGTTGAGGCTACCCTCCGGTGGCTTCGTTGTTAGCGCTTTCACCGCGGACTTGGCGCCGAGAATCCACAGAAACGCCGCGGGAAAAACCACAAAGGAAATCCGGACCGCGGCGCGCTTGAACGTGTCCTGTAGACGAAAGCCGGTCTTGATGTAGGCGAAGTTGAAGCGAAACCAGAACCAGGAGGCTTCGAGGCACCTCGCGTGGTGCATGAGCGCAAATGCGGCGCCGAGCACGATCGCCACGCCGGCAGCGATGACGAGACTGGCCAGCAGAACGCGCGGAACTCGCCGCCAGTGCGCGATGATCAACGCAGAGCCGTAGAGAGCAAGTTGCACGCCGGCCTGGTACTTGAAAAGCATGGCGATACCAACCATCAGTCCGGCTGCGAACAGGGGTCGCAACCGCAAGGCGCCGGCTCCTGCCAAGAAGAACAGCACCGACGCTGCCAGCGGCAGCATCATGAACAATTCGCAGTTGGCCGCCAAAGCATCGAAGGGCAGCAGCGTGGTGGTGAAAACGGCATAGAGCAGAGCTGCCCAGAAGGGCGCGCGGGAATCGGGCGAAAGCCCGCCAAATCGGCGGACGATGCGCGAAAGGATCAGTGCGGTCGCGAACACCACCCCGATGGTCGATAAGTGCAAGAGCAGCATCCCGCCACCCGGTCCGCCGACGGCTTGCGTGAAGCCGTAGACGACGTAGATCAGCGGGGGCTTGTGGTCCACGACGTCGCGATAGAGTGCTTGCCCAGACAGCATTTCTCGGGCGACGACCGCGTAGATGGCCTCGTCATCCGAGAGGCATGACCTTGCCAGCGAAACCACGCGAAGGCCGACGCAGACCGCGGCAAGGATCCAGGTCTCGGAACGCAATACCGACGGCGATTTCATGGTTACGCGCTCGCGCAACTCGCACACTGTGAACCGCCCAGGATTTCGCGATAAACGCCGAGGACTTGATTGGCGACGAGCGGCCAATCGAACCGTGCTGCTGTCTCGCGACCTATTTCGGAGCAGCGTCGTCGCAGGCATGCATCGTCGAGCAACTGGCGGGTGCGTTCGGCCAAGCGCGCGCAAGTCGGGTCCAAGCCCACGTCGACCAGGAACCCCTGCACGCCGTCTTTCATGACGGTGCGAAAGCCAGGCGTGTCGGCCGCGACGACCGCGCACCCCGCCGCCATGGCCTCGACCACGATGATGCCGAAGGTTCCCCCGAGGGCGGGGCAAAGTAACACGTCGCCGGAAGCGTAGTAGGACGGTCGTTCACTGCTTTCGACGAAGCCGACGAAATGGGCGTCCGCGCGCAGATCGGGCGGTACCATCGATTCGTACATGGGGCGCAGGGGACCGTCACCGACGAGAATCAAGCGTGCATCGGTGCCGGCGCGGCGCACGCCGACCCAGGCGCTGATCACACGATCGACCCCGTTGCGCGGATCGAAGCGGCCGACGTGCAGAATGTTCAGTCGACCATCGTCAAATTCTGAACGCCTTCTACCAGAAGCGAACATCGACACGTCGACCCCGTTGGGGATCACCCGCCAGGGCGCCTTGAAATAGCGGCGCAGGCCGCGCAACGCCGTCTCTGATACCCCAATCGCGGCGTCGAGCCGATCGAGATAGGGTTGCAGAACTCGACCGAGGGCGAAGTAGAGGAAATTCCGCTCGAAATCGCTGTGGAAAGTCCCCACGTTGGCGCAGTCGGAAGCGCGCAAGGCGAGAA
>OCTA010003088.1_pt1 | contig 14850 bp, 15 predicted proteins | sample 1538991 | NCBI WGS metagenome assembly OCTA01 (sample SAMEA3539302, study PRJEB22396) | soil metagenome | biome: tundra; feature: field; material: soil | place: USA | collected 2010-05 | depth 0.15 m | reverse complement strand
ACCGCGAAAGCCAGGGCGGCCTTGATTTGGGTGGTGCGGGAAGATCGAAACCAAGGACATCAGCAATGTCAAAAGCGGCGGACAGGAGTGTCCGCCCCACAACATCTCTGTCATCCTGAGGGGAGCGAAGGACCCCGCTGCCGCCGGAACGGCCGAAGAAGATGCGAGGCACTCTCACGATGCCGCGAGGAGTATCGTGAGAATGCCTCGACGCTACATGGGAGCAGCTGGCGGATTTGGTGTCCTTCGCTCCGCTCAGGATGATAGGACTGTGGCGTGGGCTTTATCCGTTGAGGTTCAGCGGCGAAGGCCGAGTCTGTTGGGGGGCTGATGTGGCACCCTTCGACTTGCTTCGGTCCCTCAGGGCAAGCTAAGAGCGGAAGTCGTGCCCTTCCCGGTTCTCTCAGTTGCACATAGCAGCGAACTCGGGCATTCTCACGATGCTGCGGGGAGCATCGTGAGAATGCCTTGACGCAACATCGGAGCAGCGGGCAGATGCGGGGTCCTTCGCTGCGCTCAGGATGACAGGTTTATGTACTTTTCAGTGATTCGCCAGCGAACAGCATTTGCGCTCCCCACTTTTCGGCTAGATCTTCCCACCTCGGATTTTTCGATTTAATCAGAGCAATCTTCTTGATCCTCAGCCAGCCTTTCAACTCCTTCTCTCTTCCGATCGCCCGGTGAACATTATCGAAGCTCTCGTAGTACACCAAGCGGTTGCAGTGATACTTGCTGGCGAAGCCCTCGATTTGGCCGCTCTTATGCTGCATGGCACGGCGATAGATGCTGTTCGTCATACCGATGTAGAGCGTGCCGGAGCGGCTGGACATGATGTAGACGAAATATTCGTGATCCTTCATGAGGCTCCGCTCTGGTCAAGGGGAGAACGCCTTGAGGAGTCCGTGGCGCTTCCGGCGTGAACGGGATCCTTCGTATCGCTCAGGATGACAGAGATTGGTAGAGAATTAATCTTTACGACGAGCTTTTTTCTTGACCGTTCCCTAATTGGGAGGAGAGCCCGGCGCTCGAATCTTGCCTTCCTTTGGCGGCTTACGACGGCGGATCCGGGAAGATATGTTTTCCTTTTCTTTTGGCGAGGATTCTTAGGGGCGGGATGGGCCAGGGGGCTTGGGATTTGGGAAGGCGGACGGGTGAGGTTTTGGTGCAGAGGTCGTGGTAGGTCTGGAGCATCGCGTCGGGGGCGGTGGTAGCGTTTGCATGAAACGCAAGGTTCCTCGACTCCGCGGATGATTCGCCTTCGGGAATCATCCCGCTGCGCTCGGAATGACAAGCCTGCTTTGATCCTCGGTGTTCGCGGGCGGAGGCGCCCGCGCCACATGAAACTTGCCTCGCTTCGCTCGGCGGACGGACGAATGCGTCCGTCCCTACGTGGGTTTCCTCGGCGACAGCTTGGAGGTCGATCGTCCCTTCTTTTGTCTTCGATGATTGTGTCTTTTCTACTTCTTCCGCGGACTGGAGCAGGTGCCAGGCTTCGCGGTAGGACTCGAGGCGCATCCTCTTGGCTTTGCGGTGGGGATAGAAACGCAGCATGGGTGCGGGGGTGCAGACTTCGACGGGGATGATGTACCAGATGTCGAGGGGGACGACGTGGGCGGCGATGAAGTCGACGTCTTTCTTGGTGTAGACGGCGCGTCCGCTGCCCTGGCTGTAGGTGGCACGGGTTTCGTAGGCACCGGCACGGATGGCTTCGGTGCATTTGACTTGAATGCGGTGGAGGCGGCCTCCGTTGTCGAGGATGAAGTCGTAGCGCAGGCTGTCGCCCCAGGGTTTGGCGATACCGAATTCGAGATAGGCGGCTTTGTAGAGGAAGCCGGCTTCGGAGCGTTCTCCGGTGATCTTGGTATTTTTGCGTGGGGCGGGCTTGCGGGGCTTGGATTTGTTGCCTTTGGTGTTGGCTTTATCCTTACCCTTACCTTTGCTTTTATTCGTGCCTTTGCTGTCGCCTTCTCCTTTGCGTTTGTCGTTGTCGCTGCGCTTGCCCTTGCGTTTGCGGTTGGGGTCACCGGTGGACATATGAAACTCCTTGTATGAATGCGCTGATGATTGGACGAAAATGGCGGAGCTTTTGGGGCTCCGCCTTCTTTTGAAAATCGAAAACACTCTTCATCAGTTTATGAGCGGAGCGAGCGGGCTCAACGTAAATCGTTGAGTTTTGTTGGGAAGGATTCCCGAAATAGGAACCGCGGAGCGCGCTGGCCGGTGGTGGCCCAAGTTCCCATCTCGCGATCGGGCGTCTTTGCGCCTGGCAGTACGCGGGCGGGGGCGCCCGCGCCACATAAACCTTCCTTCGCTGCGCTCGGGGGACGGACGAATGCGTCCGTCCCCACACGTCGTCCTCACACCTGCGTCTGCACACGGTGAAAAAACCTAAAGAAAACACTTGCATTTGATATAGTGCTATAGTTAACTATATCAGCATGTCGAGCGAGAGTGAATTCGAGCCGCATCCAGTTCGCAGGCACGGAGACTCTGCCGCCGAGAGAAAAATTTAAGGAGAATGAATATGAAGTCCCTTCGAGTGTTGGTACCTGTGGTTCTACTGTCGCTCTGCGCCATGGCTGTGGCGCAGTCCGACGCGCAAAAGTCTTTCGACAAAATCAAAACGCTGGAAGGCTCGTGGGAAGGCCACGTGACCACGACGCCGCCGCATCCTGACATCGACGGCAAGGCCATACAGGTCTCGCTTCGTGTAACGTCCATGGGGAACGCGGTTGTGCATGAAATGACGGAAATGGGCAGACCGGACCATCCGGTCACGATGGTCTATCTGGATGGGGACCGGCTGGTGCTGACGCACTATTGCGATGCCGGCAACCGGCCGCGGATGGCGGGCAAGACTTTGGCCGACGGAAAAACGGTGGACTTCGATTTCCTCGATGTCTCGGGCAGCTTGCAGTATGGACACATGCACCATGCAGACTTTACCGAGATCGACGCGAACCATCACTCCGAAGATTGGACTTACATGGAGCCCGGGGACAAGCCGGTGCGGGCGCACATGGAGTTGCAGCGGGCGAAATGACGGGAAGCGTATGTTCAGTAAAGTGATTGGGAACCCATGATGGACCGTGAGTGGAACGACAGTCAGCCGATTTACCGCCAGCTTCGCGATCGCGTGGTCGCGATGATCCTCGACGGCGTGCTCAAGGAGGGCGATCCGCTGCCCTCGGTGCGCACGGTGGCGGCCGAATATCGCGTGAACCATCTCACGGTCCTGAAGGGGTATCAACAGCTGGTGGACGAGCAACTGGTCGAGAGCAAGAGAGGTCGCGGCATGTTCATCAATGCGGGTGCGCGCAATCTGCTACTGCAGAGCGAGCGCCAGAAGTTTCTTGCGGAAGAGTGGCCCAGGGTGCAGGCGACCATTCAGCGGCTGGGACTGAAGGCGGAAGAGTTGCTGAATGGAGCGGGCAAGGGCCGGTCGTCGTCTGACGATGCAAAGCCGGATGCCGCGAAGTCGAAGGCCGAGACTAAACCCGAAGAGAAGGAGCGCTGAAGCCATGGTATGCATCGAAGCACGCGGTCTCCGCAAGGCCTTCGGCACAACGGTTGCGCTGGACGGCATCAATTTGCGGGTCGAAGAAGGCCGCATCCTCGGATTGATCGGGCCCAACGGCGCAGGCAAGACGACCGCGCTCAACGCGATTCTCGGGCTGACTCCTTATCAGGGAGAACTCAGAGTGCTGGGACGCGATCCCTGGAGCCAGCGCGAGCAGGTGATGTGCGACGTGTCGTTTATGGCCGATGTCGCGGTGCTGCCGCGCTGGATACGGGTTTCGCAGGTACTGGAATACGTCGCCGGAGTGCATCCGCGATTTGACCGCGCGAAGGCGGAAGGATTTCTGGCGAAGACCACGATCAAGCGCGACAGCAAGGTCCGGGAATTGTCGAAGGGCATGGTGACGCAGCTGCATCTCGCTCTGGTGATGGCCATTGACGCGAGATTACTGGTGCTGGACGAGCCGACGCTTGGACTGGACATTCTCTATCGCAAGCAGTTCTACGATTCCCTGCTGAACGACTACTACGACCGCAGCCGCACCATCGTCGTGACCACGCATCAGGTGGACGAGATCCAGGACGTGCTCACCGATCTGATGTTCATCGACCGGGGCCGCGTCGTGTTCAGTTGCAACATGGAAGAGTTCGAGTCGCGCTACGTGGAAGTGATGGTGAATCCCGAGCGCGTCTCGGCGGCACGGGCGCTCAAGCCGATGCATGAGAGGCAGATGCTCGGGCGCAGTATTTTCCTGTTCAGTGGTGTGGACCGCCAACAACTCGCCGCGCTCGGCGACACGCGCACGCCCAGCATCGCGGACCTGTTTGTTGCGGTCTTGGGAAATACGCCGGGCAGTCCCGCCGGACCGGCACAAGGAGCGGCTAGATGAATACGCAAGCGAACGCCATGAACGGAACTCCTCTCGAATCGCAGAGAGTCGCGCCCGCGGTTCTGGCGGCGACCCAGCCGTTCTATTGGTCGGTGCGGCGCGAACTGTGGGAGAACCGCGCGATCTACCTTGCTCCGCTGGCGGCGGCTGGGGTTTTTCTGGTCGGCTTTCTGATCAGTTCGGTTCGTCTGGCGAGTCGTATGCGCGCGGCATTGGCGCTCGACGCGATGCACCAGCGCGAAAAGATCGCCCAACCGTACGACTACGCGGCGGGCATGATTATGCTCGCGTCATTGCTCGTCGGACTCTACTACTGCATCGAGGCGCTGCAGAGCGAGCGGCGCGACCGGAGCATTCTGTTCTGGAAGTCGCTGCCGGTGTCTGACCGCACCACGGTACTTGCGAAGGCGACGGTACCCCTGGTCATCGTGCCGCTTCTGGGTTGGGCCATCACGACGGTCACGCAATTCGTCATGCTGATCGTAAACAGCGCAGCGCTGGCGGGCAGCGGCCTGAGTGTCGCGACACTGTGGACGCAGCTATCGCCGTTCCAGATGTCGCTGCTGCTGCTCTATCACCTGGTGACGGTTCATGCGCTTTGGCAGGCGCCCATTTATGGCTGGCTGTTGATGGTCTCAGCGTGGGCGCGGCGCGCGGCATTCCTGTGGGCCACCGTGCCGTTGCTGGCGATCGGCATCGCCGAGAAGATGGCGTTCGGCACTTCGTATTTCGGCGGAATGATAGGAAACCGCTTTGCGGGCGGCCCGGAGGCGATGCCGATGTCGGAAAGTTTCCCGACCAATCCTGCCATGCACCTCACTCCAGGTCATTTCCTGACCAGCGCGGGTCTGTGGCTCGGGCTGGCAGTTACGGCCGCGTTTCTTTTCGCTGCGGTGCGACTGCGGCGACATCGTGGACCGCTCTGATTCGCGCCATGGAGAGAAATATGTCGTACTCGCCGGTATTACTGCTTCACATCGCATCTGGCACTTTGGGAATGCTGTCTGGATTTGTGGCAGTGTTTCTGCGCAAAGGGTCCCGCCAGCATGGCCTCGCGGGGAACGTATTTGTGATCGCGATGCTCAGCCTGTCGTCAACCGGAGTGTTTCTGGCGATCATGAAATCTCAGCCGGGCAACATTCTGGGAGGAACTCTAACGTTTTATCTGGTAGCGACCGCGTGGATGACCGCCAAGCGCCATGAAGCGAAAACGAGCATGTTTGATTGGGGAGGGCTTCTGGTTGTCGGGGCTCTCGCCGCCGTCGAAGTGGTACTAGGACTCGAAGCGGCGATGAGTCCCACTGGATTGAAATATGACTATCCCCCTGGGCCTTACTTCTTCATGGGTTCCGTAGCCGTCCTTGCGACCGTGGGCGACATTCGCATGCTCTTGCGCGGCGGTATTTCTGGCAAACAACGGATCGCGCGGCATCTCTGGCGCATGTGCTTTGCGCTGTTCATCGCCGCAGCGTCCATATTCATGGCACGGCAACAACTCTTCCCGGATCTACTGCGTAAGACAGGCGCACTCCTTTTTCTGAGTTTCCTGCCGCTGATGTTGATGATTTTCTGGCTGGTGCGAGTTCGCTTCGCAAATGCGTACAAGAGGATGTCGATTCCAACCAGTGACGACACGCAGTCTCGACGGGCCTCGCCTTCGTCCTCACGACGTGGTTGGTTCTGGCTACGGCAGCGGTTGTCCTGACGCTAGGACGCCTTTGCCTGTCGCCCACGGGTGGATTTCCGTTTTGAGTAGACCGTCTTTCACACTGGGATCGTCTTGCAGCAGCTTGGCAGTCTGCTCCGACCCGACGCGGAAAATCTCGACCCCGCGTACTTCGCTCGGATCGCTGCGTGGGAACAGCCCAGCAACCGCCAGGTTTCCCTGATCCGTCATCTGCTGGACGAACGCTTCATGCTGCTTCATTGCATCGCCGAAGTCTGACGCTGTGAGGTTCCAGTGCTCGCCGCTCTTCATGAGAACAAGCGTGTATGTTTCCATGCCCGGAGGCTCTGACGGACTGTGAATCGCGCCAGGATCGATGAGCCACGGGCCGTGCACCTCGGCCGATAAGCGGCCTGCTTTGACTGCGGGATCGTCGTTGGCCCACTGCTGCACCTGCGCCAGGGAATCCGCCTGAAACACGAAGATGCCGCGCAGCACGGTGTCGTCCATGAACGGGCCGGCGACCAGCATTTTGTGTTCCGCCACTATCTTGCGAATGTTCGCCATGTGCTCTTCCTGCAACTGTTCGCCAGCTTCCTTGCTCAGCTGGGGAGCGTTCGCAGGACGATCCAAGAGCACGAAGTAGTACTGCGCAGGCTTTGTATTTGGCGGCGCCTGCGCTTGCCCGAAAGCAAGCCCTGTAAGCGCGAGCACGCCGAGAACGATCACCCGGGTGAAAACGTTCGTTTGCATAAACCAAGACAGCATAAACCAAGACAGCATACACAGCGCTGCGCGTGAGGTGCGAGGCAAGGAGTCTGTATATAATTCGGACGCCTATCTACGCAGTCTTTCCTGGGAGATCTGGATATGCAAGGACCGGTCGAGTGCATCAAGTGTCACGCGCACATGGAACCCGGATGGGTGGTGGATAAAACGCACGCCGGATACGAGCAAGAAAGCTGGTCTCCGGGCGAGCCCCAGCCGAGCTTTTGGACGGGTCTCAAGTTAGAGAAAGACAAGATCGTTCCGGTCACAACGTTCCACTGCCCGAACTGCGGCTACCTGGAATCGTACGCACTGCCTCAAAGAATTTCTGACCGATAGCCGTGTTTCAGCCCGCGACTTGCGGAATCTAGGCGCGGGCCACGGCGGCCAGGAGTGGTGTGCCGGCACGTCCGCGGCCGGTAATTTGATCGTTACCCGCGCGCCATGCGGCTGCACGTTTTCTATTTCGAGGTGTCCACCACGTTTCCTGACGATTCCGTAACAGACGCTCAAACCGAGTCCAGTTCCTTTGCCCGCAGGCTTCGTCGTATAGAACGGATCCAGCGCGCACTGGTCCCAGGCTTTCGAAAATCCACGAATGCTGAGGCAGCCTCGGCGTGCCGTTTTTCGGCTGGAAGCTGACAGCTGAGAGCTGACAGCTAAGTTTAGAACCGAACGCCGGCGCCTCCGGTGATCATGTTGCTCTTCCAGTTGTACAGGCCGCTCGGATTGCCGCCGTTGTTGTTATTGAAACTGAAGTAGCGGGATTCGTAGGTACCCTGGACATACCACCACTTGCCGAAGTTGCAGCCGACGGTTCCGCGCAGGGTGTAGCCGTGGTCGAAATTCGGATGAGGCGTAGCGACTGGCACCGACGCTTTGTAGTGCGGAGTGAATTCCGGCCAGCCCTGTGCCTCCACGAAGACGCGCTTGCCACTACCGAATCTGTACTTGATGACAAGGGGCAACTCGAGCAGGTTCATGTTGTACCGATTGAGGATCTGGTTATCCACGGTCGCCGGCGGTATAAGAATTTTGCGGACTTCACCGTTCACACCAATGGAAAGATTGTGGACAGTCCAGGCCACGCCACCATAGACGGCATATTCCTTGGAGTGATTGGACGTGTCGCCAGGAGCACGGACTTCGCCTCCAGCCACCACACTTGGGCGTCCAGTCTTGGCGGAGGGCTTGATGACCGTCACTTCCCCGTTAAGGTCGAAAACCACACTGGTGACTGGCGCGAGAGAACCGAACCGGTCGGAGGTCTGGCCGACATTCAGGTCGAGGGTCCCTCGTTGACAATAGGCCGGGACCGTGGCCAAGAGAAAGACCAATAGGAAAAATGCAATCGTGCGGACTCGATCCGCCTTGCCGGGCTTCATCAATACGTTTCCTCCCCTAGTGGGCAGTGTACACTTCGGCGAATCCGGGGTGGGAAAGAGGACCGGGTTCGGCGAATCATTGAGTGTAGCTGGTGTGATGCTAATTGTCTGATGCTTGGTCGGAAGGAAGCGTTTTATGAGGGCGTCGAGGACTGGGGCGAGTTTCGCGGACGGGGGTATCCGTCCGCGCCACGCAAACCGCCGGGACGGCGCCCGGCGGTCGAAGGCAGAAGCTACGAGCCTTGCTTTTCGAGGACTTTCTCGGCTTTCTTGATAGCGACTTTTTCTTTGCGGTAGGCGCGGGCAACGTCGCCGAGGGGCGTAGGCTCGGGATTGGGAGAACCAAACTCCCACAGAGGACGCTCGCCTTGGGCGTAGGTGTAGGTTGTGGACCCACCTCCCACCAGAGGGTGCTCACAGGCCAGGTCGTGGTGCTCCGCATGAAGAGGATGGTCAGGAAGCGAAACAATCTGCGGTTGGTTGGAAAGCACGGCGACTCCGGTCTGTCCGAAGGCGGCGGCGGTGCATAAAAAGAACAGCACAAAGAGTGTGATTTTCATAGGTGTTGGGTCCGAATTCACAGAAGATGGTGCAACCTCGGTACCAACCTAAAGGGCTTATGATTCTTGGACTTACGTGGGAGCCGGGGTGGCTGGCGCAAGACTTTGCATAATTAGGGAAGGACCTTCCCGGGCCAAAAACCGCGCTGGACGCGGGAAGTAGCGGACGGCGGGGCTAGCGAGATTCCTGCGTTGCGCGCCGCGCTTTTGCGGTGTATGTTTCCGCTGACCAACCGAGAGGGCGAAAGCGCATGAAAATGCGGAATTCAAAGCAGAAGAAAACAGGTCAACGAGCGGCGTGGTTGATCGTGCTGGTCGGCATGCTGGTGGCGGGCGGGCGGGCGCAGACGGATTGCGCCGATGGGAATGGCGTGCTGGACACGAATCCGCCGAAGAATATGACGGTGCCGGAACTGATCCAGAAATTTTCCGCCGGGGAAACGAAGGTGAGGGAGGCACGAACCCACTACACCTACACGCAGGACGTGCTGGTGCAGACGCTCAACGACAACAAAGTCGACGGGCAGTTTCACGAAATCACTACGGTGTCTTACGACGACAAGGGCAGGCGGTTGGAAAAGGTGACGTTTGGGGAACAGTCGACACTGCGGGAAGTTCAACTGACCCAGACCGACTTCGACGACATTCGCATCTTCATGCCGTGGATCCTCACCACCGATGAAGTGCCGCAATATAACCTGACGTATGCCGGGGAGCAGCACGTCGACGACCTGGACACGTACGTGTTTCACGTCGAGCCGAAGAAAGAAGAGAAGGGCAAGCGATACTTTCAAGGACGGGTGTGGGTCGACAATCGCGACTTTCAAATCGTGAAGCTGTGCGGCAAGAGCGTGCCCGACGTGGTACACCGCAAGAAGAATCAGCCGATGGATATCCGGCCGACGTTTGTGGGCTACCGTCAACTGGTCGATGGATACTGGTTTCCGGCGTTCGCACGTGTGGATGACACGCTGCACTTCCAGGTGCAATCGATCCACCTGCGCGAGATCTTGAAACTCACGGGCTACAAGCGGGCAGGCGCGGCTACTGCGGCGGCAAAACCGTAGTCGCCGCGTCGGTCAGGGGAAATCAGCGCGGCACTTGAACCAAAACTTGAGGTGTGCTGTACTTCGTCTATGGCAGAAGAAAAGAACCGCAGTAAAGACATCGTTCTGTGGATCATCACCGTCGTCCTCATAGGGCTGGCGATCTTCTGGTACATGAAGCCTCGGTAGTTTTTCCTCGAACCGTCGCGTCCGGTGGAGCGCCGGCCGTTCCACGTCTAAAGAGGGCGGGCTCATCTTCCTAATAAAAAAAGGCCCCGACTTTGGCATCGGGGCTCGCCCAAGCGGCCTAGGCGTTTCATACGCAATCGAAGATGGGATCTTAGGAGTCCGAATCGCGCCGGGCGCAACTTCGGAAGCTGAGGTCCGCATTCAAGATTTTCGATCGGGAAGCGCCTCGAGCAGGAGTTCGGCGGCGACCAGATCTTCCAGGGCGCAGCCGACGCTCTTGAAAATTGTGATTTCTTGCGGGCTGCGTCTTCCCTGCTTTGCTCCACTCACCAATTCGTGAAGATCGGCAGCAACGTGGCTCCGCGTGATCGCGCCTTCCTGCAGGGGAATTAACAGCTCTCCAACTTCAGACAAGGCTGCGCCGTAGGTATCGACCAACACGCGCGCTCGCTGGATGGTGTAGGAATCCACTTCGCGGGTTTGCGGCCGGAAGGCGCCGACCAGATTGAGATGGGTTCCGGGACGCAGGTCGCGGCCGTCGAAGAGCGGAACCGAGTGCGAGGTGCAGGTGCAGAGCACATCCGATTCGGCGGCGCAGGTGCGAGGGTCGGTCGCGGTGATGGAGACGCCGGGCAGTTCGCCGGAAACGCTCCGGACAAATTCGGCGGAGCGGGAAGGATTGCGTCCGCAGATGAACACACGCTGGAAGCTCCGTACAAGAGGAAGCACCGCGAGATGCGTACGGGCGAGGCGTCCGGTTCCGAAGATGCCAAGTGTGGAAGCATCAGGCCGAGCGAGGAATTTTGTGGCCACAGCGGAGGTGGAAGCGGTGCGCAGGTCGGTGAGGTAGTTGGCGGCAATGGTGAGGCGGGGCTGGGCGGTTTCCGGATCGAGCAGCAGGTAGGTGGCTTGGACGCGGCCTTCCCCGAGGTCGGCTTGCTTTTCCTGGGCGTGATCCCGCACCAGCACGAGTTTCATCCCGAGTGAACCGGAGGCTCCGTCGTAACAGGACATGGCAAGGAAGATGCCCTGCGCGAGTTCGGCGTGGGTGCGCTGCGGCAGGCTGATGGAGGGAAACCGATCGCGAAAGGCGGATTCGATGGCCGAGATGAGTTGAGCAGGATCGAGCAGGCGGCGAACGTCGGCTTCGCAGAGATAGGTGTCGGACATTCAGTCGGTTGACGCAGCCGGTTCAGGGCAAACTCATTTTACAGAATGGATGCTGCAGAAATATTCACAGTTGACACCATGTAGCCGGGGAAAGCAGAATGCGAACGCATCCTTTGTCCCCTGCGTCCGGGGAACTGTGGACCCCGGACTCCAAATCAGAGCTTCTTTTTCGTGTTCCAATCACCTAACTGCTCCATTGACCCTAAGGAGAATCCATACTCATGAAGCAACGAATTACTGTGCTCAGCCTGCTGGCTGCGCTTGCGGTGGTTGCCTGCGTAACAGGCACCGCCATTGCCCAGGAAGATACGATTCCCGCCCACCCGATGTTTGAACGGTTGCGGCCAACTCTCCATGCCGACACCGGCAACGCGCCCGTGACTCCGCTGACCACGTGGAATGGATCGTTCGTGTACAAGAGCCACACCTACAACTACAACATGGTTGGGACAGACCCTTCCACGGGCACGTCGACCACGGTTAAGGTCTTCGTGATCCCGATCGCGCTCAAGTATGTGTCCAACGGAAAGACCACGATCTTCAGCCCGGAGACGATCCAGAGCAACGGCAAGTCAGCGGTCAGCAACACCGTGAACTCGCCGATCTTCCAGAACATGGACTGGGTTACTCCCATGGGCACGGATCTGGGGACGACACAGTACGAAGACGCATTCCAGCGCGGCAACTTCTGGTCGACGGTTGCCGGGACTGGCTACCACGTGTTGCTGGCTCAACCCAAGCTAGTACCGCTGCAGACCCTGACCGTACCGGCCGCTGATGGCAAGGTCTCGACCGAGTTCGGTATCACGGTGGGAACTGCAGACATCAACTGGTTCGATGGTCAGTTGCAAGCGATCCTCACTAAGTATGCGAAAGTGATCACGCCAGCCACCCTGCCCATCTTCATCACGTACAACTCGTACCTGACGGAGGGCGGATGCTGCATCGGCGGATACCACAGCTCTTACGGCAGCACCTCTGCTCCACAGGCGTATTCGCACTTCACCTACATCAGCACACCGGGCATTTTCGCGCAGGACGTTTCGGCGTTGTCGCACGAAGTGGGCGAGTGGCTGGACGATCCGCTGGTGGTGAACACCAATGGCAACCCGGTTTCCTGCGGGATTCTGGAAGTGGGAGACCCGGAAGAAGGCTTCTCGAACTATGGGGCTTTCCCTTACACCCTGAACGGGTTCACCTATAACCTGCAGGACCTGGTTTATCTGGAATACTTCGGCGCGCCGAATACCACGTCGGTGGACGGGGGCACTGAATCGTTTCACGATAATCCGTTTAAGCTGGGGATCTGCAACAACGGCGGCTAATCGAACTGCTTCTTGATGAATCAACCCGTCCCGCGAGGGACGGGTTTTTCTTTGGGTCGGGGAAATCAACAAAAGGGAGGCAGGGAAAACCTGATCCATGCCCGGAGGCCGCATTTTACGAAAGACGGAAATGCGGTTGCAGTTTACAAAAACAGAACAAAACAGGGGCTTAAAACATTTGCACATTGACTCGGAGTTTACTCAGAGATTAGAAGCTGTGCTGCTGAGTCAGTGTCAGGACTTGCGGAAGTCGAGATTGGACAACCGTGGGTTCAGGTCTGGGGTTCGATCGTCACTCTTTCGTCAGAAGGAAAATTCCAAGGAGACAAGATCGCCTATGAACAGAAGAAGTCATGCTTGCCTGAGTTCAGTTGCTGTCCTTTGTGTGTTGACCTGCCTGGGACTTGCCGGAAACGCGCTGGCCCAAGACGCCCAAGAGGAGACTCCTCACCCGAGGTACATGGTGATGCCTCCACACCTGCGCACCGACGTTGCCCCTCCGGCAGCTTCGCTGCAGAGCTGGAATGGATCGTTCACCTACGGCTCTACCAAATACACCTACAACATGGTGGGCGCGGCGCCTTCGAGCAACACCCCCGCGACCATTACGACATACATCATCCCGGTGAAGATCGTGATCACGGCCCGCAACGGGTCGAAAACCACTTTCGATCCGTCGCATGTGCTCTCAAACGGCAACACAGTGACGATCAACACGCTGACCTCGCCCATTTTTGATTCGACCACGACGTATACACAAGGTGGAGTCAACGTGGGGACGACCCAGTACATTGACGCGTTCCAGCGCGCGAATTTCTGGGGCACGGTCAAGACCGACACCAACTCCCACCTTTTATTGAGTCCGACGGTACTGGCCGAGCAGACGCTGAGCCCGTCGAGGACTTACGGTAAGACCGGGAGTCCGTTTGGCTTCACGGCGGCGGAGGTCGATATCAACTGGTTTGACTCGCAGATTCCGACCTTGATCAGCAAGCTCGGGATTCAACCCAATCAGTTCCCGATTTTCCTGCTCTATGACACGTATCTGACGCAGGGCGGGAGCTGCTGCATCGGCGGATACCACAGCTCGGAGGGCAGCGTCAGCAATCCGCAGTCGTACGCGGAAGCTACGTACGTAGATCATACTGGCGTGTTCTCGCAGGACGTGTCGGCGCTATCACACGAAGTAGCTGAGTGGGCAGACGATCCGCTGACCGTCAACTACAACGGGAACAACACGCCGTGCGGGATTCTGGAAGTGGGCGATCCGGAGGAGGGAGACGCCAACTATGGTGGCTTCCCCTACGTGCTACACGGGTTTACGTACAACTTGCAAGACCTGGTGATGCTGCCTTACTTCGGAGCGCCGACCAGCACCTCAGTGAATGGATGGTTGAGCTTCCAGCACAATACGTCGTTGTCGATTTGTTCGAACGGATCGTAGAGAGTCGTTTATCTTCCCCCGTCACAGGGCCCGCTCCGCAAAGGGCGGGCCTTCTCATTTTGGGGCCTTGGCCGGGAGCACTCAACCACAAAGGACACGGGGAAAGAATGGCTCAGGATCTCTTCCTACCCTCGTTCTAGGGATTTCGGGCTCTCATCGGGTAAGATACTCCGGCTGCGGAAAAAGAAACGTTGCTGGGGCTGAAGCCCCCAACCTTTTCTAGCGGCGCTGAGCGGCACGGCTAAAGCCGTGCCCTTCCACGAAACCCTGCTCACGATGAATCGCGAATATCACAAAGCTTATAGCCAGGAACTCCACCGGGACATGGAGGCGCTTGTCTTCGGGCATGCGGGTATGCCGTTGCTGGTCTTCCCGACCTCAATGGGAAAATTCTTCGAGTATGAAGACCGGGGGATGATTGGCGTGCTGGCGCCGAAAATCGAGCGCGGCGAATTGCAGGTTTTTTGTCCAGACGGCGTGGACAACGAGAGCTGGTACAACAAGGGCGTGCATCCGCGGGTGCGGGCGCTGCGGCATTTGCAGTATGAGCGCTATATCCTGCATGAGTTCTTGCCGTTTATCCGCTGGAAGAACCAGGCGTGGCAACTGGCGGCGACCGGGTGCAGCTTTGGCGGATATCACGCGGTGAATTTTGCTTTGAAGCATCCAGATGTGGTGACGCATTGCGTGAGCATGAGCGGGGCGTTCGATATCCACCAGTTTCTCGATGGGTATTACGACAACGACTGCTACTTCAATAATCCTCCGGATTTCATTCCGAATATGACGGATGACTGGTTTTTGAGCCGGTACCGGCAGATGAAGATCGTGCTGGGATCGGCGGACTGGGACATGTGTCTGGATCAGAACGTGAAGTTCTCGGCGATT
>OCTA010003086.1_pt1 | contig 14851 bp, 14 predicted proteins | sample 1538991 | NCBI WGS metagenome assembly OCTA01 (sample SAMEA3539302, study PRJEB22396) | soil metagenome | biome: tundra; feature: field; material: soil | place: USA | collected 2010-05 | depth 0.15 m | reverse complement strand
GGTAAGACCGCCGTCGGAAGATTCTTCAAGCGGATCAGATTCGGCCGATGAGCCGTTCGTAAATGGCGATATGTTTCGCGGCGATAGAGTCCCAGGAAAACCTCGTAGCATATTCCGTAGCTGTCGATCGCTTCGCCTCCAAACGCTCGCGGTTGTTAAACATGGCTTCCGCCAACTCGACAGCCTCCACCGGCGAACCAGCGAACTGAACGGCTTCCTTCATGTCCGACGGCGTATGTCGCCCGTGCGTCGTGATAATCGCAGCCTTGTTGGCTAACATTGCGACCAGGCTACTTCGCCGTTCGGAAGCTCCATCGGGAAAAGGCAAGTAAGCCACTTCGGTCTCAGCCAGAGCGCACGAAAGCTGGGTGCCATTGAGGCCAACCACCCATTCCACTGAAAGATCCCCTGCTTCATCCCGCAGCCGGTCGTAGTAGCTCTCATGTCCGGGCAAGACAGTGCCCACGATTCGGACGCTCAGTTGATTTGCGCGTTGTTTGCACAACCGTGCCATCTGGATTACATCTTCCAGCCCCTTCTGCGGTCGGATCAAACCGAAATTGGTTACCACATTGGGTATGGTGGCTACGCTGTCCGGCCCAAGCGGAATGCCGTTCCCGATTGGGATCACTGTGGTGCGACTCTTGATCCAGGGCACAAAGCGTCGGGAATATTCCCGCTCATACTCGTTGGTAAATATTATCCTTGGCGCGCGAAGCGTAAACGGGTAAAGAGAGAGCCGGCGCAAAATGTGGGTCTGGCTGCACTCGTGGATGGTCGTCACGTATGGTTGAAGCAGGCTGAGCAATTGTGGCCCAAGGTGCCTCCCATACCCCGTCGCCGGATATTGCATATGCAGGATATCGGCCCCGACGCTCATAATGTCCCGATTCAAAACGACGGCATTCGCGAGGCTCCATTTTCTCCCTGAGAACACGACGACTTCTGCTCCCGCCCTCTGAAGAGTCTCGGCTAACTGCTCTGTATATTCCGCTACCCCACAAATATCGGGAGGATAGGAGCCTGTCACAAGCAGAATCTTCATAAGGACCTACGCAACTGATTTCCGGAAATCATCCGCGGTGCATCACAACATTCCCGGGGCAAAAAGAGGCCGGGGTTCCATCGGGCTTATTACAGGGCACAGGCCTTGGCTTCGAAGTCCGACTCTTGAGGGCTGCGGGGTGCGTAGCATATTGCCTCCCAATATGCATCCCAAGGAGAATTAGCACGATTTGGATTATCGGATTTAGCTCGAAAATCACCGTGGTCATGGAATATCCCAGAAACAACATATATAGCAGCCTATTTGCGACATAGCGGAATGAGCCAATCACAAAGACCATCATCGCTAAAGCCGGGACGATGCCGGCGTTATACAGAATTCCTAGGTATGTGTTATCGGCAATGACGGCATTGCTATAACCGGACTGGTATGCCTGAGACGTCGCTATTCCCATCCCTTGTCCAAATATTAAGCTTGTCAAATGAGAGAACGCACCATAGATCAGGGCTAATCGAGTTAACCCTGAATACGCTGCTCCGCCTCCGCGTCCTGTAACAGCTCCCAGATTAGCGATCATAATATAGCCCGCGATCAGAACCGTAATACAGTAAATGGGGTAGAAAAGTATCTTTGGTCTAAACGTCTTCCGGTACGCATAAATATAGTATGCAATCAGAATAAAGAGACCGCTGGTGCTGTTCGACATCCACAAGGATAGAATCGATGCGATCTTTAGGGGGATGCTGTGAAATCTAATTGCGAAATAGTGAACAAGCAGAGCAAATGCTCCCGCGGTAGAGGCGATAATGAAGAGTCCAGGGCTCCTGTAGTGCTGGAAAAACACCGCGAACCCCATGTCTGTGGCGAATTGGATGATCTGTAACACGAAGTGGAAGCAAAAGACCGCGGCAATGAAAGGGTATAGTTTTCGCTCATCGAAAGTATAAAAAAAGGCTCCAGCATAAATAAGACCCAATGACCAATACCCCCTTATACCCATCAGGACAATCTCTGTTGGCATAAAGGTCAGCGAAGAGAATGCACTGAGAATGACGATAATAGCAAATAAATTCAGAGGGATGAACGGAGTAGTCAGAAATATTCGTGCACGCTTGGGCGATTTGACGCAGCCGGCCACTACTAACATCGCTGAGAATAGGAAGAAAACGTCTTTTAGCGCCTTGATGTAAACAGGCGTCAGGGGGGCTGTCCATGCGGGTACACCCAAGGCTAATGCCGAGGCAGCAAGCGTGCCGTTCATCATCGCTGCTATCTCATAACTGTTATTGAGTGGACTTGTCACTACGAAACCTATAAACAGCGCGGTGAAAATCTTCATCAAGAACAGATTGATTGTGGATTTCTCTTTATAAGGCGCGACGATTGTCATGTCTCACATCAGACCTCAGTTCTTGAGCTATAACACGGGCGCGCACCGTGCCCAAACGTCTTTATTCTATTGGCCTTGTGTCGATTTAACTTGTCCACTTCGGCTTGCGGCCCGTAAGTAATCGATATCTATCGATCCAAGCCTTTGCATGCGCTTCGCCGCCAATATGGTAAATCAGTGACTTAACTAGTATTTTTAGGAAGAACCAGATCTGATGTGCATAGTTCCTGTATCCAAGTTCACGATTGATTTTCGCGATTTCATGCGCAGTGGACAGAAAATGTTTAGGCTCAGTGCTGAGTCCGCCAAGAGGGGCGCGTGTAACGATGGCATCGCAAAAAACCGGCATTGTCCTTGCTATGCTGGCATAAATCACCTTGCTATCCGCTGCGATCTTGTATTTCGTGTCAAATGGGTGCTTCTGTTCAAGTAGCGACCGGCGATGGAATACACCTTGTGAATGAGGCAGCATAGGCCGTCCTCCTCGCCATCGGCCGCGCATTTGAGCCCACGGTCGATTCAATACTTTCACGGCGGTATCGCTACCATTGGTAATGGAAACTCTGCCGTAGATCAGTTCCGTCTCATGGCTGGTCTCTGGAACTACCTGGGCAACCCTGGCCAAGACCTCGGGGTCAAAGAGCACGTCGCCGGCTCCGAGAAATATTGTCCACTCGCCCATAATGAACGGACAGGACTTATTGAACGCATCGTAGACACCCTTATCAGGCTCACTCAACCAATAATCGATCACGTGCTCATATTTCCTGACGATGTCGAGAGTGCGGTCGGTTGAGCCGCCGTCAATGATGATGTACTCAACATTCTTGTACGTCTGGCACAAGACGCTTTGAATGGTGGTCTCCAAGGTCTCGGCCCCGTTGAAAACGGCGGTGACCACGGTGAAAAGGGGATGGTCCGCGCCGCTCTCGGGAAGAATACCGCTCATCCGTTTCCCGCCACATTTAGCTACGCGACCGGTTTGCACTACGACTCCTAAGAAACAAAACGTTGTGGTATCGTGCCGGCCCATCACACGGAAGTTAATTCTTAAGGCTTCTATGATGATACTCCACAGGCGTCTCCGACCACTCTCCGAACTCCCTTCGCATGTCGCGAAACTGTGTGCTGGCCGCTTTTCCGCATTGGAGCGGGTAACAGCGCTAATAATCCATCGCGCGTAATCGGGCAGGCCTCAGTTTAGCGTCTTGGGATCTTGTAAACTTAGCTTGGCAGCTAGTAGTCGGGAGGACCTGATCAAGACGGGGCCCCTCGAATTGTCGCAACGTTCGATGGACGAAACGGCGGATTTCCAGGGTCTCTAAAAGCGAACTGCCGACCTGTCTTCGCAGGAATGGCTGTCGCGAGCATCTGTGGCAAATCTCACAAGGAGGCGATGGAATGGGCAAGCGGGCGCTGATTTGCGGTATATCCGGACAAGACGGTAGCTATCTGGCCAAGTTGTTGCTGGGTAGGGGTTATGAAGTCTGGGGCAGTTCGCGCGACGCCGAATTGGCCACATTCGGAAATCTGCGTAAGCTGGGGATTTATGAGTCGGTCCAGCTTGTGTCTCTCAATCTCCGGGACATCGCAAGCGTTTTGGGACTGCTGCGGCGAGTGCGCCCGGCCGAAATTTTCAGCCTTGCTGGGCAAAGCTCGGTTGCACTCTCTTTCGAACAGCCTGTTGAAACCATCGAGAGCATCGCGCTCGGCGCGCTGAGCCTGCTTGAGGCTATCCGACTTTCCGATCTTGATATTCGCCTGTACAACGCGGGCTCAACGGAGTGCTTTGGAGATACAGGAGATGAGGTCGCCAACGAGAAATCGCCTCTCCATCCTCGCAGCCCCTACGCTGTAGCGAAGGCTTCAGCATTCTGGACCGTAGCCAACTACCGTCAAGCCTATGGAATGTTCGCCTGCACTGGAATACTTTCGAACCATGACTCTCCTTTGCGGCCAAGGAGGTTCGTAACACGAAAGATCATCCACGCGGTGGCGTCGCTGGCCTTGGGCCGCGATCTACGCCTGTCGCTCGGCAATCTGAATATTGAACGGGACTGGGGATGGGCGCCCGAATATGTCGAAGCGATCGCGGCGATGCTGAATCAACCTGCCCCGTCCGACTACATCATCGCTACAGGAAGTAGCCATACGTTGCAGGAATTCATGGAAACGGCCTTTGAGTTAGCGGATAAGGATTGGCGCGCCTACGTCACGATCGATGAGCATCTCATGCGTCCGACGGATATTCTGCGGAACAAAGTTGATCCCTCAAGGGCGGCCAACAGGCTCGGATGGAAGGCGAAGAGCGGCATGAAGGAGGTTGTCCGCCTGATGTTTGAATCTGAGATGGAAGACCTTCGCAAGGACGGCGCAGTTTAGTGGCAGTTTCAATTTCAAGCGACTTCCTTGACCTAAGTTCTGTAGCGACCGCTCTGCGCTTGCTAAACACGTTGCCAGAGCACCTCTGCGACCCAAGCGTCACAAAGGCAGATAGGTATGAATAGACTGCCGCCACATTTGATTTCTGCATCCTACCAGTACCGCCTTAACCCGGGTGCCAAGTGTTCGTTGTTGTTTCTGCGCCCTGACTCGACCGCCAGCACTCCTTATCGCTGCGAGAGCTAATTGCAGGTCCTTTAAGTATTCTCGATAGATATATGTTATCGCTACAGGTGGCAGCGGATAATAACCACAATCGACGCCAAACCTGCCTTTCGAGCCGCACTCCATTATCCGCAATCCGTGAAAATGCCAACAAATTGATCGACCATATGGAAAACGAGTCGCATTCCACGGCCCGAGAATGAGTTCCTTATCGGATAAGATATGAACTTGGGCCGCGAACCGTTCCGTCCAGTCATTCAAATACATCTGATCCCCAAACTTTCCGTCCTCAAAGCGGGCAGAGCACCACTCGACGCATTGCTCTTCCCACCATTTCCTAACGAGTTCCCCCCCCAAGCGACTAAAAGTAATGAATTGAACGCAGTACTGCCCTGAGGTAGCCGAGCTATCGTACTCTGGTGCGTAAGCGTGATCACTGATAAGGACTTCCTTCCCGGAGATGGTGTATTCCCGAAAGATAGGGGCAGGGTTCTTTCGAAACCACAAGTCAGCGTCAACATAGGTCACGCGCGCAGCCGTGGCATCGGCCTCAAAGACGAAGCGAGGCGCAAAAGGTGTTAGCGTCCAGCAGTATTCGGCAGGCGTTCGGCTCAGTTTTACCTTCTTCAGCTCGTCTACTTCGACATCACTTATTCTAAGTAATCGAACGTTGGCTAAATTTAGCCGTCGGAGTATATCATAGGCCTCGTCATCGATGCATAAAATCCAGAGAGTATAGAGTTCAGCATGTCTCTCGAGCGACAAATGCAGCGCCAAACCTTGAGGCAAAAATAGACTATCGAAGAGAGTAACGTAATGTTCCATCATGCGCCCTGAAACTCATTCAATGCAGAGATAACTGCCGACACATCATTGTCGGTCATCTGTGGGTGACAAGGTATTGACAAGCATGTCGCTGCGTGTTGTTCACTATTGGAAAGTCCTTTTGGATCACGGGCGATATGCTTGCAGGGTTCCTGTAGGTGAACGGGGATCGGATAGTGAATCAAGGATTGTATATTGTGTTTCTGCAGATGCTGTCGCAGGCTATTCCGCTGATTACACGTTAGAACAAATAAATGATAAACATGTGACAGTGGTTCCTCTGGTGCAGCGAGGAATGAAATCCGCGGATTCACAATTTCCATTCGGTAAGTTTCCGCGATTTCTCGACGACGGCTTGTAAACTCCGCCAGCCATTTCAGCCGTTCCGCCAATATTGCCGCGTGGAGTTCGTCAAGGCGGCTGTTGAGACCAAGTTCGGGATGATAGTAGCGAGTGCTTTGCCCGTAGTTTCGAATGCGTTTCGCGCGGCTCGCGAGCTCTTTCTCCTTTGTCACGATCATCCCCGCATCGCCAAGCGCGCCGAGGTTCTTGGTTGGATAAAAGCTATATGCTCCAGCCACACCAAAGCTACCGGCAAATTGGCCGCGCCACGATGATCCGTGGGCTTGAGCACAATCCTCGACCAGCGCAATATTATGCCTGAAGCAGAAAGATACCCAGTCACCCATCCTACGGACTTGCCCGTAAAGATGCACAAGCACTATCGCCTTTGTGGACGGAGTTACACACCGATTCGCACTGTCCACCGACATTAATGCACTCGATGTATCTATATCGGCTAGTACGGGTGTGGCTCCAGCACGGAGTATTGCCAAAACAGTGGCGAAAGCCGTCATTGGAGTGGTGATTATTTCGTCGCCTGGCCCAACGCCGATCGAGCGCAACGCAATCTCAATGGCATCCATGCCATTGCCAACACCAACTCCGTAAGCAACACCGCAGTTATCTGCCCATTGTTTCTCAAAATTAGCGACTTCATTCCCCAGAATGAACCAACCTGACTCTATGACACGTTTAGCCGCGTTCAGCATCATAGTGCGTAGCACAGGCGGCTCAGCGGTAAAATCGTTCATCGCAATCATAGATCTTCGGTCCAGTAATTACGGTATTCTGCGCGATAAAACTCTATAGTGCGCTTCAAACCCTCACGCAGACCCACCCTGGGGTGCCACCCTAGATCTCGTTGAATCAGGGAAAAATCACTATAATAATCACCAATATCGATAGCCTTGCGTTCTGGCGGAAATGGAACCAGTTCGAAGGTACCATGCCCCCCTAGTTCCACCATCATCTCAGCTAGGGCTTTCAGGCTCACCACCTCTAGGCTGCCTAGATTATAGGCTCTCCCATTCGCTTGATCGCTAGCCCCCGCTAGAAGCAAAGCATGAACACAGTCATCTACGTAGTTAAAGTCACGGAGTTGAAGCCCATCTCCGAAAACTCTTATAGGCTTGCCCTCGATGAGCAACCTGATCCAAATGCCCAAAAATGTTTGCCGAGAATCTCTCACGCGCATTCCTGGGCCAAACGTGTTTGTGAGGCGAAGGGCGCACGCGCGTATTCCGTAGACGCTATTGTAAAGGAGATGATACCACTCACCTGCAAGTTTATTAATGCCGTTGACGTCTAAGGGGTGAATTGGGTGTTTTTCGTCTACGGGAAGGTATTCAGGTTTTCCGTAGAGCTGACGGGTACTCGCGAAGACTATCTTAATATTCGTGTTTACCTTTCTACTTGCTTCCAGGATAGAAAGCTGCGCTGCCGCGTTTATGTGAAGGTCCGTAAACGGATCAGTCATCGAATCGAGATGGCTGGTCTGTCCCGCCAGATTGAACAGGTAGTCCTTGCCTCGAATCAAGTAGGCCATCGCGAAGGGATCGCGTACGTCACAAACATTCACGGAAACGCGATCGCGAATATCTACTATATTGAAAGGATTACCGCCATACTCCGGAATGAGACTGTCTACCAAGGTGACGACAGCGCCTTGAGCGACCAATGCTCGCGCAAGATTGGAACCGATAAATCCGAGCCCTCCGGTGATTAAGACATGCCTATTCGAATAATGATTGATCATTTCAACTCACTTATTGCAGAAATCACCCGAGCAGCAACCTTTGATGCAAGACTAGCAGTGTATCTTACAATGCTTGGGGAAAGTGATTTTCGAGAATGGGCACGGAGTTCATCGAAAAGGGGATCTTTGAACGTCTCTATTCCCGATTGTGCGACATGCAACGCAAAGCCATGCTCGCCTTTCATCGATGAGAAGATCCAAGCGAGAAGGTATTCACGGCAGCCCAATCCACCGTTCTCAAGCGAATTCAGATAAGAGATTTCACACCAGCCGGGAGCTGATTTCAGCCGATAAGCAAGACCGCGCTTCTCTTCGGAACTGAGAGAAGTCAAGCTATCCTGGTCGATACGCTGGGATCCCAGCAAGTTCATACGGGAAACCCAAAATCTCCTTTCATCCATATAGGCCATCACATGATGGAGTTTGTCTTCAGTCAGATATGCGTCAATTATTCCGGGCTCGAAATCGGCGACAAGTATTCTATCCCGGATCTGCTCGTCCAACGCTGAAAAGATTCGTAGGTCAGTACCCTGCGTGTCGGCCTTATACCAGTCGATATAATCAATACCGATTTCTACAAGGGTCTTTTGCAAGTCGACCGCGGGGAGTGTCACTTGCTTCACTACGTCAAATAGCGGGGAGAATGCCCATCGCGCGAGGGATGTTTTGTCGGGTTGCAGTGAGCTTGAGCAATGAGGTGACTTGGTTAGATAGAAAAGTACCTCCCCTTTGACGTTTGGGGACACGAGCCGATTCAAAGAGTACAGGCGTTTCCAGTCGCGAGCCTCTGACTGGGTTATTTGAAAATCGCGAGTATCAGCATCAAACGCTATGCAAATGGAGTATGGAGCTAGCAACTTCCATTCCGCCGGTAGCGCCCCCGACGCTCCGACATCCAGAAAAACCGGGGGCCGTGCAGTCAAGAGCGGGTGACTCATAACTGCTTTGAGTACAGATTTCATTTACGTCGCAGCCCCCTGAGAGAAGATATATCCCTTAAAGTGTGACTTAATCCGTTCCAAAGCAGGGAAGGAAATGCTCTGGAAATCTGCGGTGAGGTGGTATTTAGCGCACGCCAAGGTCAGTAGGCTTGACTCCGAAAAAGACCTACACGGGTAGGATGCTGAGTAAATGAAGGACGGGACATGCTGCACATATATGCGGTCGGACATAGAGCAGTTGATGATTGTGCGATCGAGAATCACTGAGTCGGTGCCCATATCGAGCAGAGTGCGGAAGGTTTCTGCGGGCTCTGCGAGGTATTGCAGGACGCTAGATAGCAAGATCACGTTGGGCCTATTCTCAGCCAAGCATTCTTCAATTGACGTGTAAAAACGCAGCTGCTTGTCCTGTATGAAGGCTTGGCCCGCTTCTACATAATGAGGCTGCTCGACGATGTTCCAGCGCACACTTGGTAACGTGCTCAACAATCTGAGGTGCTGGAAATAGCTGCTTCCGAGTGCCCCCCCAAAGTCTAGTACGTTCAGTGTTCCGGCATTCCGCGCGGCGACCGCTGTCAGGCCTGCAACGACGGGCCAGACATACTCAATCTCTTCAAAGAGAACAGAATCTCGCTCAAACGCCGCGGTTCCTTGCTTGACCTGCAGTGTCGCTGCAAGCACCTTGGCGAGGATATCCTCAGCGCTGTAACCGGTGCAACGCGCGCAGGCAGCTTCCCATGTGGGAAACTCACCTTCAAAACAAATTCCGCGACTCCGAAGGTGTTGAACCCAACTACGCATCACCGGCGGAATCCAATTGCGTACGAAAGGCCTGAAATAGCTCATAGCCTCTCCGCCATCGCGAACCTTTTGATCTTGCGCACCAAGCGGCGGCCGAATCCCGGGTAATTCCGCTTAAAGAATCTCTCGAAAGCTCGCCGGGCCGCAGTTGATTCCTCGATTGTGGCAGAGTCAACGTTAAGTGGGGAATCAATCAGTTGGGTATCGAGACTATTAGAAGTGCCACAATGCGCACCGCTGCTGTCATTTCCAATGTTTTGTACCAAACTACGCCTCGGGTAAAGAGTCAGTTTTCCCGCGAGGAATGCAGATGCGTACCAGCGTACCGCCCATGAGTCGTTTTTGCCCCTTATCTGGTCTTCCAACATCTTGGTATAGGGGTAGGTTCCACCGAAATCAAAAGCACGATTCAACTTGTGAGTCTTGAGTTGCTTCAATAAAAAGGTCCCGTCCTCATTAAAAAGCGCCCAACCACGACTCCACGTTGCCCAACCCCAGCAATCCGCCCCGCGTAAGAAGAATACCTCTGGTAGCGGATCATCTATCGGATATACGTAACCGTGGATGCTGATCACTCGATCGTCATCCACGTATCGCTCAAGAGCATTATTCATATAGGTGAGAAAGTGTGGAGAAGTGACCATATCATCCTCAAGAACGATGATTCGGCCATACCGAGTGACCAAAGACTTGGTGCCATCAATGATTGAGTTAGCAAGTCCGAAATTCTTAACGCGCTCAATGAGATTGACCGACCGAAAACCCTCAATTGTCTTAACGTATTCACGCACCTGTTGAACAGCAGGGGCAGCATCCGGACGCTTGGCCGCGTCGGAGAATATGAACAGGTTGCTTTCCTTCGCAAGTCTATTCCCCTGGAGCGCCTCGACGGTCTGCCTCGTGTGCCAGAGACGGTTGTAGACAAAAAGTGCGATCGGCGCAACAGTTCCTGCATTAGTAGCGGCCATCAAGCTGCTTCCTTGCGTCTAGAATGATTGATGTATAAGTAAGAGCGCCATCGGCATTCCTAAGGTCAAATCGCTTGGATCGCTCTATGAACCCGTCAGTGCAGTTCCACTCGTTGTAGTGAAATTCTGCACGTTCGTCGAAATACTCCAAAAGAGCTACATCAAAGCCGACATCAATAAATACACTTCGGAAACTCTCGTAGGTGTATAGAACTTTGTGATCATCTGCACCTGGTCCATGTCCCCCTGGTCTTACAGCATCTATATAACTGGCATCGGGATGATAACCATCGGGGACCGCGACCCGCAGATAGCCACCAGGCTTCAAGAACTTGAAACACTGAGTGGCCGCTGTTCGAGATTCGTCAGGGGTCAAATGTTCCCACACGTGTTCTGCAAGGACGGCATCTACAGAGTTTTTTTCGAAATAAGTAGCCCAATCGCTTTCCATGACCAAGTTCAAAACGTCTTGCTCGGTCGATATCCATCCCCGGAATTGGGTTCCTCCGGCGCCTACGACAATCTTCTTCGGAACTTTCCGTGCCAATTGAACCACTATGCGTCGACGAATGGCAACGCGGTACTTACTTCTCATCGACGCCATCGGAGCGCGAAGCCAATTCGGAAGCCAGGCAATACTCTTCATAGCTATATTCCAAACCTATTTGCGCTTCGGTAGAAGATGGTGGTTTCACCTTTGACGTTCACGATCGGATAAAAACCGACGAACTCGATTCGCTTGAATCCATTGACAGCCAGGAATGTCAGAGCCTCAGAATACTCAGGCCGCTCGCTATTGTCCAGAATAACAACTCCTGAAGGCTTCAGGGCCGGCAAGCAGTTCTTGACACAATTCACCCGGTCGCGTCCATCGACGACGACAACGTCGAACCGGTTCTGAAATTTCTGAATCGCTCGCGAGTACTCGCCCCCATAGACGAGGTCAATCTGATACACCGTAGCGCGTGAGCCAACATTCTTCGCCACTTTCTCGAACCATGCCCGGTCGTGTTCAACGGATATGACTTCTCTTACTTGATTTGCCCACCAGATGGTGCTTCCCCCTGAGCCATACTCGAAGACGGACATATCGGGCTTCACGCGCTTCCGAATAAACTCGATTGCTGGATACGTCATCCAGGGCAACGGGGACCCCGACGCATCGACGGATGCATTCTCGCGGTTGCTTCTAAACCATCCGTCTTCGGCCAGAGGGCCGCGTCGTTTGAGCGAATACAATGCGTCCAGATCGAGCCTTTTCAGTCCCCAAGCGAACGGACGACGTAATAGCGATACCAGATCCATATCTCGTTCTCTACGATCTCCAATGTGTCTTTCAGTTTCGAGATCAGCTATGGCCGACCAAATGGGGCCATTAGCAAGTACATTGTGTGTGCCCTGGTTGGTTTAAACACGATCATCGAGAATGTACCAAGGAAATAGGAAACTACCGTCGCGATTGCAGCACCCATCGCGCCGAACTTCGGGATCAAAGCCAAATTCAGCATAATATTACATGCTACGCCTATTAGCGTTCTGTAGAACGATATCTTCTGTAGGTGCTCGACAATCAGATGTTGGCTACTGGCCACGCCCAAAAATACGGCCACACTGGCCCATAAATGGACCGCGAGTACCGGGCCAGCTTCCTTGAACTGCGGACCGTAGAGCAATTGTACAATCCACGTCGACGATAGCGAGATCGGCAATGACAGACCTATGGCCAACCAAGTCATGAGGGAATAGAGGTGCCGGATCCTCTTAATGTAGAGATCCGGGTTCAGGCGATGGCACTCGATGATGGAGGGCGAGACTGAAGAAACAATCACCGTTGGAAGGAAGTACCAGACCTCGGAGATCCGGGTTGCGGCGGCGTAGATCCCGACCTCTCTATCGCCGGCCATCTGCTGAAGCATTACAACATCAAGACGCATATATAACAGGACGGCCAGTCCCGCGAACAAGAGCGGCCAACTATCCCGGAGCAACTCATTTGCTACCGATCTGTCGTATCGCCAGTCCCGGAAATTGTGGTGGGTGTGTCGATAGGAAACAACGAGAAACACGGCGGTTAGCGCGCCTTCTCCGAGCGTAGCCCACGCGAATGCCAAAAGGTGAGCGCCGGTTATTACCAGAAAGACTTTTACAAGCGTCATCGACACAAACGCTCCGTTGGCGGCAAAGACGGTATATCGAGACTGAACCTTGGATTGAAAAAAGAAGTCAATGACGTTTAGCGACTGGAATATGTATGCGGACGCGGCAAGGCACACCAGCCATACGGTGAGTCTTTCGCGGCCATGCAGGAGAGTAATGAGGGCGATGGAGATTAGAATCGTGATCACGCCGCCAATGACTTTCAGTACAAATGCGCTTCCCAGGAGTTCATTCTGTCGCGAAGGACTCTTCACTAGGTCCCGGACAACGATTCCATCCAAGCCCAGGTTCGCCATAATGCCAACCAGTGCTGCAAATGCTATAGAAAAATTCAACAGGCCGAACTGTTCCGGTCCAAGATACCTTGCGATCCAGGCGCCGACAAACAGCCCGGCACCCAGTCGAATGAATTTATCGACGAAGAGCCAACCCATGTTTCCGATAACTGCTTCGAGGCCAAGATGGATCTTCATCTTAGTGCGCAGGCTCTCTGGAAGATGTTTGTGCCACTTAGCGTTCATTACCTAATACCTTTATGTTTCGTCACGTCGAGGTCAATTTGGGCTGAGAGCTTGTCTTGAGGGAATCAAACTCATCAGGTAGACTGTCTCAGAGAGAGCCCGCGAAGAGTGCTCAGCTCAGGTTCTGCGTGGTTGCTTTGAATCGGAGCGGTCCAGGAAGTTCCTGTGTAGAATGGACATGAGGTAGCGCAGCGCAATTTCCCTGCGCTCACACACCTGTCTGTTTGTCTGGTAGGCATCAGGATGGGCCATTTTGATGCCGCTCAAATCAGGCCCGCTTGAGCCGGAAAAAGACAGTATTCATCGTTTTTGCTACGATCAAGTAGTCGTGGCGGAACAGCAGCTGGGCCACGGGGTCTGAGTTTGCTTGCTCGAGCATCACAGCATCCAGGCATTCCACAAGAATGAATTCCGGAGAGTAGAGGGCCCAATCGTTCGACTGAAGGACCTCATAGTCGAGGCCTTCCACGTCGACGGTCATCAAATCGATTCTAGTTCCGGTCGGTACATACTCATCGAGCAGTTGCGAAAGTGGCGACGTCCAGACGGTGATTTCTTTAGCAATCGAGTATGTATCGCTCAGCCGTTCCAACGCCAAACTTTTGCAGAAGGTGTTCAGCGCCGGCTCGTTGAAGACATAATAGGTCAGCTCTTGCCGGGTGGAGGAGACTGCGGCTTCAACATTGATGTCCCTGGGACGGAGTCGCCGGAACAGTGTCATGCTTCCAGGGTTGGCGTCGATATTGAGGCCCCTCCACCCTCTGCAATACAAACGATACGTGTTGGAGAATCTTCGCGGGTGGTGCGCTCCGACGTCAACGTAGAACCCGGAGGGTCGGCCCTCCAGGAAACGATCCAAGAGTATGTCCTCACCCTCGTGGGAGTATGATTTCCTCGCGTAGATGTCGAACCATTCCTCGCGAAATTGGCTAAGATTTTGCCGAACCGGCTTTGGCAGCAGCGCCTTAACCCATTTCTTCATGCGCCTCCCACGGCTGCAGTTGCAAGGCATTTTCAACCGAGCACCCAAACTCAACTCGTAATAGTCTACTACAGGCGCTACACCGTAACGACGTTCCTTGTGTAAGGCGTTCTTGCGTAGAATGGACTTGGCACCGTCGCCTTGGCATACGTCGCCTGAATCGGAGGTTGGTCCGTTCGGGTCCATGTAGCGGCCATCAACCTGCCGAAGTAAGCTGAAACAACGAGGTCTGAAGGAAAAGAATGGCTGAGAGTGCAATTGATCGGATGGGTACGGCAGAGCCTTATGGAGATGCACCGGCGGCGGTGGAAGAGGAAGAGAGTTCCATAGACCTTGTTGCCTTGTTTCAAGCGCTCCGTCGCGGGAAAAGAACGATTTTCCGAGTGACTTTGGGATTTTTTGCGTTCGCTACCGTGGTCGCGTTTCTCCTTCCTTTCCAGTACACCTCGGCCGTATCGTTCATTCCCCCAAATCTCAACAACAGCAGTTCCATGGCTTCCGCGCTTGCAGGGCAGCTTTCTGCGTTGGGGGCGGGGGACCTTGTTGGTGGTGTGA